>JAEEGL015540044.1_pt1 | contig 13673 bp, 13 predicted proteins | sample 9134231 | NCBI WGS metagenome assembly JAEEGL01 (sample SAMN16246548, study PRJNA631951) | gut metagenome | biome: gut microbiome; feature: rumen; material: fiber-attached | host: Bos | place: Iran: Karaj | collected 2018-10
ATACCTCTTCTTGCTGAATCATATTCTCTCAATCTTTGCACCTAAAGCGTTCAGACGAGCTTCTATGTCCTCATATCCCCGGTCTATTTGCTCGATGTTGCTGATTTGACTGGTTCCGTTGGCGCTCATCGCGGCAATCAGCAATGCAATACCAGCACGGATGTCAGGACTCGACATACGGCTTGCACGTAGCTGGCGGCTGCGGTCATGTCCCACGACAACTGCACGATGGGGATCGCAGAGGATGATTTGTGCACCCATGTCAATCAGTCGGTCAACAAAGAACAGACGGCTTTCAAACATCTTTTGGTGGAAAAGAACCGTTCCTCGTGCCTGGGTCGCTACGACAATAAGAACCGAAAGCAAGTCGGGGGTAAGTCCTGGCCAGGGAGCATCCGCCAGCGTCATAATCGTGCCGTCGATGAACGAGTCCACGATGTAATGCTTCTGGTGGGGAATATAGAGGTCGTCACCGTCAGTTTCAATCTTAACCCCCAGTCTTTTGAAGGCATCAGGGATGATGCCTAGATTCTTGAGGGATACATTCTTTATGCGAATACCGTTGCCACACATGGCCGCCATGCCGATAAACGAACCCACTTCTATCATGTCTGGCAGCAATTGGTGCTCAGTACCGTGCAGACTCTTGACTCCAACGACGGTAATAAGGTTCGAACTGATGCCGCTGATGTTGGCGCCCATGCGGTTGAGCATGTGGCAGAGCTGTTGGATGTACGGTTCGCAAGCAGCGTTATAGATTGTCGTTGTTCCTTCAGCCAGTACTGATGCCATGATGATATTAGCCGTACCGGTGACGGAGGCTTCGTCAAGTAGCATGTAGGTTCCTCTTAGCTTTTTGGCTCCAATCTCATACACGTTCCGCTCTGGAATCTGATGGAATTTCGCCCCCAGACTCTTGAAACCCAGGAAGTGTGTGTCCAGCCGGCGACGTCCTATCTTGTCACCGCCAGGTTTGGTTACGATGGCCTTTCCCATTCGCCCTAACAGTGGTCCAATCATCATGACTGATCCGCGGAGCTCGGCACATTTGTGTACAAATTCGTCGCTCTCCAAGTAGTGTAAGTCGAGTGTTTCTGCTTGGAATGAGAATTCACCCTTTCCCAAACACTCTACCTTTACACCAATGTCACGCAACAGTTGGATGAGGTTGTTCACGTCGCGTATATCAGGAATATTGCGGATGATAACCTTGTCGCTGGTGAGAAGCGTAGCACAGATTACCTCCAGAGCTTCGTTCTTTGCTCCTTGTGGGGTAATGGTGCCGCTCAGCACATGACCGCCCTCTATCTTGAATGTTGCCATAAGTAGGTGAGGATTCGTTTATTTCTTCTTTTTTCGCTTATTGTCGCTGATGCCAGATGTGTCCATACGGTCGAATCGGAATGTTTGGAGGTCGATTTGTATCTTGCCGTCAGTAAAGCGGGCCAAGTCGTCGGCCACCTTCTCGTCTTCAATAGAGCCGTGTCCCCAAGCCATGAGGTCACGTTTCATCTGGTTGGCAGTCTGCCTCACCAATTCATCGCGTTCAGCTCCTTCTGCCATGGTTTTCAGTTTTTCAAAGACTTGTGTCAACAGTCGCCCATAGTGGCGCAGCTGTGCCTGTTCGTCATGTACGGGATGTTTCATAGGCTGAGGTTTCGAAAGAATCTTTTCAGCATCGTTGACATCATAGGGCCAGTCAATGTCCAGCTGCTTGTGGCTCATAAGAAAAAGGTGATCCCACAAGGTCTGCTCATAGTTAGGCGTGGTGCACAGCTGTGGATTCTTGTTCTCCATCTGTTTGATGATGGTCTGTGCACAAAGGTTACGCTCTTCTTTCGTGGGCAGGCTAACAGCTAATTCTACCATCTTCTGTATCTCGCGTCCGTATTCGGGCAGTACCAACTTTTCACGTTGAGTGTTATAGTCTAATCCTTTGATATCCATATCAAATATTTTACTTTTTTATTATGTTGTCATGAGGGCATCTGCACTTGTTCAGTCCCCCCAATCCTCTTGTCTCATTGGGATGTTTAAAGCAATTTCTTGGGCTTGATGGCTACAAAGTCTTTCAGGTAGAAAGGGACAAAGTAGGCAACGTTCTCGAATTGCCCGTTGAGGAAACGTTTTTCTGCCAGTGGCTGCATCCACTTGGCTTGCGGCTCAATACCGTCTATCAGGTGTGCATTTGGGTGATTGATAGTTTCTATGCACTTTTTGGCACCATTGCCGAAAAAATAGACAGGACGTTCGTCGAGCCATTGCTTGTATGTCTCCGTGTTGACAATGTCAGCACCAACAGGTCGGATTACTTTCAGCGAACGGTCGTAGAGTGCCGCATACACTTCCATACGTCGGGCATCAAGCATAGGACACAATAGGGCATTTTCTTCCATGTCAGGATTGCGCAGCAAGATGGGCACGCAAAGCAATTCCAGAGTGGGAACGGCTATTAGCTTAAGGTCACGGCCATAGCATATCCCCTTTGCCATAGAGACACCGATGCGTAGTCCTGTATAAGAACCAGGCCCGCAACTTACAGCTACGGCATCAAACGGAATGGCGTGGTTGTCTGTGAACGATAGTGCCTCGTCGACCATTGTGCCCAGACGCTCCGCACCAGCTCCCCGTTCTCCTCGCTCTTCCTGCTGAAAGATGCATTGCCCATCTTCCGACACAGCTACCGAGCAGACGTTCGTACTAGTTTCTATATGTAAAATGCAGGCCATTTTTCTATTATACCTTATTTATTGAGGTGCAAAAGTACAAAAAATGTTCGTAATCTTTGCATCTTTCAGAGAAATTAACGCTCAGAGGGGTAGTGTTAGTACAAAACGCGCTCCTTGCTGGTAGTTTGTATCCAGTTTGATGTCGCCTCCCAATTGTCGTACAATGTTACGGCTAAGCGGTAGCCCGATGCCAACGCCATCCTTGAATTCGTCAAGCTGGACAAATTCGCTGAATATCTCGTCAGCTTTTTCCTTCGGGACACCGCATCCTGTGTCTTCAATGCTGATTGTAAGTACATTGTCCTCCTCCTGACATTGCATGTGTATGCTGCCACCTTCAGGGGTAAATTTCATAGCGTTGTCCAGCAATTGGCCGATAGCTTGGGTGACATATTTTTCGGAAGTGTTAATGGTCAGCGTATCAGGTATGAGACTGTCGAACGAAAAATGGTAGTGCTGATTGTCGGCAATGCCACAATTGATGATGGCAGAATAGCAGAGCTGGGTGGCATTAATGCAGTCCGTCCGTTCTATCAGGGTGCGACTATTGGAATCGGCCAGTGCCAATAGCCTATTGATAAGTGAAGTGATGCGGTTGGTGTTTTCCTCGATATTGGTGCATGCCTCCTTGCGAATCTCAATGGGAAGCTCCGCACCGTCCTGTGCCAATATCTGGGAGAAACCAGACAGGATGTTCAGTGGTGTACGGATTTCGTGGGAAATGTTTTGGATGAAATCCGTTTTCATGCGTAGCGACTCTTCTGCCTGGGCACGGGCAATGGCAAGTTCTTCGTTCTTTTTCTTCAGGCGGCGGTTGGACCAATACCAGTAACTCAACAATAGTGCAAGTGCCACGGCAATGGTAATTGCTATAATAGTGATACTGTGGTTGCGTTCCAGCCGTTTGACCAGTTCCATCTCGCTGACCTGAAACATGGTGTTTAATTCGTTGATTTGGGTACGTGCATCCTTCTTGTATATGGAGTCAGACAGCTCGTATAGGTTTTTGTACATCTCAGCGGCTTCCTGATAGTTGCCCAGTCCTTTCATGATTAGCGCCCGTTGCTTGTAGATGAGCAGCAATGACGACATGTCACTTAAGTTGAGGCTCTTTTCCAACCGTTGCGTATTGTAGTCAAGTGCTTGTTCGAAGTCCTTGCGCTGTAGCCACAACTGGGCCCGATAGTAGAGGATGCTGAGTGTAATGAATTCGCTGGCTTGGGTGTTGTGCTTCTCGACCTTGTCGATGTCCTCCTCTGCATCGTCCAACTTGCCCAATCCTAAGTCCTGCTGGACGCAAGCCAAATAGTAATAGGAATACCATATGCCGCTGTTATGCAACTTACCGCTCTTGGCCTTTTCTTCATTGGCCATTGTGTCGAGCGCAACTTTCCATTGGACCGTAACGGCACCCATTTCGTCATAACGCTTCTGCTCGTTGAGGGCATCCAGATAGTAGGAGAAAATATCGTTGAGCGTGCTGGCATTACTGTTGCTGAGCTTGATGTGGTCAAGACTCTGCTGGTAACACTTGATGGCTTCGTCTAAATAGCCCATGTTGATATAAGCATTGCCCATCGCGTAGAAAGCCAGGGCGATACCGTAGTTGTTGTTGTGCTGAATGGCATCGTTGTGCATCAACTTGACCTCCTTCAGCCCAGTATTGACCTTACCCATGAAGACGTAAGTGTTCACTAAGTGCATCCATGTCTCGTAATAGTGCTCCCAGCATCCCTGGCTCTTGTGGAACTCCATGTCAATAGGGGCTTGGAGAATCAGCGAGTCGTTCTGGTCGTTGTTATAGAGATCGCAGATGTGATTTATCCGACGGCTGCTTTCTTTGTTTTCGCTGTCGTCGGCAAAGGTTGGCAATAGGGCCAGCATCAGTAGCAGAATGGTCAGGTAGGCTTTTCTCATAATGCTGCAAAGATACAAATAAATTCCGAATTGTGTACATTTCACAGATAGTTTTTTATTCCTTTATGCTCTGTGTCCATAGCTAGATATCTCGGAAAATGAAAATAAATATTAAATAATTTTGCTTTTCTCTCGGTTTGTACTACCTTTGCATGCATATTAAAATGATAAGGTAATTATGATACAGTCAATGACAGGCTACGGTAAGACACTTGTAGTCTATAATGGTAAGAAAATCAATATTGAAATCAAGTCGCTGAATTCCAAGCAGCTCGATTTGACAACACGTATAGCTCCGCTCTATCGTGAGAAAGAGATGGAGGTCAGGCAGATTATAGCAGAGAAACTGCTCCGTGGAAAAGTAGAGTTTTGCATCTGGGTGGAAAAGGATGCTGCTGTTGAGGCAGCTCCTGTAAATGTAGCCCTGATGCAGAGCTATTACAATCAGTTGCAGACATTTGCAGACAAGAACCGCCTGACCGGTATCGATTGGATGCAGACGCTTATCCGCATGCCTGACGTGTTGTCCAAGGCTGAGGTTGAAGTTCTTGACGAAGAGGAATGGACTGCTGTGCGCCAAGGTGTCGTTGAGGCTGTACGGAATTTGGTAGACTTCCGTACGCAGGAAGGCGCGGCGCTCGAGAAGAAGTTCTCTGAGAAAATTGACAATATCGAGCAGCTGCTGGCCAGTGTCGAGCCCTTCGAAAAGTCGCGTGTGGAGAAGATACGTAACCGAATAGTGGATGGGTTGAAGCAGATTCCGGAGGCAGAGTATGACAAGAACCGTCTGGAGCAGGAACTCATCTACTATATTGAGAAACTGGACATCAGCGAGGAGAAGCAACGCCTGACGAACCATTTGAAGTATTTCCGTGAAACCATGAACGACCAGCCTGGACAGGGAAAGAAGTTGGGCTTTATCGCTCAGGAAATGGGGCGTGAGATTAATACCACGGGATCAAAATCCAATCAGGCTGAGATGCAGAATGTCGTGGTGAAGATGAAGGACGAGCTGGAGCAGATTAAGGAACAGGTATTAAACGCGTTGTAATGAAGGGAAAAATGTTGATAGTCTCTGCCCCCAGTGGCAGTGGCAAAAGCACCATTGTCCAGTGGCTGATGCAGGAACATCCTGAACTGAGGCTGTATTTCTCGATATCGTGTACCTCGCGAGCCCCTCGTGGCAATGAGCAGAACGGTGTGGAGTATTTCTTCCTGACGCCTGAGGAGTTCCGTGAGAGAATAGCAAAAAATGAGTTTCTGGAATACGAAGAGGTGTACGAAAACCGTTTCTATGGTACACTCAAGCAACAGGTGGAAAACCAGCGCGAGGCGGGTCAGAACGTTGTGTTTGACGTTGATGTGAAAGGTGGGGTGAACATTAAGAAATATTATGGAGACGATGCCCTGAGCCTTTTTATCCAGCCTCCTTCGGTCGAGGAGCTGCGCAGACGCTTGGAAGGACGTGGTACGGACACCTCTGAGGCTATTGCACAACGGTTGGCCAAGGCAGAGTATGAACTGACCTTTGCCCCCCAGTTTGACCGTGTAGTCGTCAATGACGACCTGGAACAGGCCAAGCTGGAAACACTCAGCATCGTCAAAGAATTCCTGGCATGAGGAAGATTGGGATTTTTGGCGGCTCATTCAATCCAATTCACTGTGGGCACATCGCATTGGCCAAAGCTGTGTTGGAGCAATGTGGCTTTGACGAGGTGTGGCTGATGGTGTCGCCCCAGAACCCCTTGAAACAAGGATCGTCGGAGTTGCTCGACGACCGTCTGCGCTACGAGATGGCTAAGAAAGCATTGGAAGGTGTCGAGGGAGTCGTTGCCTGCGACTATGAATTTCACTTGTCGCGCCCTTCCTATACTTGGAATACCTTGCAACATTTGAGCAACGACTATCCTGATTGCGAGTTTAGGCTGTTGATAGGCGGCGACAACTGGGCACACTTCCAGCGTTGGCGCCACTGGAAAGATATCCTGCGTCAGCATGGTGTTGTTGTCTATCCTCGTGGTAATTACCCAGGAACCATCCAGATGCCGCTTCTTCAGGTGTCGAGCACGGAGATTCGCGAACGAGTCAAGCTCCGTCAGCCCATTACCGGACTGGTGCCTGCCGCTATTGAGCAGCAGGTGACGGACTACTATTCCTGTAGTCGTCAATCATGTCCATCAGACAATCACTCTTCCCGGTAATCGTCTTTCTGCAGAAAATCTTATCGCTGTTGATGAGCATGTCAAAGTCTTCCTCTGTGAAGACCTTGATGCCATTGGTGTAGTCGATGAAGGTCAGTGGCGTGATGCTTTCCAGGTTCTTGAACTTCCCCTTCATCTGTATGGCCTTTGTGGCAAAGTCTGAATGGGCCGTAAGGGTAGGAATAAAGGTCTCGTCAGGTGCAAAACCATCATGGAAATAGTGTACATACTGAGGGTGTTCGTCCCAATAGCTGAGGGCCAGTTGTGCCAGTTCGGGCGAGATGGCCCACCACATGCTGCCCTTGTATAACACGTACTCCCGCCCTTCGTCCTTGAAGCGCAGCGACTTACGGATTCCCAGTGCATAGATGATGTGGCGCAGGGCTACGCGGAACTTGCTGCCCAGCGAACCATACTTCCACGACTTGTAGTTGAAGGGCCGGTGCTCGCGATATAGTTGGGCTGCTTCGCCCTGACCTTCCATGCATAGGGTGACAATGAATTCCCGTCCCTTCTGTTCTGCGAAGTACGACTCTATGCGTTCATTGCTCCATAACGGATAGTCAAGTCCGCTCAGCGATATGAAGTAGTCGATGGGCATTTGTTGATGCAGTTCGAGAGCCTTGCGAATCATGGTCATCTGCGCCTCGACTACCCCTATGCTGCCCCACATCACGTCCGTCCGGTTCTTGACGAAGCAGACGCGTGGATCGCTGATGATGCTGGTGAATGGCTGGATATCGGACTTGGCATCGATATGGACCATGAACACCGATTGCTGTGGCAGACTCTCTATCATCCTTTTCAGATGAACAGGGTCATTGTGGGCGGAGATGATGAATGCAAATCTCATAAATTCGTTTATTTGTTGCGCAAAGTTACGAAAAGTCGAGAGAAATGCAAAAGGAAAACTCGTTTTTCTTCTCATTTCCGAGACGGAGTAACTTCTTCGTAGCAAAAAGTACGAAAAATCGAGAGCAGAACAAAATAAATTTGGCTTTTCTTTTGTTTTTTCGTACTTTTGCACGAAAAAGAAGAAGAATGCAAGAAATAACCCCCGACCTGCAACCTCGTTGGAATGCCATTATTTTGGATATCCTAAAGAAGTTTATTGCCCTCTGCGAGGAGCATCACCTGACGTATTACTGTTGTGGAGGTACAGCTATTGGTGCCGTGCGCCATCATGGCATGATTCCTTGGGACGATGATATCGATGTGTTCATGGCACGTCCTGACTACGACCGCCTGCTCCAGATTTGTGAACAACAGGATTTGGGCGACTACGAGTTGTGTACGCCTCGCAACACGGATAACTATTTCATGTACTTCTCCAAGTTGTGCAAGAAGGGTACCACCATTCTGGAGCGTCGCGACACTCCTTGTGTCTTTGGGCTTTTTGTCGACATCTTTCCCTTGGACGGAACGGCCGAGGATATGGAAGAGGCCCTGCAGTTGAAACGACGCTTTACCAAAATTCAGAACCGGCTGGCCGCCATTTCTGCCCACAACACTTTTGGCGAGTATCTGTCTTTGCTGTTTGACCCTCATGAGTGGGGACGCTTCTGTCACAAGACGCGTGGTTTTCTGGGGCGTGGCAGCTACCGTCGCAAGTTGTTGCGCATGATGGACGACATTGCCTACCGTCATCCCTTCGGCTCAACAAGCCATGTGGTGGTCTATCCCGGTATCTATGGCGACAAGGAAATCTATCCCCTTGCATGGGTCAGCACGCCCGTCAAGTTTCCCTTCGAGGGCTTGGAAGTATGCCTTTCTGGGGGCTACGACCACTACCTGCGTCATTTCTTTGGCGACTACATGCAGTTGCCTCCTGTCGAAAAGCGCGAGTCAACCCATTACAAGGAATACTTCAACATGGACGAGGCCGAGACAGCCGAAGAGGTCATGCGAAAAATAGGCCGCGGTTGAAGACGGCATGATACGTTAATTTGAGCAGAACGAGATGACCGGCAAGCGTGTTTCCATCGTATTATGTACCTATAATGGCAGTCGCTACCTGCGTGAACAGATGGACACGCTGGTAGGGCAGACCTATCCTGTGAGCGAGATCATCGCGCAGGATGACGGCTCTTCTGACCATACGATGGACATTCTGCGCGAATACGCTTCGCGCTATCCTTACATCAAGGTCTTTACGAACGATGGTGAACACGGGGTGAATGACAATTTCTTCCATGCCATCCGTCGGGCTACGGGCGACTATGTAGCCATTTGCGACCAGGACGATGTGTGGGAGAAGGACAAGCTTGCTCGTCAGATGGCAGCTGTGGGACGTGCGGTGCTGTGTGCCGGACGCTCGGTGCCTTTCTCTCAGGACGGCTCTCCGGTGAACCAGGATTCTAGGACGCCGAACGTCACCGTGCTGCGGATGATGTACAGTGCCGAGATTGCCGGCCATACGATGCTGTTGCGTCGCGACTTCCTGATGAGCCTGCCTATGGACTGTGGCATGTATCACCATAATTATTACGATATGATATTCTCCGTGGCGGCAGCGGCCTGCGAGGGCATTGTCTGGCTGGACGACGTCCTGGTGCATCAGCGCCGTTATCAGGATGCCACCACTTTTTCTTCCTCATGCCAGCAGCAGCCTTCCGTCTCCAACGGATGGAACATGCTGAAGTGGTGTCTCTCACACTACGGCGAAGTTCATGCCTTGGCACTACCTTATTATAATGAGTGGGAGGAGCTGCTGAGGCTTTTGCCTGTCGATACGAAGAGTCGTCGTGACGGCATCCGGATGATGCAGTTGCAAAAGGGTAGGGGTGTTGTCAATTTCCTGCGCTTTCAGTGGTTTTGCCTGCGCCATCGTACCGAACTGTTCCATACGCGTGGCAGTGATCCTTTCAATCTGCTTCGTGCCTTACTCTATCCGTTGACTTCGTGCTACTATCGGCGCGACTTGATCAAGGACAGGAAGTAGTTCAGACATTCGTCGAAAATCCTGACCTTGGCCACTTTCATGATTAGAATGTAGGCAGCTGTCGCAACGGCCATCCGTACCGCGATACTCACGATGGGCTGTCTGATGTCCCGTGCGGCCAGGTAGGCTATGGTCATGCAACCTACTGCCGACAGCAGGAAGGGCACGATGTCTTTCAGAACGTCCAGGAAGCGAAGTCCTGTCAGCCTGCCAGCCAAAACCTGCCAGACAACAGTCCATAGTACCTGCATCAGTGCAAAAGCCGCCACCATGCCTGTGACGCCCCATTGGCTGAAAGTCAGGATGAAGCCTATTTGAACGGCAATTTGGGCTGCCGTACACCACATGTAGGTGTCGGAGCGGCCGTGACTGATGAACAGGTTCTGGTAGAGCGTCTGAATAGGCAGGAAGGCTCCTCCTATGCAGAGGATGCGCAGCAGCGACACGCTGTCAGTCCACTGTTGACCCAACAGCAGTACAATGAAGTCGGCAATCAGTCCCAGCCCCAACATGGCCGGCATAGAGAGGAATGCCGTGAACCGCAGCATTTTGCGGAAGACATTAAGCTGGCGGTCTTCTTCCTCGTTGATGGAGGCCAGTATGGGTTGTGCCACCTGCTGAATGGTACCTGATATGAGCGAGTGCCCCATCGTATTCCACTTGCTGGCTTGGGTGTAGTTGCCCACGGCACCGGCTGAGAACAGACGGCCGAAGATGACCGACAGGATGTTGCTGTTTATCTGGTTCATGATGTTGGTCAGCAGTATCTTGCTGCTGAATCCGAACATCTGTCGGACGGGTCTCAGGTCGATGTGCAGCGAGGGCATCCAGCGTACATAGTAGAGCCGTCCTACGTTCACCAGACAGATGTAGGTAAACTGTTGCCAGGCCAGACTCCAGTATGAGTATCCGTTCAGTGCCAGTGTGATGCCTACGACGCCGCTACCTGCCAATGCCGTGAAACCAGTCACGGCTTTTTCGCGGTTCATCATGTTGCGGAACATGTAGGCGGCGTGTGCCGTACCGATGCCTGCCACGACGAAAGAGGCGAATACCAGCCGCGACAGATCTACCAGTCCGGGTTGGTGGAAATAGCGAGCAATGAGCGGAGCGGAGAAGAAAAGCACTAGGTAGAGGGTCAGCGATACGAACGTGCTGAACCAGAATACGGCGTTGTAGTCGCGCTGCGTAGCTTGTTTCAGGTTGGTTATGGCTGCTGTGAACCCGCTCTCCTGCAGGGAGCCTGCTATGGCCGAGAAGATGGACAGCATGCCCACCATGCCATATTCTGCCGGTTCCAGCAGGCGACCCAGGACGATGCCGATGAGTGCACTCAGCAATTGTGTGGTGAGATTGTTCACAGCCCCCCACATCAGTCCCTTCGCTGTCCGTTCCTTCAAACCGTCACCCATTGGCCTCCCTGACTTTCTCCAATATTTCCTTCATGTGGTGGGCATACATGCTGTAGAGCCGCTTACCATTGCGCTGGCTCTGCTCGCCGGTGAATCCCTTGTTCCACAGGCGCATGCCTCCAGCCGACAGCGAACGGAAACGGGCGTCATACCAGCCAACCTGCAGCCCTGAGAGCCAGGCGCGCAGACACAACTCGTCGTCGTCGTACTGGAACGGGGCAAAGTCGGCATCGATATGGTGCAGGCGCTCCATGAACAAGTCACGGCGGATCCACATGGGTGCCCTGTTGACAGAAGGCACGAAGCGGAACTCCCCGCTCTTCAACGTCTCGTCTCGCATGCCGTGCCCCCAGCGCTTCTCATCATCAAAGTCGATGCGCAGTCCCCAATTGCCGCCGATGATGGCCAACCGGGGGTTCTGTTCGAAGTAGCCGATGGCCTGAGCCATCCATTGCACGTCGGAGTCGAAGTCATCATCGTCCTGAAGCAGCACGATATACTTACCGTTCGACAGCCGGATGGCCTTGTCGTACGTGCGATTCTCGTACAGGTCGTTGGCCCGCAGCAGAAACTCGTTGGCACCCGTCAGTGTTTTGGCCAAGCGCTGGGTATGCTCCAAGCTTGAACCGTCGTCAATCACAATAATCTCGATGTCCTTACGGTGGCGCAGTTTCGGCAGGATGTGGCACACCTGCAGGCTCTTGTCGTGCGATTGGATGATGATGCTCACCTCTGGCGTGTCGTTGTATCCCTTGGCAACCCATGCTGCGTACGACTTCTGCGGAGCTGTCTTCGTGCGTTTCAGAATCGCTAGCCGTATTTTTTCCAATAAAAGCTTCATTTTTTCACTATTTGCGTGCAAAGTTACGAAAAATAAATGGATTTATTTTGTTCTGCGCTCGACTTTTCGTAACTTTGCCCACATAAAGACTATTCTATGGAAACATTACCCAAAAAACCAAGACTGGAATGGCTGGACGCCATGCGTGGTTTCACCATGATTTTGGTTGTGGCAAACCACGTCAGCCAGACAGGCTTCATGCAGGCTGTCAAGTTCTCGTCCTCGCTGTCGTTCCTCATTCTTTTCCGCATGCCGCTGTTCTTCTTCATCAGTGGTTTCCTGGCCTACAAGGCTTCCCAGGTATGGGACGTGCGAAACCTCTGCCGGTTGGTTGGCAAGAAGCTGCGTATACAAATCATCCCCACGCTGGTGTTCTTCTTCCTGGGTATGGCGGTGCTCTATCAGGATTTCTTCGTTGCCGTCGAGGAGAAGTTCCATTCGCCCCTGAAGGGTGGCTACTGGTTCACCATCGCCCTGCTCTACATGTTCATCATCTACTACCTGTTCGCCTATCTGGAGAGTAAGATGCGCTGGAAATCGTGGATTCCCATTACCCTACTGTTCCTGGTGTCCATGTGCGTCTACGAGACTTGCTACCTGCCCAATGACTTCTGGTGGGCCTTCGGATACCGTAAGACCAAACCAACCACCTTCCTTGACGACACCTGCCTCATACAAGTCATGCTCTACATGCCCTTCTTCCTTTATGGCAACATCGTACACCGCTATTGGGACCGTGCCCAGCGCGTCATGGATTCCAAGTGGTTTTTCCCGCTCATCGTCGTGCTGGTCATCCTGGCCACGATGGACTCGCTCAAGTGGCATGTCATGCGCATGCAGTGGGCGGTCATTCCCCTGACGCTGGCCCGTTTCATCCTGCTCACCGTGACCTTCATGTATTTCCGTCACTATGCCAAGTACTTCACCAAGTTCACGTGGGTGGGGCGCACTCTGCAGTACATCGGCCGCCGCACCCTCGACATCTATCTCATCCACTACCTGTTCCTACCCAACCTGCCTGGTGTGGGATCGTTCTTCAAGGCCAACCAGCACAATTTCGCCATTGACCTGACGCTGGCCGTCCTTATTGCGCTGTTGGTCATCGGGTTCAGCTGTGTCACCAGCAACATCCTGCGTGTTAGCCCGTTCTTCAAGAAGTACCTCTTCGGCCGGTCGTGATGAAATAAGAAAAAGCGCGCGAAGCCATCGATGAGTTCACGATGACTTCATCTGGGCGGCGGGTGAGCATCATCATGCAATGAGATGCAGCGGACATCAACGAAAGAAGACGCCACATCGAAACGTGGCGTCTTCTTGGGTTATTTAGCAATAGTCGGGTTTGGCGGGACTTACTTGCCGAGCCACTCCCTGAGCTGCTTCTGGTATTCGAAGACAGGCATCGTGGGCGTGTCAAGAGCTTTCATCATGCGGGCTTCGGGAGTTTCCTGGACGGGATTCTCCTGATTCTCGCCTTGACCCGGGACGTCGCTGCCCGGCTGTTCGTTGAAGTAGATGATGAAGTCCCTGAACAGTTTCTCGATGTCGATGCCGGAGTCTTCAGACATCTCCTGGAAATCCTGTTCGGTGTAGCCTGTTGCCTGGATGGCCTGCGCGATGATCTGGTCGATGCTG
>JAEEGL010272686.1_pt1 | contig 13672 bp, 14 predicted proteins | sample 9134231 | NCBI WGS metagenome assembly JAEEGL01 (sample SAMN16246548, study PRJNA631951) | gut metagenome | biome: gut microbiome; feature: rumen; material: fiber-attached | host: Bos | place: Iran: Karaj | collected 2018-10
CATAGACAAGAAGTAATTGCTAGTATTAAGCAAAAAATTACTAGTATTAAGCAAAAAATTACTAGTATTGATAAAAAAATTGTTAATTATATAAGCAAAATAGTTGAGTTAATTAGAAAAAACGAAATTAAAAAGAAGAGAAAGAGATACTATGCAAGATCCAGTCATTAATCCTTATTATTCTTCTGAAATAGTGTTTGATATATTGGGTGTAAGCAAAGAAGATATAGAAGCTTTTTTATATTCTTTACATCGTTCACATTCTAGTATAGAGATAAAAGAATTGTATTCAAAATTATTATCAAAATATAATATACCTTTAGAGAAATATTCAAAAGTGCTTCATAGTGTTTTTAAAGGAGATAATAATCTTATTAAAGATTATTTCAAGAAGAGAAAAAAACAAATGGGTGAAATTAAATTAAAACAAAAAGTAGATATTTTTAATAAAGAACAGGAAGCAGAAGGTATTGATCCATCATTTTTTGAAGATATAGGTGATGTTAAGTTTGATGAAGAAAAAGAGAAAATTCCTTCATCAGTTTTGTTAGAAAAAGCAAAATCTTCTCAAAAAGATTAAAAAATCCCCGCCAAACGACGGGGAAAATTTTTTTCAAAGTCCAAGAAAATTATATCTTGTTTTCAACGAAAATTTCGTGTTTTCTTGTCTTTTTATCATACTTTCTGAAAGAAAGTTTTTCAGTAGTATTTGGTGATTTTGGATTTCTGTAAGTTGTATAGAAAGTGCCAGTTTCTGGATTTCTTAACTTAACCAACATTTTTACGCCTTTTTTTGCCATTTTTCACTCTCTTTCACAAAATTATTTTTTTGCAGCCTTTTTTGCCTGGCATTTTTGGATTCTTGCTTTTATAACCTTTGCTTCTGGGGTTAATTTTGAATTACCTGTATTAAGAAGGTATGAATCAATTCCCCCGTTTGCTTCAACAGTTTTAATCCCGCGACTTGTCACATATAACTTAACCTTTGTTCCAAGGATTTCAGACAAGAATGAAGCAATATGAAGATTAGGTAAAAATTTTCTTTTGGTCTTTATTTCTGAGTGAGAAACATTGTGACCAGACATAGGTTTTTTCTTTGTAATTTCACATACTCTTGACATTTTTTATCCTTTAATTCGTAATTAGATTGATGAATGATAACTTATTATATTTATTATGTCAAGGGAAAAAATACGAGTTTTGTTTGAAAAAAGTAATAATTATGGGTAAAAAAACTCTTGCTTGCCTTTTGAATTAAAAGTTTTTATAATCCGTTCCATATTAGGTAAAAAGGAATTTTTATGACTGAACTTTTTGATGCGAAGATTGGAACACCACTTGCCGAAAGATTGAGGGCGGATAGTCTTGCCGATGTTGTCGGGCAGGAACATATTCTTGGGGATGATGGAATTATTACGAATCAGCTTAAAAGTGGTAATGTAAAGTCGATGATTTTGTGGGGGCCGCCAGGATGTGGAAAAACGACTATTGCAAAATTGGTGGCAAAGTATGCTGATGCAGAATTTATTATGCTGTCGGCAGTGTTTTCTGGAGTTTCTGATTTAAAAAAAGTTTTTCAAGATGCATCAAATCTTCGCCAAGTTGGAAGAAGGACAATTCTTTTTGTTGATGAAATTCATAGATTTAATAAGGCTCAACAGGATAGTTTTCTTCCCTATGTAGAAGATGGGACAATAACTCTTATTGGTGCGACAACTGAAAACCCATCATTCGAGCTTAATTCTGCACTTCTTTCAAGGTGTCAGGTTTTAATTTTGAAAAGACTTGATGAAAAGGCATTAAATCATCTTATTGAAAGGGCAGAGGAGGAATTGGATAAAAAACTTCCGTTAACAGATGGAGCAAGGCAAAATCTTATTGCGATAGCTGATGGTGATGGTCGTTATTTACTTAATATGATAGAAACGGTTTTCGATTTGTATCAAGGGAAAGTTATTGATGAAGATGGCCTTACAAAAATATTGCAAAGTCGTATGCCAAATTATGATAAAAGTGGTGAAGTTCATTATAATCTGATTTCTGCACTTCATAAATCTCTTCGTGGTTCTGATCCTGATGCTGCACTTTATTGGTGTGCAAGAATGATGGCAGGTGGTGAGGATCCAAAATATATACTTAGAAGATTGACAAGATTTGCAGTTGAGGATGTTGGAATTGCTGATCCTCATGCTTTGCCTTATGCAATTTCAGCATGGCAAGCATATGAAAGATTGGGAAGCCCAGAGGGTGATTTGGCAATTGCTTCATTGGTAATTTATCTTGGAACTGCACCAAAATCGAATGCATCAGAGGTTGCGTGGAACAATGCTTATGCTACTGCGAAAACTACGGGGTCTCTTCCTCCACCTATGCATATAATAAATGCACCGACAAAGTTGATGGAAAAACAAGGATTTGGTGCTGGATATGTTTATGATCCAGATACAAAAGATAGTTTTTCAGGTCAAAACTATTGGCCAGATGGGATGAAAAGACAAAAGTTTTATAATCCAGTAGAGCGTGGTTTTGAAAGGGATATAAAAAAACGTATTGAATATTGGGAAAATTTAAGAAAAAAGAAGAATAAAGAGGAGTAATATGAAAAAAACAAATTTGCTTATTTTTGCTTTGGCTGGTTGTGCATTTAAACCAAGTGTTGATGTTAGCCTTAAAGAACTTAAATATAATGAAGTTATGGGATACAAATATTCGGATTTTGCAGGAAGACTTTTTTCTATTTCTTGTAAAAGTTCAGGAAACAAAGATGTTGTTGATAATAAATGTTTGGAAGATGCTTCGGAAGTTGCGTTTAGACGTGGTTATCAATATTTTACAGTAAAAAACAAGAAAAATGAAACTATTGAAAGACAAAGAACTATTACAAAATCTAATCCTATTACTGTGAATGGAAAGACAACTTATATTCCAGAAACTCAAACATATACGGAAACTACTTACACAAATAGTTTCGATTTTACTTTGATAAGTGAAGATGAGATAAAAGATTATGATAATTATTATATAGTAGATGATTATTTTCCACCAAGAGAAAATAGAATAGATACTAAATAATAACTTTTTGTAATTCTTCTTGAAAATTCAAACTATTCGTTGTATATTTTCTTTTGCTTGAAATAAAAAAGGAGTTTTTTATGAGACGTGTTGTTATTACGGGTATGGGCATTGTAAGTCCATTTGGTCGTGGTTTAAAATATAATTGGGAAGAAGGACTTTTGAAATCAAAGTCTTGTATTAAAAAGATTTCTTTGTTTGATACAGAGAAATTTTCTACTAAAATTGCTGGTGAAGTGCCTTTCGGTGATGGTGAAGGTCAGTTTAATCCAGAAAGTGTTATTCCATTTAAAGATATTAAAAAAATGGATAAGTTTATACAGTTTGCTATGGTTGCTGCTACTGATGCTGTGGAAGATTCAGGTTGGAAGCCGGAATCTGATGAAGATAAATGCAGAACAGGTGTTATGATTGGATCTGGTATTGGTGGACTTGGCACAATTTATGATACTGCAAAGATGATGATTGAAAAGGATACAGCAAAGGTTTCTCCTTTCTTTATTCCTGCTTGTCTTATCAATTTGGCATCAGGCCATGTTTCGATTAAATATGGATTTAAGGGACCAAACCATGCTGTTGTTACTGCTTGTGCTACTGGAACACATGCAATTGGTGATGCATCAAGACTTATTGCATTGGGCGAGGCTGATGTTATGGTTGCAGGTGGTGCAGAAGCTGCTGTAAATCCTATGGGTGTTGCTGGATTTAGTGCAACTAAGGCTCTTTCACAAAAAAATGATGAACCAGAAAAGGCAAGTCGTCCTTGGGATAAAGATAGAGATGGTTTTGTTATGAGTGAAGGTTCTGGTGTTGTTGTATTGGAAGAATATGAACATGCAAAGGCTCGTGGTGCACATATTTATGCCGAAGTTATTGGTTATGGTATGAGTGGTGATGCTTATCATATGACTGCACCTGCAAGTGATGGTAATGGTGCAAAGCGTGCTATGATGGCTGCATTAAAATCTGCAAATATTAAACCTGAAGATGTTGATTATATTAATGCTCATGGAACATCAACGATGGGTGATATGCTTGAGTTTAATGCAGTGAAGGAAGTTTTTGCGTCTGCACTTGATAAAATTTGTATGTCATCGACAAAGTCCGCTACTGGGCATTTGTTAGGTGCTGCTGGTGCGGTGGAAGCAATTTTCTGCACACTTGCAATTCGTGATCAAATTGTTCCTCCTACAATCAATTTGGATAATCCAGAAGAGGGAACAGATTGTATCGATTTGGTTCCGTTTACACCAAAGAAAAGAAGGGTTGATATTGTTCTTTCTAATTGATTTGGTTTTGGTGGAACAAATGCTTGTATTATATTAAAGAAAATATAAGCGGATAATGTTTTATTCAAAAGGTCCGCTTTTTTGATAAAGCGGATTTTTTATATGACTTGATTTTGTTTTATTGTTATTTTAGAATTGGATTAAATTTAGGAAAGGTAGATTGTTATGGAAATAAAATTATTTAATACTATGTCAAGAAGTGTTGAAATTTTTAAACCTTTAGAGGAAGGTAAAGTTTCAATGTATACTTGTGGACCTACGGTTTATCATTTCGCACATGTTGGAAATCTTAGGACTTATGTTTCGAATGATATTATGAAAAGGATGTTTATTGCAAATGGTTATGATGTAAAGCATATTATGAATATTACTGATGTGGGGCATTTAACATCTGATGGTGATACTGGTGAAGATAAGATGGAAAAAGGAAGCCGGCGTGAGGGTAAATCTGTTTGGGATATTGCAAAGTATTATACAGATGTGTTTATGAGTGATATTAAAAAACTTAATATACTTCCTGCTACTAAATATACTCCTGCAACACAATATATACAGGAACAAATTGATTTGGTAAAGAAGTTAGAAGATCTTGGTTATACCTATAAAATAGAGGGTGATGGTATTTATTATGATACGTCTAAGTTTGCAGATTATTGGAAACTTGGCGGGCAAAAACTTGATGATTTGAAGGCTGGGGCAAGAATTGAATTTGCTGATGAAAAAAGAAATACTGCGGATTTTGCGTTATGGAAATTTTCACCAAAGGATGAAAAAAGACAGATGGAGTGGGACAGCCCTTGGGGTGTAGGTTTTCCTGGGTGGCATATTGAATGTTCTGCAATGAGTCTTGCTGAAATTGGGGATAGAATGGATATACATACTGGTGGTGTAGATCATATTAAAATTCATCATACAAACGAAATTGCACAGGTAGAGCCTGTTGTTGGACATAAGTGGGTAAACTATTGGGTTCATATGGAATTTTTAAATGATTTAAGTGGAAAAATGAGTAAGTCAAAAGGAGATTTTTTGACCCTTTCAAAGTTGGAAGAAATGGGGTATCCAGCTATTGTTTACAGGTATTTTCTTTTGATGGCAAGTTATAGAAAACAACTTACTTTTTCATATGAACTTTTGGATGGTGCAAAAAATAGTTATGAAAATTTGGTTAAAAAAGTTGCTTTGATTATTAAAAATGTCAGTGGTGATTTTGATAAAAATATCATTGATGAGTGGAAGAAAAAAATTCTTGAAACACTTAATAATGATATGAATACTGCTGGTGTAATTGTGCTTTTACAAGAGCTTTTGAAATCAGGTGAAAGTGCTTCTACTAAATTGGAACTTATCAAATTCTTTGATGATGTTCTTGGGTTAAACTTGATTGAAAATGCAAAAGCGTTGGAAGTTTTATCTGTTGATATTCCTGATGAAATTACAAAAATGGCAGAGGAAAGATTAAAAGCAAAGAAAGAAAAAAATTATGCTTTGGCAGATGAACTTCGCAATAAAATTTTAAGTGCTGGATATGTGGTAGAAGATACTGCTGACGGATTTAATATAAAGGTAAAATAAGTTATTTTACTAAATTTCGTCTTATATATGGCATAGTTTTATTCTTTTCTTGGTAGATGTGTTTGTTGAAAAAATATTCCAACACATCTAGTGCTGGTTTTATTTCTTCTAAATTTAAGTTATCAAAGGAAGGAGTATTTTGCCAAATTTTTGGCATAGGAAGAAGTTTGGATTTGTATGGCTCACCTGCATTTTTACAAATAGCGTGTCCTGTTTTGGGTGATATATAGATAAGTTCTTTAGTACTTCCTGTTGCATTACATTTATCAAGGGTTAATGCGAATCCAATTTGTGATAAAAGTTCGCGTTCCCATAACATATAATTATATAAAAGTGTTGTTTCATCAATTTCTGTTTCAATATTGTGAATGATGAATAGTGTTGTGTCATAAAGTTTTTTGTTTGGATGATTTTCTGCCATACAATCGTAAAGTAAATTACAACAACAACTTAAAATTTTAAGTTTGAGTTCTGTTTCGAAAATGCTTGCCCCGTATATTTTTATTGGATCAAATGTGAAAAATCCAAGTTGTTCTTCAAGTCTTGATTTCCATATTATTTGGAATTCATTCCCAATTTGAAGATATGGTTTTTGTTTTTTTGATATACCACCTTTTATTAAACCCTTTGTCAAACCATGATTTTCAGTGATAAATGTCGCAATTTGGTCAGTGTCGCCAAACTTTGAAATTGCAATTAAAATACCTTTATCTTCCCATTTCATAGTGTAAATTAACCTTTGATTTTTATTTTTTTATAGTATAAAATCTTTTTAATATTAAATAAAGGATAATTTTGTTTTTATTACAAAATTTTTGAAAAGGGGCCTAGATGTTAGAGAACATTCAAGAAAGAAAAGATGTTGTAAAAGTTCAACAGTTGTCAGAAGCTATTAGTGAAAGATATTTGGCATATGCTATGTCAACTATTGTTTCACGTTCTCTTCCTGATGTAAGGGATGGATTGAAACCTGTGCACAGAAGAATTCTTTATGGCATGCGTCAACTTAAACTTGATCCAAAAAGTGGTTATAAAAAATGTGCCAGAGTTGTTGGTGATGTTATGGGTAAATATCATCCACATGGTGATGCTGCTATTTATGATGCAATGGTTCGTTTAGCACAAAGTTTTTCGGTCAGGTATCCTTTGGTTATGGGACAGGGAAATTTTGGAAATATTGATGGCGATAGTGCTGCTGCTATGCGTTATACCGAAGCAAAACTTTCTGATGCTGCATTGTCTATTATGGAAGGTCTTGATGAAGATAGTGTCGATTTTATGGACACATATTCTGGGGAAGAAGTTGAGCCAGTTGTAATGCCTGCGATTTTTCCGAACCTTCTTTTGAATGGAGCAAATGGTATTGCTGTTGGTATGGCGACAAATATTCCATCACATAATGTATTGGAAGTTTGTGATGCAATAATTGCGTTAATCAAAAAACCTGATATGACTGTTGCGGAATTGGTTGAATATGTAAAGGCTCCTGATTTTCCAACTGGTGGTATTATAAACCAGGATAAACAATCAATAATCAATACTTATGAAACAGGTCGTGGAACATTTAAGATTAGGGCAAAGTGGAGTAAAGAGGATTTGCCTTATGGAAATTATCAAATTGTTATAACTGAAATTCCTTATCAAGTTGTTAAATCAAAGCTTATTGAGAGAATTGCTGATTTGATGGATCAGGGAAAACTTTCAAGTATTGGTGATATAAGGGATGAATCAACTGAAGATGTAAGAATCGTTATAGAACCAAAATCAAGGACTATTGATCCAAAAATTATTATGGCTCAACTTTTTTCTTTAACAGAATTGGAAAGTAAATTTGCGCTTAATATGAATGTCCTTGATAAAAATGGTGTGCCAAGAGTTATGAGCTTAAAGGAAGTTCTTCAGGCATATATTGAGCATCAAATGGAAGTTTTAACCAGAAGGACAAATTTTAGACTTAGAAATATTGCACATAGGTTGGAAATTTTAGAAGGTTATCTTACAGCTTATCTTAACCTTGATAAAGTTATTCATATAATTCGTGAATATGATGATGCAAAACAAAGATTGATGGATGAATTTAAATTGACAGAACTTCAAGCTGATTCAATCCTTAATATGAAACTTCGTTCTTTAAGAAAATTGGAAGAAATGGAAATTAAAGCTGAGGCTGAAAATTTAAAGAAAGAACAATCGGATTTAAATCTTTTGAATAGCGATGATCGTCACAAACTTAAGAAAATTACTGAGCAAGTAAAAAATATGCGTGCAGTTTTTGCAAAGGATAAAAAATTATCTGCAAGATTTACTGAAATAGATGAAACTGTAGATGATGTTATTGTTCCAATGGATACCTTTATTACAAAGGAACCTATTACAATTATTTTATCAAAGAAGGGGTGGATAAAATCTGTTAAAAATCATGTCGATTTGAATAGCGGCTTTGCATTTAAAGATGGTGATGCGTTGGATATCGCAATACATGCATATACAAATGATAAGATTTTATTTGCTATGGATAACGGACAGTTCTTTACTTTGGATGCAATGAAAATTCCAAGTGGTCGTGGTTATGGTGATCCTGTTCGTTTGATGATAGATTTACCGGTAGATGCAAATTTGGTTCGTATGTTTGTTGCATCTGATACAGAAATTCTTGTTGCAACAAAGAGTGGTTATGGTTTTAAAACCAAAGTTTCAGATTGTATCGCTCAAACAAAAACTGGTCGTCAGGTTGTAAATGTTTCAAATGATGACAAACTTATTAAAATTCACTCAATTAACAAAGAAGATAACAGTGTTGCTGTTGTTGGTAATAACAGAAAACTTCTTGTTTTTGATTTATCAGAAGTGCCTTCATTTACACGTGGTAAGGGTGTAATACTTCAAAAGTATAAAGAACCAAAAACATATTTGGCTGATGTGAAAACTTTTGTAAAAGCTGAAGGTTTAAAATGGCAAAATGGATCTCGAAATTATAAAGTTGACGATGTTTCTATGTGGGCGGGAAAGCGTGCAAGTGTTGGACATATGCCACCTGATGGCTTTCCTAAAACGAATAAATTTAGTAAGGAATAAAAATGAATAATTTAGAAGTTTATCTTATAAATTTAGATAGAAGCAAAGACAGACTTTTTACAATGAAACAAAAACTTTTAAAACTTGGACTTGAATTTACAAGAATTTCAGCTGTGGATGGAAAAAAGACTTTGTTTTCGGATAGTCAGGTCGATGAAAAAAAATATTCCCTTTGTCATGGAAAGTATATTACTGCGACAGAGGTTGCTTGTTATATTTCTCATTACAATACATTAAAGGAGTTTTTAAAGTCAGATAAACAATTTGCTCTTGTTTTGGAAGATGATATGAATTTTTCAAAAAATTTTCTTTCTGTTTTAAGGGCTCTTTTGAAGGATTATAAAAGTTGGGATTTTGTAAAACTTAACGGTGCACATTCCGGTGGAAATATAAAATATAAAACTGTTTTGCCTAATGTAAATTTGGTTTGGAATTTGTTTCATCAATCAAAGACAGGTGCCTATTTGATAAATAAAAAGGCAGCACGGACATATGTTTCAAAAATGCTTCCTATGTTTGTTCCAATAGATCATGAATATATCAAGTTTTGGAAATATGATTTGAAGGGATTTTCTGTTAATCCTTTCCCTTCATGTGAGGGGGATTTCGATTCAACTATTGATTACAATTTGATTTATAAAAACAGAAAGCCATTATTAAAAAAATTTCCGACTTTGATTTATAAGGTTTATATGTCATTAAGACGTGTTGTTTGGGTCTTTTCCCAAATTGTAAAAAACAGATTTACATTTATTAAAAAATAAATTAAGATTTTAGTCATAATATAAAAGGAGATAGATATGTCAAAAAAAAATAATGAACAAAAAATAGATTTAAGTATTAAAAGTTTCTTACTTCCAAAAATAAGTGCAGAAGGAGTTGTGATTGTTGCTGTGTTTTTTGCAATATCATTTTTCTTACTTCTTCTTTCTAATGTAGTTGGATTATTCGCAATTGCAATTTCATTATTTGCGTTTTATTTTTTTCGTGATCCAGAAAGGTTTACTCCAGAGGGAGAAGGTTTAGTTATTTCTCCTGCGGATGGTATATTGCTTCCGCTTCATGAAACTTCTCTTCCAGAAGAACTTAATATGGGAGATGAGCAATATTTGAAATTTTCAATATTTATGTCTGTATTCAATGTGCATGTAAATAGAAATCCTGTATCTGGTGTTGTGACAAAGACACTTTATATTGCAGGAAAATTTTTTAATGCAGATTTGGATAAGGCAAGCAAGGATAATGAAAGAAATCTTATTTTGGTTGAAACAAAAGATGGAGATAAGGTTTGTTATGTTCAGATTGCTGGACTTGTTGCACGTCGTATTGTTTCAAAAATTCAAAAAGGTGATGAAGTAGAACAGGGAAAACGTTTCGGTCTTATTAAATTTGGTTCAAGGTTGGACATTTATCTTCCAAAGGATAAATATGAAGTTAAGGTAAAACCGGGCCAAGTTATGGTTAGTGGAGAAACTATACTTGCTGTTCGTAAAAAATAAAGGAGAAAAAAAATGAAAAAACTTTCAAAAAAGAAAAATGTAAGGAAAAATTTAAAGGCTAAAATTAAAAATCATGTAAGTAAAATTATGCCTGATACAAAATTTTTACCTATAACAAAAGTTCTTCCATCAATGATTACTTTATCATCAATTGTTGCAGGTATGACTGCTATTTTGCTTGCATCTCGTGGTGAGTTTGAAAAGGCTGTAGTTGCAATTATTTTGGCTGCTGTATTTGATGGATTTGATGGTAGGATTGCAAGAATGTTTAATGCATCATCTCAGTTTGGGGTGGAATTGGATTCACTTGCTGACAGTATAAGTTTTGGTGTATCGCCAGCGTTTGTTATGTTCTTTTATGCAACGCAAAATATTAAAAGTTTTGGTTGGATAATTTCAGTTCTTTTTGCAATTTCTTGTGTGCTTCGTCTTGCAAGATTTAATGTTATGACAGGGAATGAAGAAGTTCCTGAATATTGGCATTATTTCTTTACAGGCGTGCCGGCACCAGCTGGGGCATTGATGTCATTGACACCTATTATGCTTTTTATTGCAACAGGTGAAAAGGTCTTTACCTGCCCTTATGTTTGTATGGGTTGGATGTTGTTTGTCGCATTTTTGATGATAAGTCGTATTCCAACATTATCTTTGAAGAAAATGAAGGTTGCAAAGAATAGTCTTCCTTTATTCCTTCTTTGTTTTGTATTATTGCTTGGAATGATGTATTTTCATTTTTGGGCAACTGCATCATTTATTTGGAGTTTTTATATTTTTACAATTCCTTATACTTGTATTAAATTTTTAAGGATGAAAAAAAATTTTTAGGAGATTGTTATGAAACATCAATATACTGGATTTCGTCGCATCCTTTCGGCATTTAGAAATTCATTTGACGGATTTTTATATGCTTTTAAGGAGGAAGAAGCGTTTAGACAGGATTTATTGTTGTGTGCTGTTCTTTTTATCGTGGTTGCATTTCTTCCTGTTTTGAAGGTCGAGAAGATAATTCTTTGTTCAGGGATGTTTTTTGTTTTGTTTGCTGAACTTACAAATTCTGCGATAGAAGCATGTATTGATAGAATTTCCCCAGAATGGCATAATTTATCCAAGGTAGCGAAGGATATCGGTAGTTTGTTGGTGTTGCTTTCGTTTATTTATTTGATTTTTGTTTGGATAATGATTTGTTGGAGATTTATTTAAAAAGACCTCTTTGGAGGTTTTTATTTTTCCTTTTTAAAATAATTCAAGCGGTTGTTTGAATTTTTTCTTGTGTGGTATCAAAAAATATGCTATAATAGTAATGTTTTAATATTTTACAGGAGAAAAATATGCAAAGAAGAAATGTTGTTTCAAAATTTTGTTTGATGCTTGGACTTTTGTTGGTGTTCCAAGATGGTGAAGTTTTTGCTGGTAAAAGGGGTGCATCAAAACGTGCAGGTAGTTTAAGGAAAAGATTTGCTGGTAATGCAAAACAGGTTATATCGGCATCTTCAAATGTGGCTGTGGCTGAACAAAAGGTAAAAAGTAATGGAAGTAATGAAGTTTTTGTAGAAAGTAAAAATGATGATAGAATATATGAGCTTTCAAAAGAAAATTCTAAAATGTCAGCTGATCTTTCTGCCGCTCAAAATAAAAATGCGCAAATGACATCAGAACTTAGTGCTGCTCAAGATAAAATTGATAAGTTAGAGTTGGATGCTTTGCAAAAAAATGTTGCTGATAAACAAATAGAAAATCAAAAGGCAAAACTTAGAACTTTATCAGGTAAGTATTCTGATGCTATTACTGAAGTTCAAAATAAGTGTGATAGTGTTGGCGCAAGTTTTAATAAGGTTCTTTCATCATTGGGATTTGCAACAGCAACAAGCACAATATCTGCTTTGGGAAGTGCTACTGCTACAACTGGTCAATTTGTTGATAGAAGTAAGGCTAAAATGGAAAGTGCTATGGATCTTACACAAAAGATTGCTACTACAACAGCTTCTGTTTCAAGTGTTGCGTCTACTATTACTGTTGCAACAGCGACAAAGAATATGGAATCTGCAATTAGTAAATTGAAAACATGTCATTCGGCAGTTTCTGAATTCCAAAAGGTTATTGGTGAAATTGGTTCAGAAGCTGATGAAATGGCACAACAGGAAAATTATGATGAAACTGTTTATGATAAATTAAATGAATATGTTTCAGTTGGAAATAAAATTGCGTCTATTTGCAATAATGTAAGTGAAAAAGATTCAAATGATATTTTGAAAATGATGAAGGCATCTACTGCTGTATCTGCTGTTGGTTCTGCTGCTGCTGTTGCAGGAAGTGCATTAGAAGTTGTTTCTGCTGTAAAAGGTGGTCTTGGAAATAAATCAGATATAGCATATACCGCATCAAATATTGGTTCTTCGGTTGCTTCTGTGGGGGCTACTATTTTGAACGGTGTTGCTCAAAGTAAACTTAAGAAAATTGCTCAATCTGCTGTTGATTGTGCTCAGGTAATTAAGTAAAAATCAAGCAGGCGTTTGAATTTTTGATTTACAATCCTTGATGTTTTATTTCAGGGGTTGTTTTTTTATCATGAATGAAAAATTTTTATTTCTTTACGGCGAAGTTTTTACCTTCCTTTGGAAGAAGTATGTAATATGAACCCTGGGCATGTTGACGGCCGGCCTTTGAAAAAGCACGTTTACCTTTACCCCAGAATAAATCAGCACGAATAACCCCCTTGATTGCTGCGCCAATATCTTGGGCAACTACGGTGCGTTCGATTTTTTCGCCATCCGCATCCTTTGTTTCCAAGAAAAGTGGAAGACCAAGAGGAATATACTCTGGATCAACAGCAATGCTTCGTTCTGGTGTAAGAGGGACACCCATGGCACCAATTGGACCTTCGCCCTCTATATCACGGAAGAAGATATATCTATCATTTTCAAGGATAAGTTTTTTTGTTTGGTTTGGGTGTGAATCAAGCCAAGATTTTACCGAAGTCATTGAGTATCCACCATCAGGTTTTATATCATGACTCATTAAGATTGACCCTATACCCTTAAATGAATAACCGTTATTTCCAGCATAGCCAACACGATAATGTTTACCCTCTGGCGTTTTTACTACACCAGAACCTTGGATATGAAGAAGAATTACATCAGATTGATTTTTTGCCCAGAAAAGGAC
>JAEEGL011900247.1_pt1 | contig 13672 bp, 11 predicted proteins | sample 9134231 | NCBI WGS metagenome assembly JAEEGL01 (sample SAMN16246548, study PRJNA631951) | gut metagenome | biome: gut microbiome; feature: rumen; material: fiber-attached | host: Bos | place: Iran: Karaj | collected 2018-10
CGGGCGCTGCGGAGCGGCGGAGGGTGCGCCGGATGGGCATCCAGTCGGCGTAGCGGTAGAGTCCGCGGAGCTCGGGCCGGGGGTTGAACTGCTTCTGGTCATAGACGGCACGCACGAGGGAGGGCGAGGCTGCCTGAGGGTCGGCAAGGTCCCAGCCGAGGTCGTCGAAGACGCGGCCGGTGGCCACATTCATCAGCCGGTACGGGGTGGGGGTGAATTTGATATTTCTCATAGACGATTATAATTGCAGGAAAAGCCAGGTGAAATAGCCGCCGAAGGCGAGGACCATGAGGGCCCCCTCCCAGCGGTCGATCCGGTCGCGGCGGCCCGTGTAGGTCCACAGCCAGACCAGGGCAGCGCTCAGCAGGAGCACGCCGAAGTCCACCCAGTTCATCGCCACGGTGGACAGTGGCGTGACCACGGCGGAGGCGCCGATGATCAGCAGGATATTGAAGACATTAGACCCGAGGATGTTGCCCAGGGCCAGCTGGTCTTTCTTCTTGGCGGCGGCCACGATGCACGTGGCCAGCTCAGGCAGGGAAGTGCCGCCCGCCAGGAGCGTGATGGCGATGAATTTGTCCGACACGCCCAGGGCGCGGGCGATAGCCACGGCGTTGTCCACGAACAGGTTGCCGCCCACGACCAGGCCGCCCAGGCCGGCGGCGACCAGCAGCAGCGCCAGCCAGAGGCTGCGCTCCTTGACCGGTCCCTCCGCCTCCGCGGCGCCGGTGTCCGTCTTGAAACAGTAGACCATGTAGCCGATGAAGATCACCAGGAATGCGATGCCCTCCAGGCGGGAGATCCCGCCGCCGGCAATGCCCAGGAAGGCGAAGATGAACGTGACCAGGAGCGTGATCGGGATGTCGCGCCGGGCATTGGTGCGCGTCACGGCCACGGGGACGATGAGCGCGGTCAGGCCCAGGATCAGCAGGGTGTTGAAGATATTGGAGCCCACCACGTTGCCGATGGAGATGTCGGCGTTGCCCTGGAAGGCGCCGGTCAGGCTGACCACGAGTTCCGGGCAGCTGGTGCCGAAACCCACGATGGTCAGGCCGATCACGAATTCGCTGATGCCGAGGCGGCGCGCGATGGCGGAGGCGCCATCCACGAGCCAGTCGGCGCCGAAGACGATCAGCGCCAGCCCGGCCAGCAGGAGAAGGATTTGTATAGCCATGGATTAGGAATTGTCTTCTGTCGGGGTGGTTATGCGGTCCAGGCGGCAGACGTTCTCCACATGGAAGGTGTGGGGGAACATGTCGACCGGCTGGACGGCCGTGATTTCATAGGAGCCGCTCAGCATCTCCATGTCACGGGCCTGCGTGGCCGGGTTGCAGCTCACGTAGACGATCCGCTCCGGGCCGGCCGCGAGGATGGTCTTCACGACGTCCGGGTGCATGCCGGCCCGGGGCGGGTCGACGATGACCACGTCCGGCCGGCCGTGCTCCGCGATGAAGCCGGCGGTGAGGATGTCCTTCATGTCGCCGGCGAAGAACTCGCAGTTGGTGATGCTGTTGGCGGCGGCGTTGAGCCGCGCGTCGGCGATGGCTTCGGGCACGTATTCGATGCCCACCACGCGCGCGGCCTGCGCCGCGACGAACTGGGCGATCGTGCCCGTGCCGGTATAGAGGTCGTAGACCGTCTCCGTGCCCGTCAGGGCGGCGAATTCGCGGGCCACCTGGTAGAGTTTGTAGGCCTGGCCCGTGTTGGTCTGGTAGAAGGACTTGGGGCCAATCTTGAAACGGAGGCCCTCCATCTGCTCGTAGATGGCCTCCTCGCCGCGGTAGAGCTGGCAGGGGAGGTCGCCGATGGTGTCGTTCTTCTTGTCGTTGATCACGTAGTAGAGCGAGCGGATCTGCGGGAAGGCGCCGGCCACGGCGTCCAGCAGGGGAGCGCGCAGCGGGAACTCCCCGCCGAAGCAGACGATGAGCATCACGTCGCCGGCGTCTGTGGTGCGCACGAACATGTTGCGCAGCTGGCCATGGTTCTCACGGATATTATAGAAGGAGACGCCGTGGTCGAGACACCAGCGCTTGATGAACAGGCGGATGTCGTTGGTCGGCTCGGGCTGGAGGTAGCAGCGCTCGATGTCGAGCACCTTGTCGAAGATCTTGCCCACGTGGTAGCCCAGGCCGGGCTCGCCGGGGCGCCCGGCCGCGATCTCCTCGCTGGAGAGCCAGCGTTTGTCGGAGGCGGAGAACTCCAGTTTGTTGCGGTAGCGGACCGTCTTGTCCGAGCCGAGGATAGGCCGGAACTCCGGCACGCGGAGGTGGCCGATGCGGGTCAGCTGGTCGTAGACCTGGCGCTGCTTGGCCGCGAGCTGGATCTCGTAGGGGAGAGGCTGCCAGCGGCAGCCGCCGCACACGCCGAAATGGCTGCAGAAGGGCTCCAGGCGCTGCGGCGATGGCTGGACGATCCGCACGATCGTGCCTTCGAGCCAGGCCTTCTTCTTGCGCACCAGGCGCACGTCCACGATATCGCCCGGCACGGCGAATCCGACGAATACCACCTGGCCCTCGGGAGTGTGGGCGATGGCCTTGCCTTCGGCGGCCACGGATTCGATCGTGAGGTTTTCCAGGATGATGTCTAGCTTGCTGTGTCGGGGCATGGTTTCGGTACGGGGTATGCGTTTTAATCATTCAAAGATAGCAATTATTCTTTTAATTCCATTTTCCGGGGCCCCTGGTGGGATTCGAACGCATTTTTTGTTATATTTGTTAGACACGAAAACCAATTAACCATGAAACGAATCCTCCTGTCTTTGCTTGCCGCCGCGAGTTGTCTGCTCGCCGCGGCGCAGCGGGGTCCGGTCGTGATCGACCTCTGGCCCACCGGCGCCCCCAATGACAACGGCCTCACCGGCCCCGAGACCGACCTCGGCAACGGCCGCGTCGGCAATATTTCCCAGCCCACCCTGACCGTCTATCCCGCCGCCCAGCCCAACGGCCTGGCGGTCGTCATGTGTCCGGGCGGCGGCTACATCCGCCTGGCAATGAACCACGAAGGGCACGACATGGCCCCCTGGTTCAACAATCTCGGCATCACGTATGCCGTGCTGAAGTACCGCATGCCCAACGGCCAGATCGAGGTGCCCCTCAGCGACGGCCTGCGCGCGATCGAGCTGCTGCGCGAGCGCGCCGCGGAGTGGGGGATCAACCCCCACAAGATCGGCATCATGGGCGCATCGGCGGGCGGCAACCTGGCCACCCAGGTGGCCACGCATTTCAGCTCGGCTGCCGACCGGCCGGACTTCCAGGTGCTCTTCTATGCCGTCACGCGCGTGGGCAGCCGCCCCGACGCGATGCTCGGGCCGAACCCCTCGCCGGAGCGCATCGCCCGCTACACCACCGTGGAGCAGGTCAACGCGTCCACGCCGCCGGCCTTCATCATGTGCTCCGCGGACGACACCTCCGTGCCGCCCGTCAACAGCATCGAGTACTTCCAGGCGCTGCGCGCCAAGGGCGTGGGCGCCACGCTCCACATCTACCCTTCGGGCGGCCACGGCTGGGGCTTCCAGGACACCTTCGCCTACAAGCGCGAGTGGACCGGCGAACTCGAGCGCTGGCTCGGCACCATCCTCCGTCAATCCTTATAACCCTCTGATATGAAGAAACGCATCCTTCTGCTCCTAGCGGCCGTCGCGACCCTGTCGCTGCAGGCCGCAGCTGCTGATGGCATCGTCCGCCAGACCATCAGCCTCAATCCCGGCTGGCAGTTCCACTATGGCGAAGACCACGTGGGCTGGCAGGCCGTCGACCTCCCGCACGATTTCCAGATCTCCCAGCCCTGGATCGCTCCCGGATCCGACGAGAAGGGCAATACGACCGACCTCGCCGCCAATTTCCGCAGCACCCTGTCCGCCCGGGCTTTCAAGCAGCTCGGCGTGGGCTGGTACCGCAAGTCGCTGGACATCCCGGAGAGTCTCAAGGGCCAGCGCCTGCTCCTCGACTTCCAGGGCATCATGCTCGTCGGCGACGTCTATCTCAACGGTGAGAAAGTCGGCAGCACCGACTATGGCTACCTGGGCTTCGAGGTGGACATCACCGACAAGGTCAAGTACGGCCAGCCTAACGAACTGATGGTCCGCGCCGACACGATGGGTCCGTTCAACTCCCGCTGGTACACCGGCGGCGGCCTCTTCCGCGACGTCAACCTCGTCGTCACGCCCGCCAACGCCTACTTCACCCGCCACCCGCTCTATCTCCGCACGGAGTCCGTGCGCGGCGGCCAGGCCGTGGTCGGCGTGCAGGCTGCGATCTTCCTGCGCTCACGCGACGTCAAGACCGTGAGCTTCGGCGTTCGCCTGCTGGACGCCGACGGCAAGGTGGCGGCCGAGCAGCGCACCGAGACCAAGTACAAGAACTGGCTGCCGGGCAGCAACTACGACCTCGACCCGCTGGTCGTGCCTGCCCCGCATCTCTGGAGCTGCGAGGATCCGTATCTCTACACCGTCGAGGTGTCGCTATACGACGCAGACGGCAAGGTCTGCGACCGCGTCTGCGAGCCCTTCGGCATCCGCACGGTCGAGTTCGGCCCCGGCTTCGGCCTCAAGCTCAACGGCGAGAAGGTCCTCCTCAAGGGCGCGGCCAACCACCACACGCTGGGCCCGCTGGGCGCAGCGGCCTTCCCGCGCGGCGAGGAGTATCTCCTCAAGATGTTCAAGTCCTTCGGTTTCAACCACATCCGCACGTCCCACAACCCCTATTCCGAGTCCTTCCTCCGCCTGTGCGATGAGATGGGTATCCTCGTGGTCGACGAGCTCTACGACAAGTGGAACATGCAGTACGCCGGCGGCCGCCGCGACTGGAAAGCCCTCTGGCAGGAGAACGTCGAGGAGTGGGTCAAGCGCGACCGCAACCACCCTTGCGTAGTGATGTGGAGCTTCGGCAACGAGCTGCAGCAGAACCCCGAGCCGTACGGCGACTTCGGCGTGACCGCCTACCGCCTGCAGCGCGCGCTGCTGAAGAAATATGACACGACCCGCCCCACCACAGTGGCTATGCACCCGCGCTACCGCAACTGGGAGACAGACCAGCTACCCTGCGACCTGGCGATGGAGACGGATGTCGCTTCCTACAACTACCGCTACATGTACTTTCCGGGCGACGGCAAGAACTTCCCCTGGATGATGTTCTACCAGAGCGAGGCCAACACCACCGGCCTGCCCGGCAACTGGTTCGGCATGGACCTCGACAAGGTCATCGGACTGGCCTACTGGGGCGCGATCGACTATCTGGGAGAGAGCGCCGGCTGGCCGGCCAAGGGATTCGCCAACGGCGAGTTCGACATCTCCTTCGAGCCCAAGCCCATCGCCTACCTCATCAAGAGCATGTTCAGCGACGAGCCGCTCGTGCACATCGGCATCATCGAGCGCCCGACCGAGAACTATGAGTGGAACGGCATGACCGTCGGCACCTCATACATGAGCGAGAACTGGAACCGCACCGCCGGCGAGACCGTCAACCTCTGGACCTACACCAATGCCGACGAAGTCGAGCTCTTCGTGGGCGGCAAGAGCCAGGGTGTCAAGAAGAACGACATCTCCGATCCCGCCCAGCGCAACCGCATCCGCTGGGACAATGTCCCGTACAAGAGCGGTTCCGTCGAGGCCGTGGCCCGCAAGGACGGCCGCGTGGTCGCCCGCCACAAGATCGAGACCGTCGGCAAGCCGGTCGCCCTGCGTGTCGAGCCGGCCGTGACCGGCTGGAAAGGCGACGGCAAGGACCTCCAGTTCGTCCGTGTGACAGCGGTCGACAGCCGCGGCCGCCGCGTCTGGACCGCCAATGAGAAGGTGACCTTCGATGTCGCCGGCGCCGCCAAGCTGGTCGGTGTCTCCTCCGGCAACCTCTACTCCGACGAGATCCACACCGACACCGGCGTGCAGCTCTTCCAGGGCACGGCGCTGGCCATCCTGCGCAGTGCCGACAAGCCCGGCGCCGTCACCCTCACGGTCTCCGCGCCGGGCATCAAGAAGCCCGTCGTCCTCCCGCTCGCCACCCAGTAGGGGAGCCCCCTCCTCCCCGCCGAACCGCCACTGCAGAATACTGCAATGGCGGTTTCCTTTTTCATGCATGAAACTTGGGGATTAAGACATGGAAATACTTATATTTGCAGTATGTCTATCTTTCTGAAAAGCACGGATCCGGGGACCCGGTGGCGGGTCGATGGGCCGGAGGCCATGTACCGGACGATCCGGGAGATCGGGATCGTGCCGTTCTTTGAGTGTCCGGTCATCGGGTATTCCATCGAGGAGATGACACCAGCCGAGTATTGGTTCGACGGGGAGGATACCTTGGGGCCGTGGGACTGGAAGATCCATGCCGTGCAGTGCGGCGACATCGCCTATGGGAAGTTCCTGTGGGGCGGCAAGGCCGCCTTCGCGACAGCCGAGGTCTTCCGCGACCTGGTGGCCTGGCGCCGTGCGCAGCCCAAGTATGCGCTGCGCGAGGGCGACAGGCAGGCCTACGATGCCGTCTGCGAAGCCGGGAGCCTGACGAGCCGCGAGCTGCGCCGCATCTGCGGACTCAAGAAGGGGCAGATGGACGCCATCGTCACCCGCCTGCAACAGCAGACGCGGCTCGTAACCGGCGATTTCGAAAGGGTCTACAAAGGGGAGTTCCTCGAATACAGCGGCTGGCAGCTCGCATCGCTCTGCCGGCCGGAGGATCTGTTTGAGTACGAGCCGGATCCACAGCGGGACGACCCGCAGGCGGCGTGGGCGCGGCTCGCTGCGACCGTACGCGCCGCAGCGCCGCACATCACCGACGCGCAGCTTCGCAAAATGTTGGGATAAAGGCTGTTTCCGAGCCCTATTGCGCCTCAGGAAGGGTCTTGCCGGGGGAAGGGGAGCCCCCGCACTCCAGCACCTCCTGGGCCGCCTTTGCGATGCTCTGGCGGCCTTCGACCAGCCGCTTGGAATTCTCCTCCATCTTCTTGAGGGTCTGGCGCAGAGAAGATTCCACTTCGGCATTCTTCTCGCAAAACAGCGCCACGCGGTCCAGCATCTTCTGGGCACCGGCTACGATCTGGGACATGTTCTCCATCTGGTCCTTCTGCACCCAGGCGCTGCGGATCAGGCGGAGGAAGGGGAGGAGGGTCTCCTCCGTGGTGATCAGGACATTCTGCGCCAGGGCCTTGGTGAAGATCTCCGGGTCCTCCTGCTTGGCGAGCTGCCACGCCCCGTAGTTGGGGATGAACATGATCACGTAGTCGAGGGTCTTGCGGCTCACGATGTATTTCTGATACTCCTTGCCGGCAAGTTCCTGGACGTGCGCGAGCACCGACTGGAGATTGCGGCGCGCCGCGTCGGCACGCGCCGCATCGGAGTCGGCGCTGAAGTAGTCCGAGAGGGCCGTCAGAGACACTTTGGCATCCAGAATCACATCCGTAGAATCGGGATAATGGAGCGCGAAATCCGGACGCATCTTCTTGTCAGTCAGTTCATTATGAATGATACTCCCCGTCTTGTCGCGAAGCCAGAATTCGGTCTCGTAGTCGCGCCCGGGGCGCAGGCCCTCGGCCTGCAGAAGATTCTCCAGAATGGTCTCGCCGAAGATGCCTTGCATCTTGTTCTGGCCCTTCAGGGCATTGGCCAGGTCGCCCGCCTGCGTGCCGATGGCATCGGTCTGCTCCTTGAGGTGGCGGACCGTCTGCTCGAACTGGGTCTTGATGGAAGAACTCTCCTCGGCATGGGCCTTCTTCTGAGCATCGAAGGCATCCTTCATTTCCTTGATATCTTTATCCAGACCGCCGGTCAGGGCGCGGATTGTATTCTCAGCTTCCTTGCGGAGGGATTCTTCGCGCGCCTTGAGCAATCTCTCATTCTCGAGGGCGAGTTCGTTCTTCGTGGCTTCCAACGCCTGTTGCTGGCTGGCCCTGAGCTGGTCGAGCGTCCGGGCATAGACGTCGGCCTCGTGCGCACGCAGTGCCTGCTCGGAGCGCAACTCGGCCTCCTTGGCCGCCATCTGCGCATCCTTGGCATACAGCTGCCGGTCGTAACGCGAGCGGCTGATGAAATGCGTCAGCAGCCACGCGATCAGCGCGGCAACCCCGGCGGTCGCGGCTATGATAATGGCTAATTCCATAAGCAGGGGACGGTTTTATCCACGCAACTTAACATAATATAAATTGTGTAACAAAAGGGGAAAGCAGGGGACTACAGCGCCCGCTTGGAATCTACAGGTCCTGCATAGATCCCCAGGAAGATCTCCCGGAGGGCTGCTTTGTCAAGCCGGTTCTCGAGTTTACCCAATTTATGCGCGATATATTTCTCAAAGGCCACGAGGTCTGCCATCGTATACACGCCCGCACCCGCGTACTCGGATTTGGCGTATAAAAGGTCGTGGGCCATGTAATTGGTCTTCCAAAGACGATATCCGCCGATAATCCGGTTGTCAAGCGTATGACGGAGAATATGGTACCGCTCGTTCTTGTCGGCCCGGGCCGCCTCGGCGATCTCGTCCGCCGTGAGCGGCTCGCCAATCTGGAGATGGATATGCCCCTTCTGCTGACGGATGCCTGTCAGGATGCTGTGGAGGTCCTCCTTGGGTTTCTTGACATAGGGCCCATCGCGGCGCAGCAGCATCTCACGGGCCTTGCGGGAGTCGCAGGATTCGTATTCGTAAGAAATGCTGACCGGAACGATGCTGAGTGCCTGGAAGTTCTCTTCAAAGCTATCTTCCCCGCTCATTTCCAACATCTTAAGCAATCCCTGCTCGGTCTTGTCCACACCATCCTTGGTACGTCCCTCGCGCTGGGCGATCCAGATCGATGCGCGGTCGGAGGTGATACTTGTGCGGATGTAGCTCGACAGCAACTGCGAACTGAGGTAAAGCTTGCGCGCCCCGATGCCGCGGATGACCTTGATCATGCGGTTGGAGCGCATCAGGTCCTCCACCAGCTGGCTGCCCAGCAGGTTGGAGCCCACGCAGATCTCCGTGGTCGGCAGCCCGGCCTGGCGGAGCATATACTGGATCAGCGCCGGATCGAGCACGATATCGCGGTGGTTGGAAATCAGCAAGAACTTACGGCCCTCCAGGGCCTGGATGTGCTCCAACCCCTCCCAGGTCAGTCCGGCCGAGGTCTTGGCGATGACCGCCTCGACCACGGCATACATAATCTCATCCTGGAACTGGTCCACGCTGCCAATCCCGCGCAGCATATGGCTGAGCGTGCCGGCCGGCAGGTCCGGAAAGAGATACTTGGAGATGACCGGGGTCATCGGATGCCGCGAGACCCGCTTCAGGGCTTCGACAGCTTCGGCATCGGTATATGGACGGATATCACAGAAATCTTGCTGAGTCATTCCACCATCATTTTCCACACCAAAGATAGCCATTCAACGGCGAAAAAGCAAAGAAGAATCGCCATAACTGAGGAATCGGAACCCGTTTTCCAAGGCATAATCGTAGATGGTGCGCCAGTCCCCTCCCACGAAGGCCGAGATCAGCAGCAGCAGTGTACTCTGCGGCTGGTGGAAATTGGTGACCATCGCATCCACGATGCGGAAACGGAATCCCGGCACAATAATAATGCGCGTGCCCACCTTGAGCTCATCCAACTTATTATCATCCAGATAATTGACAATGGCATCCAGCGCCTCGCGACGCGTCGGCGCGTATTCCCGCACGTAAGGCGCCCACTGGTCCACATCGGCCGGGCTCCCCTGCTCGAGGCAGCTGACGCCGACATAATAGAGCGACTCGAGGGTACGGACGGATGTCGTCCCGACAGCCACCACCGGCTTGTCGGCATCGCGCAACCGGCAGAGCAGCGCACGGCTGACCACGAACGGTTCGCGGTGCATCGGATGCTCCGATACGAGCGAACTCTTGACCGGCAGGAACGTCCCCGCCCCCACATGCAGGCAGACATTCGCCGTCTCAATGCCGCGTGCGGCGATCTCGTCCAGCACGCGCTGCGTGAAATGCAGCCCTGCCGTCGGCGCCGCCACGGACCCGCGGATATGGGCATAAAGCGTCTGGTAGCGCTCGAGGTCGATGGACTCGGTGTCGCGGTTGAGATACGGCGGGATGGGCACGCGGCCGCAGAGCTCCAGCACGCGTGAGAACGGCGCGCCACCCTGCCAGCGAAACTCCACGACCCCGGTCTGGCCGTCCCGGCTGACCAGGCGCGCCTGCAACTGGAAATCAAGCAGTTCGCCCTCAGCGACATCTAGGTCGAGAAGATCGTCTTTCCAGCGCTTGGCATTGCCGATAACGCATTTCCAGCAGCAATGGTCCGTGGTGGCGAACGCGGTGTTGTATTCCGCCGGATCGACGGGTTCCAGGCAGAAGATTTCGATATGCGCGCCGGTGGCGCGGCGGAAGAACAGACGGGCCGGGACGACTTTGGTGTCGTTGAAGACCATCAGGCTGCCGGCAGGCAATTCCCCCGCGAGATGACGGAATTTGCTCTCTCGTACGGTCCCGTCGCGATAAATCAGCAATTTGGACGCGTCTCGCTCCGGAAGCGGGTATTTGGCGATCCGCTCGTCGGGGAGCGGATAAGAAAAGTCCTCTATATGGATGACAGGAATCATGGTACAAAGTTAACGCTTTTCGCGCAGGCAGACAAGTCCGATTTATGTTTACATTTGTAAAATTCCGGTGTGGTTCCGTGAAATTTACAAAAATTAATCAACCGGTCATCCCCGGGCTGTTGAAACCGGCATAAGGGAAATTTATCGAAGGTAATTAGAAAATCTATTTAACGGAAACTCAGCATTTTATAAACTTTTACTGAAGTTAACATCCATGTTGATTTCGTCCCGGAAGCCCACTTTCCAGGGTTTAACAGCAGAACTCCCCTATTTTGAATCTGAATAAATAGCAATATATCAATTATCTAACATTTGTTATCTGTTTTAAAAATACATGTAGGTTTTCAACGAGCCATCCACAATTTGTCAACAGTTGCCATTTGTGACACTTGATTACCTGGAAAATATTTGTTACTTTTGTAAACAAAGCGTTTCGAAAAATGAACAAGCGTCTTCAGCAGTTTCTGGCCGCCGAAAATATCAGCCAGTCCCAGTTCGCCGACTCGATCGGTGTCGCCCGTGCGAGTATCTCACACATCCTCGCCGGCAGGAACAAACCAGGCTTCGATTTCATCGAGCGGATGGCCCGGCAGTACCCGGAACTGAATCTGGAGTGGCTTATTACGGGCCGTGGACGAATGTATACCAGTTCTAAAACGGCCTCAGAAGCCCCTGTGGAGCCGATTTCTCCCCTATCTGCCCCGAACGGTCCCGGGCTGTTCGACACGGCTGAAATTGTATCCGAAACCGTAGCCCAGACTCCCCTTTTGTCTCGAAATAATTCAATAAAAAATTTAGATAATAGTCTACAACAGATTAATAATCAGAAATCTATCTCAAAGATTATTGTCTTTTACGCCGACGGCACCTTCCAGGAACTCCCGTAAATCTCACAGTCTTCCATCATCCCTCCGTCTGAGGCAGTAGTACCTCTGTCTCGGCTTCCATCCTCGCTTCCCGCTGCGCGGGAACCGGCTCCGTTCGAACGGAGCCTGCTGCGGCTGAGCCTTCGCCAGAGGTACTGCTGCCTCCTGACTCCGGGAATTTGACGTGGAGCCGTTATACAGTCGGAGTCCGTACAGGCCTGCAGAAAACCGTGGCCGCCCGTGGCCTCGTGAACGGGAGGGGCCCGCAGACGAAGTCTGTGGGAGGGATAGCGCGAAGCGCGTAGTTTTCTGCAGGCCTGTACGGCTCCGCATAACGGCGGAACGGCTCCCGGGACGCCGAGACAGAGGCACTGCCTCTTCAAGCGAAGGAAGAAAGAAAAAAGTAGTATATTTGCAGTGATATGGGTCTGTACAACATACTGGTGAAGCCGTTTGTCCGGCGGATGGAGATCGAGAACGCGTCCAAGATCGCGCTCCGGTACTTCGAGTTGATCGAAATGATCCCCGGCGGACGGCTGATCAGCCGCTGGATCCACAACAACCGCCCCGTCGGCCTCCAGCGCGAAGTCTTCGGCCTCAGCTTCTACAACCCCGTCGGCCTCGGGGCCGGCCTGGACCTCCATGGCGAGCTCTACAACGACCTTAACAACCTGGGTTTCAGCTACTCAGAGATCGGGCCCCTGGGCGCTGACGGCATCCGCCGCGCCCTCCGCCGCATCCAGCGAGACCCTCAGAACGACATCCTCGCCGCCTGCATCAATGCCGACTACACGACGGCATTCACCCTCGCCTACGACTTCTTCGACTTCTTCGTCATCGATATCACCGGCAACACCAACCTTGACTTCTTCGACTCCCTCCTCGACACGCGGCTGGCCGAAGAGAAGTACAAACCCATCGTCATCAAGCTGCCCAAGGTCATTACGGTCTCAGAAATAGAGGAAATCCTCGATTTCAGCCAGCTGAACGGCATCGATGGTATCGAGGCCCGCAGCATCGAACAAGTCCGCCTTGTAGCCGATTATACGCACGGGCGGCTGCCCATCATCGGCAATACCCACATCCAGTCCCCGCAGCAAGCCGAAGAGACCCTCGCCGCCGGTGCCACGCTTCTCGCCCTGCGCAACGGCCTGGTGCGCGAAGGCCCCCAATTCGTGGCCAGCATCCTCAAATACCTCCTCAGTCGCCAGAAGAATGAGAGAAACCATCCAAAACCGGATCGCAGCGCTGCTCAAGGCTAGCGGAGCGACCCTCAGCGCGGCAGAATCCTGCACGGGCGGGCAGATCTCCCATCTGCTGACCACCGTGTCGGGCTCCTCGGCCTGGTACCTCGGCTCCGTCACCTCCTATGCCATCCCCGTCAAGGTCAAGGTCCTCGGTGTGCCGGCGGACCTCATCGCCAGCCATGGCGTGGTCAGCAGCGAGGTCGCGGCGGCGATGGCCGAAGGCGTCCGCCGCCTGACGGGCAGCACCTATGCCGTCTCGACGACGGGCCTCGCTGAGGGCGGCGACGAGCGTTATCCGGAGGGTACGGTGTGGATCGGCGTAGCCGGTCCGGGCGGCACAATCACCCGGAAATACCACTGCGACCTGGGCCGGAAGGGCAATATCCGTCGTTTTGCGACCATCGCCCTCCAGACTTTGGCCCATTACATCAAGATTGATTCAATTATCTGATAAACAGAATATAAAACAAAAATGTTCTTCGTCTTAACATTTTTGTTAACCCCTATTTTCGCACTTCTGTAAGCACGCGAAGGAAGTTTTTGCCGGCGATCCGGTCGATGTCGCGCTGCGAGAAGCCGCGCGCCCGCATCGTCTCCCAAAGCCTCGGGAAACAGGAGACATCTTCGAGCCCGGCAGCCGTCACTTCGATGCCGTCGTAGTCCGTACCAATCCCGACATGGTCGATCCCCGCCACGGAAACGGCGTGCTCGATGTGATCCACGATGCGGTCGGTCCCGGGCCGCGGCAGGGCCTGCAGCTCCCGCTGCACGGCCTCCCACGCGGCCCGCTTGGACGCATCACCCGGATCTTTGATAAAGGCGTCTTCGACGGAGAGTTTCTCCTCCAGGCCCGACTCCGCCAGCGTCCGGACAAACCCGTCGTCCAGGAAGGGCGGATAGATGCTTATGCAGACCACCCCGCCCCGCTCCGCGATCCCGCGGATCAATTCGTCCGGCAGGTTGCGCTTGTGCGAGGCCAGCGCCCGGCAGGCGCCGTGCGTATAGGCGATAGGCTTCCCGGA
>JAEEGL012946939.1_pt1 | contig 13672 bp, 10 predicted proteins | sample 9134231 | NCBI WGS metagenome assembly JAEEGL01 (sample SAMN16246548, study PRJNA631951) | gut metagenome | biome: gut microbiome; feature: rumen; material: fiber-attached | host: Bos | place: Iran: Karaj | collected 2018-10
TTAAAAAAATGTAAAATAGGTATTGACATTTTTTAAAAAATCTAGTATACTTAAAAACGTCGAGAGAAATGGTCGCTTAGCTCAGCTGGGAGAGCATCTGCCTTACAAGCAGGAGGTCATAGGTTCGAGCCCTATTACGCCCACCATTTTTTTTGGCCTGGTAGTTCAGTTGGTTAGAACGCTAGCCTGTCACGCTAGAGGTCGACGGTTCGAGCCCGTTCCAGGTCGCCATTTTTTTTATTTTAAAACATGGTTCGATAGCTCAGTTGGTAGAGCAGGGGACTGAAAATCCCCGTGTCGGTGGTTCGATTCCACCTCGAACCACCATATAAAAGCCGGTACTAAGTACTGGCTTTTAATGTTGCTAAAAATATAAACAATTTACTTATATTACTTGAATAAAAAAATCTGTTGTGGTATTATGAAATTAATTATAAACGAGGGGGATAAAATATGGAAGAAAACAAAGAGAAAAATGAAAAAAAACAGATAAAAATTAGCTTATGGTTGTTTTATGTATTAATATCAGCTATAGTTATTTTTGTAGGAGTAATAATTGTAGGGCTGATGAAGGTCGCAGAAATTAATAATATGCAGCAATTATCAAATAAAGCTGAACAAACACAACAAACAACAGGAAATGAACAAGTACAATATACTAATAATTCAAGTGCAAATATAAATAATAATTTATCAGATTTTGATTTAAGCTTTTTAAAGCTAGAAAATGAAAAGAAGAACAAAGTATATAGTCCATTATCTATTAAATATGCATTAAAAATGTTAGAAGAAGGTGCTTCTGGAAATTCAAAAGCACAAATTAATAGAGTATTAGGAGATTATGAGTTAACAAAATATACTTCAAATAATAATATGGCTTTGGCAAATTCTTTGTTTGTAAGGAATAGTTATAGAAGCCAAGTTAAGCAAAGCTATATAGATACATTAAAGAATGAATATAACGCAGAAGTAAATTTTGATTCATTTGAATCAGCTAGAACAATAAACAACTGGATAAAAAATAAAACATTAGAAATAATTCCTGAAATGGTTCAAGATGAAGATGTAAAAACATTAGATTTTGCACTTGTTAATGCACTAGCAATTGATATGGAATGGAAAAATAAATTCTATGATGAAAATAATTATCAAAAAGGATTTCATAATGAGGCTGATTATTATCATGAAGATTATCATGAAGGACATATAATCGATGCTGTATCTGATGGAAAATTTGATAATAATAAATTAGAAGTGGCTGGAATGCAAATATTCGCATCAATGGATAATTATGATATAGTAAAAATACTTGGAGAAGATAATATTAGAAAAACTGTTGAAACAGAATATAGAAAGTGGATTAAAGAACATGGAACAAATGCATGGGGAGAAGCTTTAACTAGTTCAGCTGAAATTGAAAAAGAAGTTGCAAGATATCTAGATGATTATATTAAAATTATAAAAAGTAATTATACAGAAAGAGGAGAAGTAAAAAGTATAGATTTTTCTTTATATACAGATGATAATGTTAAAGCATTTGCAAAAGATTTAAAAGAATACAATGGTACAACATTACAATATATAGGTATAATGCCAATAAAGAAAGATTTAGATGAGTATATAAAGAGTATAGATAGTAAAGATATTAATAATATTGTTAGCAATTTAAAAGAATTAAAAAGAGAAAACTTTAAAGATGGAGTTATAACATGCATTAATGGATTTATTCCAAAATTTAATTTTGAATATGATTTAAATTTAATGGAAGATTTAAAAAAACATAATATTACAGATGTGTTTGACAAAGAAAAAGCAGATTTAAGTAATTTAGCTGATGGTGATGCATATATAGGAGCAGTATTACACAAAGCAAATATAGAATTTACACAAGATGGAATAAAAGCAGCAGCTGTTACTATGATGGGTGGATATGGCGCTGGTGATCCAGAATTTGATTATATTTATGAAGTCCCTGTTGAATATATTGATTTGACATTTGATAAACCATATATGTTTTTAATTAGAGATAAAGCAACAGGTGAAACATGGTTTGCTGGTACAGTATATGAACCACTTTTATGGAAGGATGAACCATCATATAGTAATTATAACTATTAAAAATACAAATAAAGGAACTATTTATTAGTTCCTTTTATTTTGTAGTACATTAACAAAAAACATGTTTTTTCATAATATACTTTAGGAGAGTGTTTATGAAAAAGACATGTTTTTTAAAATTGTTTATATTTTTTTGTGTTTTAGTTATTCTATTTTTTACAAATAAGGTTTGTGCTATACCGCCAAGTAGTAATAAGTTGTATGCCGGAATAGATGTTAGTATGTGGCAAGGATATATAGATTATTCTTCGGTAAAAGATACTGGAATAGAAGTAGTATATATTAAGGCAACAGAAGGTCAAAACTATATAGATCCGTATTTTGAAGAAAACTATAATAATGCAAAAGCAAATGGATTAAAAATAGGGTTTTATCATTTTTTAATAGCAAGAAATGAAAATGAGGCTATATTAGAAGCAAAACATTATATAAACACAATTGCAGGTAAAGAGTTTGATTGTAAATTAGCAATGGATTTTGAGAGCTTTGGAGATTTAAGTATTGATGAAATTAATAATATTTCAAGAGTATTTATGGAGACAATAGAGAATTTAAGTGGTAAAAAAGCAATAATATATTCAGATGAATATAATGCTAGAGATGTTTTTTCAGAGGATTTAACAAAATATCCATTGTGGATAGCAGAATATGATGTTCAAAATCCTTCAAACAATAACAAATGGAATATTTGGGAAGGATGGCAGTATACAGATGTAGGAACAGTAGATGGAATTAAAGGAAACGTTGACAGGGATTATTTTACAAATGAAATATTTATAGAAGATAATTCATCAATTGAAACTCCTAAAGAGGAAACAAAAGAATATATATATATTAAAGTAAAAAGAGGAGATACTTTATCTGAAATAGCGAGAATTTACTATACAACAGTAGAAGAATTAGTTTTATTAAACAATATACCTAATCCAAACTTAATATATATAAATCAAACTTTGAAAGTGCTAAATATACAATTTAATAGTAATAGCAATTCTAATAATAGTTCAAATATTATTAACAATAACAATATGAATAATACTACATCTAATAAGTATATAAACTATATAGTAAAAAGAGGAGATACATTAAGCAAATTAGCTGTGCAATATAATACAACAGTACAAAAATTAGTAAGTTTGAATAGTATACAAAATCCAAATTTAATATATGTTGGACAATTGCTTAGAATTCCTAGGAATCCTAACTTAAAGTATTACACATATATAATACAATATGGAGATACTTTAACAAAAATTGCTAAACAATTTGATACAACTATTTCAAAAATAGCAAAAGAAAATGGCATAAAAAATGTTAATATTATTTATGCTGGAAATGTTTTAAGAATATATAGATAATATTCTATTGAATTGTTGTAATGATAGTAGTATAATATCCAAGTAAAGCAAAGCTTTATTACTAACATAAGGAGGTTATACGACCAATGAGAAAGCGGCAATATTTAAGAAAAGATACGTTTGATTCGGCAGAAATAATCTTGCCAAATCAAACAGAAGAAGTTTATGTTTTTTTGCATCATTTTGGGCAAAGATTACCAGAAAAATTTGGTGTAGATGATGTGGTAGATGAGATTTGTTATATATGGAATTTAGTATCATATTTTCCTAATAAACTAAATAAGTTAGATGCCACATTTGTAGCTAAAAACATAGTTAAAATTGTAGAAGTTTTTGAAAAGGTATCCGATGAATCGGATATGACTTACTTGGAAAGAAAAATAAGTCGTATAGTATAATCATCTATAAAAGGATGTACTCAAATGAGTACATCCTTTTATATAAAAATCATTTTTAATTCATTGACTATGCATCGAAAAACATAGTATAATAATTAATACTTAAAAATGAAGAGATAAGGAGAAGAATATGTGGAAATTAAAAAAATACTTAAAACCATTCATATTTCCGTTAATATTTGCAATAGTATTTTTATATATACAAGCAATATGCGAACTTAATTTACCTAATTTCATGTCTGATATAGTTAATGTTGGAATACAGGCAAGTGGAATTGAACATGCGATGCCAGAGGCAATAAGTGAAAATGGTTTAAAACTCATAAAAGTATTTGCAACTGATGAAGAAAAGCAAGTATTAGAAAGCAGTTATATATTAGTGGAACAAGGAAGTTCTGAATATATAAAAGAATATCCAGGTGTTAAAGATAATAATATATATGTTTTAAAAGAAAATGCAGATATAGAAAAGCTTGACAATATTTTTAAAATTGCTGATAGAACATTTATAAACCTAATGTCAAGTTTTAGTCAAAATTCTGGAGAAAGTATTGAGGATAATTCTCAAATAGATTTTGAAAGTATTTATCAAATGATACCTATGCTTGAAACTTTACCAAAGGAACAAATAGAAAATGCAAGAACAGATGCATTAAAAACAGATGATACAATGCTTTCACAAGTTGCAGTAATGTTTACAAAAATATTTTATCAAGAATTAGGTATGGATGTTTCTAAAATACAAACAGAGTATATTTTATTAACAGGTGCAAAAATGCTTGGTATGACATTAATAGTTGCATTTGCAGCTGTAATGGTAAGCTTAATTGCTACAAGGGTTTCAGCAAAAGTTGGGCAAAACATTAGAATAGATTTATTTAAAAAAGTTCAAAGCTTTGCAGGTGCTGAATTTGAGAAATTTAGTACATCTTCTTTAATTACAAGAACAACTAATGATGTAACACAAGTACAAAACTTAATAGTATCTGGAATAAGGTTAGTATTTTTTGCACCAGTAATGGGAATAGGTGCACTTATTATGATTATTGAGAGAAATGTTAGTATGACATGGATACTAGCGTTAGCTTGTGCTATTATTATTGTTCTAATAATTGTAATATTTGTACTTGCAGTTCCAAGATTCAAGAAAATACAACAATTAATTGATAAATTAAACTTGGTTTCAAGAGAAAATATTAGTGGCGTTTTGGTTTCAAGAGCTTTTAGAACTCAAGAATTTGAAGAAGGAAGATTTGATAATGTTAATACAGAACTTACAAAAATCAATTTATTTGTAAATAGATTAATTGTAATTATGATGCCAGCAATGACATTTGTAATGAATGGAATAATGCTTTTAATTGTATGGGTTGGAGCAAAGCAAATAGCAGAATCAAATTTACAAATAGGAGATATGATGGCATTTATGCAATATGCAATGCATGTAATTATTTCGTTCCTATTTATAACTATGATATTTGTAACATTCCCAAGAGCAGCAGTTTCTGGGAAACGTATATCAGATGTACTTGAGACAGAAGCTAATATAAAGAATCCAGAAAAACCAGAAGAATTCAAGAAAGAAAAAAATGGATATGTAGAATTTAAGAATGTAAGTTTTAAATATGAAGGTGCAGATGAATATGTACTGGAGAATATTAACTTTGTGGCAAAACCAGGCGAAACAACTGCTTTTGTGGGTTCAACAGGTTCTGGTAAGTCAACACTTATTAAACTAGTGCCAAGATTTAATGATGCTACAGAAGGTGAAGTACTGGTAAATGGAGTTAATGTAAAAAATGTTGACTTAAGTGATTTGCAAGATCAAATAGGTTATGTTCCACAAAAGGGGAGTTTACTTTCTGGGACAATTGAATCAAATATAAAATATGGTGTACCAGAATTATCTGATTCTGATATGGAAAAATATGCAAAAATTGCACAAGCAAGTGAGTTTATTGAGACAAAAGAAAAGAAATATAAAAGTGAAATATCACAAAATGCTAAAAACGTTTCTGGAGGGCAAAAGCAAAGATTATCTATTGCAAGAGCTTTAGCAAAAAATGCACCAATATATATTTTTGATGATAGTTTTTCAGCATTAGACTTTAAAACAGATGCAAATTTAAGACAAGCATTGAAAGATAATATGAAAAATGCAACAGTATTAATAGTGGCACAAAGAGTTAGTACAATAATGAATGCTGAGCAGATTATAGTATTAGATAAAGGTAAAATTGTAGGTAAAGGTACACATAAAGAATTACTAGAAAACTGCCCTACGTATTATGAAATTGCCTCATCACAACTTGCAAAGGAGGAGTTATAATGGAAAATAAAAATACAGTAGCTCCTAAAAGAGGACCAATGGGTGGCGGTAGAAATAGGGTAGCAATGCCAGGAGAAAAGCCAAAAGATTTTAAAGGGACTTTTAAAAAATTATTAAATTATTTAGGAAAGTATAAAATTGCGATAGTTATAGTAATGATATTTGCAATTCTTTCAACTATTTTTAGTATTGTAGGACCAAAAGTACTTGGAGAAGCAACAACAATACTATTTGAAGGAGTTATGAATATTATTTCTGAAAATGGTTTAGGAATTGATTTTGTAGGAATAAGGAATATTATATTTATACTACTAGGTTTATATATTATAAGTGCAGTATTTTCATACATACAAGGTTGGATAATGACAAGCGTTACAATGAAGGTTACATATAAATTAAGAAAAGAAATATCACATAAAATAAATAAACTACCACTTAGCTATTTTGATAAAAAAACACAAGGTGAAGTACTATCATATATAACAAATGATGTTGATACAGTTTCACAGACATTAAACCAAGGTATAACACAAGTAATAACATCAATTACAACACTACTAGGAGTACTAATTATGATGTTATCAATTAGCTGGCAAATGACTATAGTTGCAGTATTAGTTCTTCCAATAGCAGTAATACTAGTAGCACTTGTTGTAAAAAAATCTCAAAAGTATTTTATAAAACAACAGAAACATTTAAGCGATGTTAATGGACACATAGAAGAAATGTATACAAATCATACAATAGTAAGAGCTTTTAATGGACAAAAACAGGCAACAGAAAAATTTGAGGTATTTAATGAACAATTATATGAATCAGCATGGAAATCACAATTTTTATCTGGACTTATGCCACCAATAATGAATTTTGTTGGAAATCTAGGTTATGTTGCAGTATGTATAATGGGAGGATATTTTGCAACACAAGGGGTTATAACAGTTGGAAATATTCAATCATTTATGCAATACATGAGAAGCTTTATACAACCAATATCTTCACTTGCAAATGTATCTAATATACTTCAATCTACAATGGCTGCAGCAGAAAGGGTATTTGAATTTTTAGAGGAAAAAGAAGAAATCCCAGATACAGATAAACCTGCTTCTGTAGATAATGTTGTTGGAAATGTTGAGTTTAGAAATGTACATTTTGGATATAACGAAGATAAAATCATAATTAATGATTTTTCAGCAAAAGTAAATGCAGGTCAAAAAATTGCAATAGTTGGTCCAACAGGTGCAGGAAAAACGACAATTGTAAAACTATTAATGAGATATTATGATGTTAATAGTGGAGCAATTTTGCTTGATGGAACAGATATTAGAGATTTTACAAGAAATGATTTAAGGATTCAATTTGGAATGGTGCTTCAAGATACATGGAGCTATAATGAAACAATAATGGAAAATATAAGATATGGAAGGCTTAATGCATCAGATGATGAGGTTATAAAAGCTGCAAAAGAAGCACAAGTTGACCATTTTGTAAGAACCCTATCAGATGGATATAAAACAATGCTAAATGAGGAATCAACCAATATTTCACAAGGACAAAAGCAATTATTAACAATTGCAAGAGCATTTTTAGCAGATCCTAAAATACTAATATTAGATGAAGCAACTTCATCAGTTGATACAAGAACAGAGATATTAATACAACAAGCAATGGAGAACCTGATGAAAGGTAGAACAAGCTTTGTAATTGCACATAGATTATCTACAATAAGAGATGCTAATTTAATTCTAGTAATGAATGAAGGAGATATAGTAGAACAAGGAACACATGAAGAACTATTACAAAAAGGTGGATTATATGAAAAACTATATAATAGTCAATTTGAAGAAGTAGAGTAATATTTCAAATTGCAAAAACATGAATAATGTGGTAAAATTATATTATTAACCTTTTTAAGGGAGGGATAAATATGTCAGGAAAGATGATTGCATTGATATTGGTTCTGATAGTAATTGGAATGGCATATGTATCTGCTACCAATGAAAATGGATCAATATTCAAAGATGATTCGAACTGGTGGAAATGATCCCCGAAGAGCAATGCTTGAAAATAGCGTTGCTCTTTGTATTTTTTATGTATAAAACCTTTACAATAATAGCAAAATATGGTTTAATATAGGGCATAACAAAGGAGATGAAAATAAATGAGTAAAACATTTTATATAACAACACCAATATATTATCCAAGCGGAAAATTTCATATAGGAACAGCATATACAGAGGTTGCAACAGACACAATGGCTAGATATAAACGCTTAAGAGGATTTGATGTAAGAATGCTTACAGGCTTAGACGAGCATGGACAAAAAATTGAAACTGTTGCAAAAGAGCATAATCAATCACCACAAGAATATGTTGATGGAGTTGCTGAATATGCTAAAGATTTATGGAAGAAAATGAATATAAGCTATGATGACTTTATTCGTACTACTGAAAAAAGACATGAAGACATAGTTGCAAAGATATTTGATAAATTTATGGAAACAGGAGATATATACAAGGGTCAATATAAAGGAATGTATTGTATGCCTTGTGAATCATATTTTACAGAAAGCCAGTTAGTAGATGGAAAATGTCCAGACTGTGGAAGAGAAGTAAAAGAAATGAGCGAAGAAGCATATTTCTTTAATATGAAAAAATATACTGATAGATTATTAAAATTCTATGAAGAAAATCCAGAATTTATAGAACCAGAATCAAGAAAAAACGAAATGATAAACAATTTCATAAAACCAGGATTAGAAGATTTATGTGTAAGTCGTACAACATTTGAATGGGGAGTAAAAGTGCCAAAAGATCCGAAACATGTCGTATATGTTTGGTTAGATGCTTTAACAAACTATATTACAGCACTTGGTTATATGACAGATAATGATGAGTTATTAAAAAAATACTGGCCAGCAGATGTTCACGTGGTTGGAAAAGATATAGTAAGATTTCATTCTATTTATTGGCCAATATTCTTAATGGCATTAGATTTACCATTACCTAAAAAAATATTTGCGCATGGATTTATAATGATGAAAGATGGTAAAATGTCTAAATCAAAGGGAAATGTTGTTTATCCAGAGTTATTAATAGATAGATATGGACTAGATGCAACAAGGTATTTTTTATTAAGAGAATTACCATTTGGTCAAGATGGAGTGTTTTCACCTGAAAGCTTTGTAGAAAGATTTAATTTTGATTTATGTAATGATTTGGGAAATTTGCTTAATAGAACTGTATCAATGATAAATAAATATTTTAATGGAGTAATACCAACATATACAGGAAAAGTAAATGATGTTGATGAAGAATTAGAAAACTTTGCAAAAGAGCAAGTAGAAAAAGCAGAAGGGTATTTAGAAAAAATGCAATTTAGCAATAGTTTAATTGAAATATGGACATTAATTTCAAGAACAAATAAATATATTGATGAGACAACACCATGGATACTTGCAAAAGAAGAGCAAACAGAAAAATTAGCATCTGTAATGTATCATTTGGCAGAAAATTTAAGAAAAGTTGCAATAATGATAAAACCATTCATGCCAGATACATCAGATAATATGTTCAAACAATTAGGAATTAATAACGCTGAGTGGGATAGCATTTATGAATATGAAAATATACCAGAAAATACGAAAGTAATTGAAAAAGGTGAGCCTTTATTTATGAGATTAAACATAGAGGAAGAGATAGAGTATATAAAAAATGGAATGGCTGGAAAGTAATAATTGCAATATAAGAGAAAATATGGTAAAATATTTAAAGTATCCTTTATAAATATAAAGTTTTAAAGGAGGGGATGAGAATGGCAGGAGGAAGTTTGCTTTTTGGTGGAATTGTTGTTGTGATAATTGTCCTGGGCGTAATAGTTTTGGGAAAAGATGATTCTATTTTTAAAGGTTAACTATACCTGTGGCCCCTAAGAAGGCAGTACTAGTAATTAGTACTGCCTTCAAACTTTTTATAACTATAGATAAGTTTTTAGTTTCTCTATATTATTTTGTTGCAGAGTAACAAATTCAGTTAAAATGTCTTTTACTTCTTGCAAAGCATCTGGGTTTTGGTTAAGTAATTTCTGCCCTTCAATTATTCCCATAGTATTTCCTCTAATTAACATACTAGATATTTGAGAGTTGCTTTTATCCATAAGTGTATTCATTTGAATAGAAGCCCAACCCATAACCTTTTCCCCAGGATTTGTATCTGTAGGGGTTATTTCTGAGTTTTCAAGTTGTTTATTAATTTTGTCTAAAACTTTTCCATATTCATCATATTGCATATTTAAATCATCTCTAAAATTTCTATCACCAACTTTTGGCTGAATAACAGAAATAGATTCCATTCCCATAACAAGTCCTTTGTGAACTTCATCTAATATTTTTGCATTTTTTTTATCCATAATATACCTCCATTAATTATTTGTTATATTATTTCCAAAATCATTTAAAAAATTCCAAAAACATGATATTATATAAATGCAAAAAGAGGTAAAAAATAAAATGGAGGAGCAAATGGAAGAAGTTAAATGGACACCAGAGCAGTTACAAGCTATAGAAGAAAAAGGTGAGAACATACTAGTTGCAGCAGGGGCAGGTAGTGGGAAAACTGCGGTTTTAGTTGAAAGAATAATACAGAAAATAATTAAAGATAAAATAGATATAGATAAAATACTAGTTGTTACATTTACAAATGCAGCAGCTGCTGAAATGCGTGAAAGAATACTAGAAGCAATATATAAAAAGCTGGAGAAAGAACCTGATAATGAGCATTTGCAAAAACAAATAGTTTTGCTTGGAAAAGCAAATATTTCAACTATTGATTCTTTTTGTTTAGATATAATTAAAAATAACTTTTATGAATTAGATATTGCCCCTAATTGTAGAATAGGTGATGAAACTGAAATAATAATAATTAAACAAGAGACAATAGAAGAAGTTTTTGAAGAGTTATATGAGAATGAGGATAAAGACTTTATGAAACTTCTAGACATATATGAAGGCTATAGAACAGATGATAATTTAAAAGAACTAATACTTAAAATATATAACTATATACAAAGTAGTCCTTTCCCAGAAGAATGGCTTAATGAAAAAGTTGAAGAGTTTAATATAAGTGATGATGAGGAAATATCTGAAACAAAATGGGGACAGGTAATAATAAATGAATATAAAGAAATAATAGAAGATGGAATAAAAAAACTAGAAAATATTCTAAAAGCCTCAAGAAGATTTGTTGAAATGGATAAATGGAATTTAATTCTTGAAGCAGATATAAATGAATATAATGAGATTCTAAAACAAAACAATTGGAATGATCTATGTTCTAAATCATTTAGTTTGAACTATATAAAATGGGCAAGTGATAAAAAGATTGATTTAGATATAAAAGATGTTGCTAAACAAGTAAGAGATGATGTTAAAGAAAGCATAAAAGAAGCAAGAGAAAAGTTTCTAATAAGCAATTCAGAGCAAATAAATAAAGATATTAGGGATATGTATAAAATATTAGATTCTATTAGAAATATTGTTATTAGTTTTAGTAACCTATTTGAAACTAAGAAGAGAGATAAAAATATAATTGATTTTAATAATATTGAGCACTTTGCATTAAACATATTATTAAAAAAAGATGAAGAGGGTAATTATGCTCCAACAGAAGTAGCAAAAAAATATAGAGACAGGTATGAAGAGATAGCAATAGATGAGTATCAAGATAGCAATAGGGTACAAGAATAGATTTTAAATGCAGCTTCAAATGGAAAGAATATGTTTATGGTTGGAGATATTAAGCAAAGTATATATAAATTTAGACAAGCTAGACCAGAACTATTTTTAGGCAAATACAATACATACAAATTAAAGGAAGATTTGAAAGAAAATGATGATTTAAAAATTAAGTTATTTCAGAACTTTAGAAGCAGAAAAAATGTACTAGATTTAACAAATGTTATTTTTAGAAACATTATGAGTAAAGAACTTGGGGATATAGAGTACAATAAAGATGAATACCTAAAACAAGATAAAGATTATGATAATCCAGACGATAAGAATATTAACTATGCTGGTAAGGCAGAACTACATATTATAGATATGATAAAAGATGAAGAGGATGATGATGCAGAAGAATTACATCTTGAAAAAGCAGAAATTGAAGCGGCTTTTGTGGCTAATAAAATTGATGAATTAATAAAAAAAGAATATCAAGTTTTTGATAAAAAGAAGAAAATATATAGAAAGGTATTATATAGAGATATTGCAATTCTTTTAAGAGCTACTAATAATGTCGCACCAATATATGAGAAAGCTTTGATAGAAAAAAATATACCTGTATTTAGTGATACAGGTGCAGAATATTTGTCTTCAATAGAAATACAAACTATAATGTGTGTGCTTAAGATAATAGACAATCCACTTCAGGACATCCCATTAGTTGCAGTTATGAGAAGCATGATAGGAGGATTTACAGATAATGAATTAACTGCAATTAGGTTACATAGTAAAAATGGATATTATTATGATGCTTTATTAAAAGCACAAGAAATTGAAACTGGAATGCTAAAAACAAAAATTGATAGTTTTTTAGATAAGATAAATAAATGGAGACAAGAATCAGAATATATAAATATTGATGAACTTATATGGAAAATATACATAGAAACAGGATATTTTAACTATGTTAGTGTAATGCCAGATGGAAACTTAAGAGTTGCAAATCTAAAGATGCTATTTGAAAAAGCAAAAAGCTTTGAGTCATCTAGCATAAAAGGATTATTTAATTTTATAAACTTTATAGATAAAATTAAACTAAGTAGTGGAGACATGGGAGCGGCAAAGCTTATTGGAGAAAATGAAAATGTTGTTAGAATAATGAGCATACACAAAAGTAAAGGCCTAGAATTTCCAATAGTATTCTTATGTGATACTGCAAAACAATTCAATTTTAAAGATTTGAGTGATAACATATTATTACATCAGGATTTAGGATTGGGACCTAAGTATATAGATAGAGACAAGAAGATAACATACAATACAATTGCAAATGAAGCAATAAAAATACAAGCAAAAAAAGAAGCAATTTCTGAAGAAATGAGAGTACTTTATGTTGCCTTAACAAGAGCAAGAGAGAAACTAATAATAACAGGTGTTGAGAAGAATTATGAAAAATCAAAACAAACAAAACAAGAGCTATTGTCAATATATGATAAAATAGAACCTTCTACAATAAAGCAGAACAAATCATATTTAGATTGGATAGAGCTTGTAGATATGCATGATAATGAAATGAATGAATTGTTAGAAGTATATACATATAAGCTAAAAGATATTAATGAAATATTAACAAAGGAAGAAAAAACAGAAGAAAACTTAATAGAAAAGTGGTTACCAACAGATAATAAAATTGATGAAAAAATTGATAGATTATTAAATTGGGAATATGAGAATAAATTTGCAACAACATTAGAAA
>JAEEGL013323613.1_pt1 | contig 13672 bp, 14 predicted proteins | sample 9134231 | NCBI WGS metagenome assembly JAEEGL01 (sample SAMN16246548, study PRJNA631951) | gut metagenome | biome: gut microbiome; feature: rumen; material: fiber-attached | host: Bos | place: Iran: Karaj | collected 2018-10
TATTCGAGGGTGTCCGGTGTGGTTGCGGTTGCCTTAAAGTTTTTGAGATATGGAAAAAGCTTGAGGTTTACAAAGTCTGAAAGGTCATTGCCTGTCATTGCGGCTTTATGGTCTATTTCGCCTTTTGAAGTTTTTGGGCAGGCCCAGGAGTTCCAGCGGAATTCTTTTTTGATGATGTAGGTGTAGTCTTTTCCCTGCAGGGCCATTTCGTCGCTGCGTTCTATTTCTAAGTCATCCAGGTATTTTAAGAAGAGGATCCAGCTGGTTTGTTCTACGTAATCAAGTTCGTTTGAACAGCCGGCTTCTTTCCATAGGATGTCGTCTATGTTTTTGAAGATTTGTTCGTAGTTCATGATTAACTCCAATAAAACTATTTAAGCTATTTTAACACAACAATTCATTTTTTTTATACTTTTATTCAACCTGACGTCTACCCTTCCCGACAACCTTAAACGTAATTTCAAGAAAAAGAATATTCATCACTGCAAATAATAAAACGTAATACGGCATTATAAAAATTCCAAAATGCTGCTGGAGCTGTCCAAATACCATCGGCATGGTTGTTGTTCCAGTATATGCAGACGCCATCTGAAGTCCGATTACAGATGCGCTGTATTTTTTCCCAAAGTTAACCGGTGCCATATGCTGAATCGCAGGATATACAGGTCCCATTCCACTTCCGATGATTACAAAGCCAATAGCCGCGACAAAATAATTTGCAACAGGAATCATCACTAAAATAATTCCTAAAAATTCAAATGCAATTCCAAGCCTAACTAAAAGTCTGTCGCCGGCTTTATCAGAAACAAATCCAGAAATAATTCTTCCGAGCATAAGCCCTGCAAAAATTAACGAGCCGAACGACGCGATGAGTTCTTCGCTCATTCCTGTTTTTGTTCCGGCAAAATAACTTGATGTCCACAAAAAGCATGTTGCTTCTCCAGCACAGTAAGAGAAAAATGCAATCATCGTAAAAATAACTCCGGGACGCAAAATTGTTTCACGAATCCCCGCGCTATTTTTTCTCTCTTCCTCTTCTGTACCAGAATTACTTTTCCAGAGCGGCATCGATAAAACGCAGATGATTAAAATTCCAAGCTGAATAAAAGAAACCCATCTATATCCTTCGTTCCATCTTGCATACTTTAAAGCAAGCGCCATGATGTTAGGACTTATGACTGCCCCTACTCCATAAAAACAATGAAGAAAGTTCATTACAGAACCAGAAAAATTATTTGCAACATAATGATTTACAGAAGAATCAATTGCTCCGGCTCCAAGCCCATACGGAACTGCAAAAACAAAAAGCATCCAGTATTCAGTACAGAAAGAAAATCCGGCAAGCCCAAGCACTGTAAAGAAAATCGAAATTATTACAATCCATTTTGTTTCAAACCGTTTTATGATTTTAGGACTTACAAGAGCCGAAATTATCGTCATAAAAGCAATCGACATATATACAAAGCCCGCGTACGAAGACGGAACTTTAAAAACGCCCTGCATTACAGGCCAGCCGGCACCCAAAAGAGAATCAGGAAGTCCGAGGCTTACAAAAATAAGATAGATTACAGCTAAAAGTAGTGACGCCATTTTTTAATCTCCCATTTTTTATTTAGTCAGTTCAATTATAAATTATTTATCAAATATATAAAATATCACACCGCGTATTTTTCATTTTACCCCGTCTTTTATGCATCTTACCCGAAACCATATTGTACGCTCAAAAATCACGCCTTATCATGAACACGTAAACTAATAAAACCGAATTTACGGAGGTTTAAATGTTTTTAGAAGCTATTCTGCTTGGTCTTTCTACCGGAACTTACTGTACGATGTACTGCACTCCTGTTTTAATTCCGTTTTTATGCAGATCAGAAAAACAAGACTACGGTCGAAACGCAGGCCTTACAGGAGTTTTTCTTCTTTCAAGGCTTGCAATGTATTTTATTCTCGGCGCAGTTTTTGCAACGCTAGGTCTTCTTGTAAACGAATATGCAAACCCTATTCTTACAAGACGTCTTTCTGCCTTTGCATATTTTTTCTGCGGCCTCTCACTTTTGCTTAATTCTCTTAAAGCTGAATCAAACAACGGCGGTAAATGCAGGTGCGGCATAAAAAAAATTCCGCATTATGCAAACGACTGGGTTACTGCAATTGTCACAGGGCTTGCAGTTGGACTTCATATCTGTCCGCCGCTGTGGACTGCAATAGCTCGTTCTGTTTTTGGCGGCAACGGAGTAAAAGGATTTTTTTATTTTATATTTTTTTATGCCGGCACTCTGCCATTTTTTATTCCCCTTCTTGGCATTCCGTTTGTAACAAAAAGAATTATGGTCATTAAAAGAGTTGCACGCATTACGCAGTTCTGTTTAAGCATTTACTTTATGTTTTTTGCAGGTTTAATTGCATTAATTTTTGGCTGATATACAGAGGTTGTTATGATTTCGAGTTTAATTTTATGTACTTTGATGACTTTTTTAATTTTGCTTTTTGTAGTCGTAAACAATAATTTTTCTCCTGCTTCTTTTATATACGCAGCGTTCCTTATTTTCCTTTTTGTTCGCATGATTTTTGCAGAACGAAAGAAAACAGGAAGCAGTGTAATTTACAGAAGGATTTTCCAGACTGTCTTTGCAGTCGGATTCTGCATCGCATTCATTTCTGACTTAATCGCAGAACGCGGGAGCATGGCAATTACTTCTCAGGCGATGAACAATTCTGAACTTCCCTTCTGTCATATTGCAATTCCGCAGATTTTAGTGCCGCTTGCAGTTACAAAGTCAATCATTTTCCCTGCACGCATTGCAGGACACTACGCATCTGTTGCAAGCATGCTTTTAATATGGCTTGTATGCACCCTTACTGTAGGCCGCGGCTGGTGCAGCTGGATTTGTTTTTACGGCGGCTGGGAAGAAGGCTTTTCTCATGTTGCAAAAAAACGACGCATAAATCTTCTTGGTAAAAATAAGGAGCTTCGCGAATTTCATTTTGGATTTTTATTCTTTATCGTGCTTGCATCTTTGGGAGAACTTGCTTCTGTTTACTGCCAGTGGTTCTGCCCGTTTAAGCTTGTTACAGAATTTTATCCTGCAACGTCGATTCCAAGTCTTATTGCGATGATTATCTTTGTCGGTCTTTTTATCGCGCTCGTAATTGTAATGCCCATATTAACAAAACGCAGGACACAGTGCAGCACGCTGTGCCCGTTCGGGGCTTTTGCATCGCTTACAGACAGAGTAAGCATGTTTAAAATAAAGATTGATACAGATAAGTGCATCGGGTGCTTAAAGTGTGCTGCTGCGTGTCCGTTTGGGGCAATTGATGTTAAAACGATTAAGGATAAAAAAGGAAGCCCTGAGCTTACATGTGCAAAATGCGGCGAGTGCATAAATACCTGTCCGCAAAATGCAATTTCGTATGCATTCAGATTCTGCGCACGCAAGACAGAATTAAATAAAAAAGAATCAGGCTTATTTAAAAGAACAATACAGGAGCTTTTACATCCTGCACAGCTTTTTAGATTTGCCGCATTCAGTTTTTCTGTAATCATGTCTTCGACATTCATGATAAAGACACTTAATTTAATTTATGGAGTAATAGTAAAATGAAAAATTTAAAACCAATATTATCAGAACTGAAATACACTCTCAAAGTTATTCGCATCGCCTTCGTATGTTTTTTTGGAATAGGAATGTTTTTTATCTTTTCATCAAATCTTTCTGACGTACTAGGTTCAGTTCTTAGAGTAAATTCAGCTTATACGGGAGGAGAAATTGCAGATGATTTTATCGATGACAGTGCAGAACTCATGCGCTACACGGTTTATAAGCCTGTAACAAACGCGCACTGGCAGGCAAGCGCCGACTACTGGCAGTTAAACCTCGAATACAGAAATGCTTCAGAAGAAAAAAGAAAAGCATCCATATACATCGACATTGATTCAATCGATGGAGGAAGTACTAAAGCGCTTTTTAATCCGGAAGCACAGATAAATTTTTCTGATCACCCGTGGAATTACGCTCTTTATATTTCTGACGGCACTTCAAAGCTTTATGACAGCGAAGGAAACTTTATCTGCAATACTGAATATTACGAATTAAATGACAGAAGAGAAATTAAAAACAGAATTCCGCTTAAAGATGAAAATCTCATGCGCGTTTTAGGTTCAAAAGAAACATGGCATTATATCATTAGTGATGATGCAGATTATTCTGGAGAAAGTATAAGCGCGCTTGAAGTTTCTATGACAAGCCAGAAAAATTCTAAAGTGGCAAAAAAAGAAGCTGACGAATTTGTAAACAGAATAAAAAAAGAATTTGCAGAAAGCATCGGAAAAACAAAAAACACAGACAGTATCGAAAAACGCCTTGCCTATTACAAAGAAAAATTAGATGAAAATCCAGACGATTATGTAAGCATGGCTTGCTATGGCTCGGCACTGGCAGAAAAAGGCGGCGAGTCTTCTGTATTTAAAGCAGTTGCACTTGTAAATGAAGCGTATACATATCTTGATAAAGCTGCAGAACTTGCATTTAACAAAGAAGGCGAGCTTGATGTTCTTTTAAACAGGGCAAGTGTAAGCGCTGCAGTTCCTCAGGGAGTTTTCGGCAAGGCAGAATGCGGTGCGAAGGATTTTATGCGTTCAGCTTCTCTTACCGAAGACAAAAAATTAAAGGCATACTGCTACGCAATGGCTTATGAATGCTATATGAAATGCGCAAAGAAAACCGATGCTTTTATAGCGTTACAGGAAGCCAAAAAGATGGTACAATAGAATAGAAAATTGCCGGAAGGCTTTCGGCAAAAATCCGGAAGCCTTCCTGAATAATCTGGCGGTAAAAATGAAAATAACCATTCTTGAAAAAAAGAGCGGCGAAGAAGACGAGTTAATAGTAAAATGCGATTATCTCGACGAAAACCTTTCAAGACTCATAAACCAGTTTAAGGGCGCAAAAGGCAAGATGAATTTTTATAAGGATTCAAAAATTGTTTTTGTTGACCCATGCGAAATCCTTTACTTTGAGTCTGTAGATGACAATGTCTTTGCGTATACAAAAGAATGCGTTTACGAGACAAAACTAAAACTCTATCAGCTCGAGCAGCAGCTTCCTCAGGACACTTTCTTTCGCGCTAACAAAGCCGTTATCGTAAACCTCGATAAAATCGACAGCCTTACTCCTGTTTTCGGAGGCCGCTTTGAGGCACTTTTACAGAACGGCTATAAAGTTGTCGTTTCAAGAAACTATTTAAATACATTAAAGGAGTTACTCGGATTATGATAAGTTCAGATGATAAAAAAGAAATGATTTCTGTCATGATAAATATATGTACACGCGTCGTAACCTTGATTTTTGTAGTCGTAACGATTTTCAGAAAATGTTTCGAAGCCGGGGATGCAATGTTGTGGTCTCTTAAAGACATCTGGGGTGTCATTATAATCGGAATGGTTTCAGGACTTGGCTTTGGAATCTTCTATATAAAAAAGAATATGTCAAATAAACAGCTTATTATTTTTAAAATTCTATATTTCATTATTATAAATTCTGTGTTATGCTTTATAGGGTTAAAGTTCAACTGGTTTAAAAAAGATTTTTCATCAATAGCTCTTATGGAAGTAATGTTTATTCTGGTTTTCTTTGTTGTAACTGTTCTTGTTTATCTTCTGGACTTTAACGAAGCAAAAAAGATAAACGAAAAACTTAAGGCACGAAGAGGAATAAAGTAAATTAATGAAAAAATTATTATCCGCCGTTTTTCTTAGTCTGACTTTTCTCACTACAGTCTATGCAGAAGAAACAAAAGAAAAAAAAGAGTATGTAACTTTTCTTGATCGCGGAGGCTTATGTTTCGATGCTTTTTTTACAATGCCGCTTTTAACAGAAGATTCTGATGACGTCTGGTACGGTTTTTCTGCACAGATTGAAGGCCTTTTTGAAGGGTGGATGGGCTATAAAGTTGGTTTTGACTGGCAGTATATCAATAATACAAATTATCTGCCTCTTGAAATCGGGACAAGCTTTCATTTATCGCTGATGTTCTTCGGTAGTATTCTCTTTGATCCATACATAGGTATCAATGCAGACCTGTGTCTATGGAACGATAATCCGATATACGGCTACTCATGGGATTCTGGAATCAGATTTGCAATATCATACATCGGAATAAACGTATTTTACAAACACAGCTATTACTATCCAATAAGAAAAACTGACCATAAAGTAGACGTAGGAAAATTAGGAATCGGCATAACACTTTTCTTAGACGGGAGCGGATTTTAGAATATGAAAAAGACTATTAAAAACCTTGTAACAATTCTGGCAATTTTCATGGCTTCTCAAATGCTTTTTGCACAAAAAATAAATGATAAATCCAAGGAAAACGATATCAGAATAATACTATCAGAAGAAATCTGTAAAATAATTCCACTTAATGATAAGCCGCTTAAAAGAGATACCGTTACAAAATTCAGTAAATATATTTCGGATACATATGCCCAGAGCATTACTATAGTTCAGTATAATAACATAATAAAAATGTTTTATTTAAAAAACTCACCCGTAGACGAAAACACATCGGTAGAAGAAAAGAAATTTATTCTTTCATATTTTCTTTTAGAAAAATACAGACCAAACGAATACGATAGTTATGGAGCAAAAAAATATCTTATTGAAGACAAAGCCGCTTCTCAATATAAAACTTTAATTTCTAATCAGTCATATAATCCAGAAACGAGTAATGACATTTATATAAACTGGATAGAAGAGAACGGAAGCTGGTACATTTGTGGAATGTCATTTCATGTTGACGCGCCCCTTTATATGAGAGAAGTTAAATTTGATTATAACAGGGACCATGTAAGAAAAGTCTTTATAGCCCCAAGACATGAAGAACTTGTTACAATAAATGGAACACTTCCTCTCCCGGCAACAGAAGAAAATCTGGAAAAGTATTATCCAGGGTTATCTGTCAAATGGGAAAGAGGCAGAACCTTTAATTTTGAATATGGTGTAAGCTGGCAGATGACGGACGTTGCAAATTATTTTTTTTGTGATGCCGGTGTAGGAACGCGATTAAATATTTTCTTTGGAGACAATTTTTCTTTATCACCAGAAATAGCTGCAATTGCAAAACTTAATCTTGTTACAAGTGATCCTGCGGCAGGCATTGTTGGAGAAGCCGGTATGACTTTTCATATTACAAGCGCTTCTGGAGCAGATTTTTTCGGAATAAGAACCTTTTATCAGCACTCTTTTATTTTCCCTTTCAGAAAAGAATCTGACAGCTTTAATTTCGGTGCAGTCGGCCTCGGATTCTATTTGAACCTGAAAAACTTCTGATAACTCTGTCATAATTGCCGCATATAGCACGGCAATTATTTATACATCATTCACTTTATAAGGTTATTTTTCAAACTTAATCTCTTCCTTTTTAAACTTTTCGATGTGATTCATATCGTTAAAAAGTTCAAGCCGTGGAATCGTAAGCTTACCCTCGTCTACTCCAAACTCGATTATCGTAATTGAACAGACTCCAAAAGGTGTTGTCATAAGCACAGTCGTAAATGGAAAATTTAAAACATGAGAAAGCATTATCGACCCTGACCCACCGTGTGCAAAAAGCGCAATCGTTTCGTCACATTTTTTTTCGCATAAATAAAGATTGTTCTTTCTTCGAAGCCCGTATCCTAAAAGGAATTCATCAAACTTTTTTGAAATCTTTTCATAGTACTGCGTGCAGATATTGTTTTTAAAATAGCGATGGTTCCTCCAGTCGGGACTTCCGATATACTCAGGTTCTTCTGTAAGAAGCTTATAGCCGAGTATCCACGGATGTCCGTCGTATTCAAGCTTTGGCTCTGACTGCGCGCTGCCAGATTTGACATCAACACCTGTCGCACCAGCATTGTTTGCAGCACCATCACTTCCTGCTGCATCACGAACATCACCCCAGTCAATTTCGTGCATAAAATCTAAAATCTTTATATCAAGCCCGCGCCCTTGTGCAGTGTAAGAAGCAGTTTCTCTTGCACGCCCCATAGGAGAAGAATAAATTGCAGAAAATTTTTCTTTTGCAAGGCGAACAGCAGTGCTTTTTGCCTGCACTCTTCCGTTTTCTGTAAGACAGTCGTGTTCATAATCAGGTTCACCATGACGAACAAATACCAGACGCATATTGTTTCTCCTATAAAAAATTATAAAACTAGATCACAGACTTCTGCATTCGAAGCCTTTACTAAATCTGCAGGAGCAAGCTTTAACTGCACGCCGCGCGCACCTGCAGAAACGCACACTTCGTTTAAATTCATTACAGAACTGTCAATAAAAGTGCGGTACTGTTTTTTCATTCCGATTGGAGAACATCCTCCGCGGATATATCCTGTAAGTGCTAAAAGCTCATCCTGTTTTACAGGCGTTACAGATTTTACACCGGCTGCATTGCGCGCTTTTTTTTCATTTATCTCATGAACTGCAGACTGACAGAAAACAAGAACTTCCTTTGACTCAGATTTAAAAACAATTGTCTTAAAAACCTGCTCGGGATTTACACCAAGCTTTTCTGCCGTACGTGAAGCAGCTCCATGCTCAAGCTCATGCTCACCGTCATCGTCATATTCTTCTGCCTTATACGGAATACCTGCTTTATCAAGTATTCTCATCGCGTTAGTTTTTTTCATTAGAATTCCTCAAGCCAAATTTACTCAAAGTATGTCACCGATTGCATTAAAATTCAATTAGTGACATACTCACATTCATGAACTGTTCAGCCCTGTTTTTTACAAACAGTATATTTTTAGGAATCGGTCTTGCCATGGACGCCTTCTCTGTTTCTCTTGCAAATGGTCTTAACGAACCTCACATGAAAAAAACAAGAATGTGCTTAATTGCGTCAACTTACGGTCTTTTCCAGTTTGCAATGCCGATGACAGGCTGGCTGTGCGTTCATACTATAGTTGAATACTTTAAAAAAATTTATTTTTTAGTTCCGTGGACTGCACTTGGTCTTTTAATGTACATCGGAATTAAAATGATTATCGAAGCCTTACACGAAGACGGCGAATCAGAAAAAGAAAATGAAAAACTAAGATTTAAGACACTGATGATCCAGGGAATTGCAACATCAATCGATGCGCTTTCGGTTGGTTTTACGACTGCAGAATATGACGTGCTCATGGCATTTGTTTCTTCTCTCATAATCTGCGTCGTAACCTTTGCAATCTGCATGGCAGGACTTGCAATAGGCAAAAAAGCCGGAACACACCTGAGCAAAAATGCAGGAATCCTCGGCGGTATAATCCTCATCGCCATCGGAATCGAAATCTTCATCAAAGGCGTGTTCTTTTAAGTTTTATCTTACTTTCAGACGCTTACCACTTAGAAACAAGCAGACCTTTTGAATCACGCGCTTTTCCGCAGGCAATTATAACCCACTCAACAAACGCCCAGATTCCAGTTATAGCCAGTAAAATAAGTGCAAAACCAGCACCTGCAAACATTTCAGGCATTCCAGAAGTTAATGGAGTTGTTTCATCTTCAATAGTTAAAGCAACCTTAAAGAAAAGCTTGAAAAAAGCAAAAACATATCCTCCGATTCCACAAACAGAAAGAACTAATTTTGTAACACCCCTTCCAATCTGTCCAAGATAAAAATTATGAACTCCGAGATGACCAAAAAAAATACCAAAAAGAAGAGCCGCAGTTCTGCTTTTAGGAGAAACCGAAGACACACCTTCTGCACCATTCACTTCTGCTCCGCATCCAGGACAAAATTTTGCACCGTCCTCTACTTTTGTTCCACATTTTTCACAATACATACCACTTTCCTCTCAAAATCAAATTGATTCTCTCCTTTTTTCATACTGAATAAGTGTAATTTACCATAGTAGTTTTTGCAAGAAAAAACCTTTCACATGTCCAAATTTGCATTTTTTTACAATATATAGGATAATGGATATAATGGAGTAAGGGATATGTCGGATAAAGCGTTTTCACAACAGGTAATTTCAACAATCGATAAAAAAATCGAGTTTTACAATAAGGAAATCCTTGTTAAACTGCTCGAAAACTACAGGCTTCTTCATACATGTGTAAAAAATCTCATCGATGCGCTTGTTCAGAAGTCAATCATAAAACCAGACCCTTACAAGCTCGAAAAAAAGATTTCTGACATCGAGATTCTTCCTAACGAACCATTCGTAGATTCTGAACGTGCCCTTGTTATCGGAACAAGAATCTCTGACTACGAAGGAATCCTCGATTTCGTAAGCACTTATTATAAATTTTCAATCGAAAACCTTACATTTCCTAAAATCAAGAAATTTGTTGAATTTAATAATACGTTCAACTGGCATTCTTTTACCGTATCAAGCCCTTTTGCAAATACGCGCGGTCTTGCAATCCTCTTAAACGAAGCAAAATACAACGCACCGTCAATGACTGTAAGCATGATAAATGATACGATTTCTAAATGCGACAAAGTAACAAAAAACATAAACATCACGCTTAAAGAGCTCAGCGACTTTCAAAAAGAAGTTTACAAAGCATATGTCAGAAAAGATATTTTTGAGCATCCTAAATTTAGCGAGGAAAAAGCAAACCAGAGCGTAGAATCAGAAATTGCAGAAATAAAAAAACTTTTCCCAGGTGTAATGGGAAAAACTCCTTATTACTCTGCACTTATCGAAGAAATTGCAAACGAAGATCTTGGTCCGGATAAAGAAAAACGCCAGGCTGCCGTTCTTGAAAAAATCAAAATCAATGAATCGGCCGTGCAGAAAAAAGAAAAACAGGTTGATACAAAAGAATATTTAATGCAGGCAGTTCTTGCACTAAGCGGTCTTGCTCCACAGTTTGAAACAGTTCTTACAAAGATAAACGAAAACCATAATCTTATTCAGAGTAAAAACTTAAGCTTCTTAGGCAAACTTGCAGTCGCATTAAGAAAAGCATTTAACATTCCTGAGCCTCCTGTAATTTATAACATCACAATTACAGAAGCTTCTACCGGTGCAAAGATAAGAGACAAAATTGAATTTCAGCAGTTTACGGAGCTGCTTTCAAAAAAAATCAATTTCTTAAATTCTTTTGCATTAAGGCAGTCTACTGCTTTTCAGAAAATTCAGACAAGTCAGCCTGAAAAAATCCTCGAGTTCCTTAACAAGAATGTTCTCGAAGCACAGAAGCTCATGACAAAACTTACAGCCCTCGATGAGTTCTTTAAATCATCTGTTTCGACAGATAAAAAAAGTTTCGTCAAAGGCTTAAAAATGGAACTTACGACATTAAAGAATACTCTTATTAATGTAAACCAGCATAAAGCAGACTATCTGTCTTACATCGAAGAACAGACACAGATGCAGAAACTTGGAATCAAAAATGAAGCATAAAATTAAATTTATCCTCACCCTTTTTATTTTATTACAAGCAGGATTTACTCTTTCTGCACAGAATAAAAACAAAACTGTACAGGAACAAAAAGAACTTTCTGTCATTATGGGGCGCGAAACCCTGGATTTAAATCCTCATACTTCTTCTTTTAAAGATGAAGCACAGATTTTAAACAGTATCTACGAAGGACTTTTTTCTTATAACCCTGTAACATCAGAACCAGACTTTGCAATCGCACAAAGTTATAAAACAAGCCGCGATATGCTCGTATGGACTTTTACTTTAAGGCAGGATGCATTTTTTTCTGACGGAAAACCAATTACAAGTCATAACGTAAAAGAATCGTGGTTAAATTTAATTCAGACTAAAGGAGCATACTATTCTTCTTTTCTCGACATCATCCGCGGAGCAAAAGCACTTCGCTATCAGAAAGGAAAACCAGAAGACGTTGCAATCTACGCAAAAGATGACTACACATTAAGCATCGAACTTACTTCTCCACAAAGTTATCTTCCAAAAATTTTATGTCATCATGCTTTTTCTGTAATCGATTTTAAAGACGGTGCCTTTTCTGGTCCATATATCATTCAAAAGCACACACAGTCAAATATAGTTCTTGCAAAAAATTTAAAATACTATGCTGCAGATTCTGTAAAGATTCCTTTAATCAATATAAGTTTTTCAGAAGACCTGGATAACAACGCATATCTTTTTAACACAGGAAAAGCACAGATAGTTTTTGAAAACTGCAATGCAAAAAAAGTTCTCGACAAAGAGTCTCTCCAGTTTGAGCCCCTTTTCGGAACATATTTCTTTTTCTTTAAGACACACAAAGATTCAAAAATATCAGAAGGCGTAAAGCAGGCATTACTCGAAGCCGTTCCATGGGAAGACCTTCGCGAAGGCTCTCTGTTTCCTGCGACAACCCTCATCTATCCTGTTTACGGTTACACATCTCCTCAGGGCTTAACTTATACAGATTATGATCATGCACGCTTTATGCTGAACGAAGCAAAAAAGTCTCTCGGTTTGAAAGAAGATGATATAATCGAGCTTACCTTTTCGATTCCGGATGGAGAAAGTATTTTTTCTGCCGCAAGAATTTTAAAGGACGCATGGGGACAGATTGGAGTTCGTGTAAACATTCAGACGGAACACGACCCTAACTACCTTAACAGAATCGAAACATCTGACGCAGATTTATTTATCTACACCTGGATCGGGGATTTTCCTGACCCTGTTGCGTTTCTGGATTTATTCCGCTCAGATTCTACGCTCAACACAAGCGCATACTCAAACGAAGAATATGACTCTCTCTTAAAAAAAGCAGACTGCACTAAAAATAAGTCAGACCGCATGGCGCTTTTAAACCGTGCAGAGGATATACTGCTTTCAAGCGGAACGATTATACCGCTCACTCATCCGGTTGACCTTAATGTCGTAAATATGAATGAAGTTGCAGGCTGGGTACCTAATACGCTGGGACTGCATTCGTTTAAGGGACTGTCGCTTAAAAAGCCTGCGTCGACGTTCAAATACGGAATAATCGCATCGAACTAACGTATCACCGCGGCCCTGCAAAGGCGCGGTGACATACTTCTATATGCACTCCTATAAAAAGCGCTCCCGCAGAAAAAAACACGGGGCCCGCACAGTTCGCTTCGCTCTTAAGTGCCTCCCATGTTTTGTTTCTGCTCCGCGCTTTTTATAGGAGTATATTGAGAAATACGGTTCTGCGCCTTTGCAGGGCCGCGGTAATCCGGTTGCCCGAATCTGCAAAACTCACTATAATAGAAAAACAATCTACTTATATCTACGAGGAAATCGTTTTATGGTAATTCTTACATTAAACTGCGGATCGTCTTCCGCTAAATACCAGGTTTATGACTGGGACAACAAAGAAGTTATGGCTAACGGTGTAGTAGAACGCATCGGTTCAGACGGAAGCTGCATCACACACAAAGCAAAGGGACAGAAAATCGAACTCGAAAGCGCATGTCCTACACACAAAGAAGCAATCGAACTTATTCTTAAAGAAATCACAGACCCGAAAGTCGGCGTAATCAAGTCGATGAACGAAATCGGAGCTGTTGGTCACCGCGTACTCCACGGAGGAAACAAATTTACAAAATCTGTTCTCGTAACTCCAGAAGTTCTCGAAGGATTCCGCTCTGTAATCGACCTTGGACCACTTCACATGCCTGCAAACATTATGGGTATCGAAGCTGCACAGAAGGTTATGCCTGATGTTCCACATGCAGCAATCATGGATACAGCTTGGCACCAGA
>JAEEGL016212772.1_pt1 | contig 13672 bp, 11 predicted proteins | sample 9134231 | NCBI WGS metagenome assembly JAEEGL01 (sample SAMN16246548, study PRJNA631951) | gut metagenome | biome: gut microbiome; feature: rumen; material: fiber-attached | host: Bos | place: Iran: Karaj | collected 2018-10
ACCCCTACCAAAGATGAATGGGAAGAGATGGCGGCAAACACCACCCACGAATGGACGACGCTGAACGGTGTCAACGGATACCTCTTCACCGCCCCCAACGGCAACAGCATTTTTCTGCCTGCCGCGGACATATGGACTCATTACCCTCCCGGATATAATTATGGCTGTTACTACTGGACTTCCTCGCTCAACACCACTTCACCATACTCTGCACACAATTTCAGCGCCGGGGCGACGTGGTTCGGTACAGACTTCGGAGACCCTGTGTCTTCCAGTCCCCGCTTTTCAGGTATCTCTGTCCGCGCGGTGCGCGCTCCTCAGAAATAAGACTTGATTACTCTTTCCCGGCCAGCAGGCCGCAGGCGGCGTCGATGTCCTGTCCGCGCGAGGCGCGGAGGGTGCAAATGACGCCGTTTCTGTTCAGGTAGTCCTGGAATGCCTTGATGGTGGTGGGCATGGAGGTCTTGAAGGGAGCCTCGGGCGACTCGTGGAAGCGAATCAGATTGACGCGGCAGTCGAGTCCACGCAGGGTCTCAACTAGCTTGGCGGCGTGGGCCTGGTCGTCGTTGAGGCCACGGAACATGGTGTACTCGAACGACAGGCGGCGCTGGCCGCTCCAGTCATACTGACGAAGCAGTTTCAGCACCTCGTTCAAAGGGAAGGCCTTCTGCACGGGCATCATCTGGAGGCGTTCCTGCGCGACGGGGTTGTGAAGGCTCACAGCCAGGTGGCACTGGCTCTCGTCGAGGAAGCGTTTGAGGCCGGGAATGATACCCACGGTGCTGACGGTGATGCGTTTTGGGCTCCAACCGAGACCCCACGTGGCGGTCATTATCTCAGTGACGGCAAGGACGGCGTCGAGATTGTCCATCGGTTCGCCCATCCCCATAAAGACCACGTTGGTGAGGTTCTCAAACTCGGGGATGGAGAAGAGCTGGTTGAGTATATCGCCGGCCGAGAGGTTGCCGTGGAAACCTTGTTGTCCGGTAACACAGAAGTGACACCCCATCTTGCAGCCCACCTGACAGGAGACGCACAGCGTGGCACGGTCATCATCGGGTATGTAAACAGCTTCAATGTGACCGCCTGTCACTTCGAACAGATACTTTTTTGTTCCGTCCTTTGACACTTGACAACGCACAGGCGTTTCGCGACCAATATAGGCTATCTCGTTCAGACGGGCCCGTTGAGTCAACGAAAGGTTGGTCATACAGTCAATACTGTCAACGTGCTTTTTATATAACCAATCGCAAAGTTGCTTGGCAGTGAAGCGAGGGAAACCTTCAGTGGTACACAACTCCTGCAACTGCAGGAGTGTCATGCCTAGTAGGTTGATTTTTAACGCCTCGGTCATGATTCATTACAGATTAAAAGTCCCAGTCGAAACCTTCATCTTCGTTCTCAATTTCCTGCTGGAAGTTGGAGCAATCCATCTCGATAGGTACGGCGGGTCGCTCGAAATCGCCACGGTAGAAGTTGATCTTCGGATCTTGATAGACTTTCTGCATGTAGTAGGCGAAGATGGGGAGTGCCATGGCAGCACCCTGTCCGTAGGTCATATTACGGAAGTGGATGCTTCGCAGTTCGCCGCCAGTCCATATGGCAGTGGCCAATTTGGGGGTGATGCCAACGAACCAGCAGTCGGAGTTGTTCTGTGTGGTACCTGTTTTGCCGGCAATGGCTGTAGAATATTGGTTGAGATTGTAGCGATAGTTGAGTCGGACGCCGGTACCGCTCTGTACCACGCCCTTCATCAGTTCAAGCATCATGTAGGCTGTCTGTTCGTCGAGGGCTTCATTACGCTGGGGTGTGAAACGTTCGAGCACCATGCCTTTGTTGTCTTCGATGCGGGTGACGAAAATGGGCTCCACATATTCGCCTTTGTTGGCAAAGGTGGCCATGGCGCCTGCCATTTCGTAGACGGTGATCTCGGGGGTGCCGACACAGATGGCAGGAACGGCGTCGATGGGGCTGCGTACACCCATCTTGCGGGCTATGTTAATCACTTGTTCAGGAGATCCTTGCTTCATAAGGTAGGCTGAGACCCAGTTGATAGAATGCGCCAGGGCCCATTTGAGGGTTACCATCTGATCTTCGCGTTCGTGACTTGAGTTTTTGGGGCACCAATCGGGGGCGTTCCAAACCTCGAAGCAGACTTGTGAGTTGGGCACTTCGGTGCAAGGATACATACCGAGGTCTTGCAGGGCCATGGTGTATACGAACGGCTTGAAGGTGGAACCTACCTGACGATGGCTCTGCACGTTGTCGTATTTAAAGTAGCGATAGTTGATACCACCAACGTATGCCTTGACATATCCTGTGCCGGGTTCGACACTCATCAGACCGGCGTTGAGGAACTTCTTGTAATAGAGGAGCGAGTCCCAGGGTGAGAGGATAGTGTCATGATTTCCTTTCCAGCTGAAGACACGCATGGGTACTTTCTCGTTGAACTTGGCACGGATTTCCTTCTGGCTGAGGCCTTCGGCTTTGAGGGCACGGTAACGGTCGCTGTTACGCATGGCCTGTTCCAGGAATTTGTTCTCCTGTTCTTTGCTCAGGTTACAGAATGGGTTACCCTTGCGGTTTTTCAGTTCACGTTCGAAAGCGGGTTGGATTTCTTCGCTGAAGTGCTTGCGAACGGCTTGTTCGGCATAGCGTTGCATACGGCTGTCGATGGTGGTGTATATCTTCAGACCGTCGCGGTGCACGTCGTAGTATTCGCCGTTCTTCTTGCGGTGATGCTTACACCAGTCTTTCATGTATGTGCGCAAGTACTCACGCAGGTAAGTGGCCAATCCGTCGTTGTGGCTTTGAGGTGAGTAATGGCCCATGTCGATAGGTTTCTCGCTGAAAAGGGTGTATTCTTCATCGCTGAGGTAGTCGTACTTGTGCATCTGGCGCAGAACAGTGTTGCGTCGTGCCAGTGCCCGGTCGGGATGGAGGATGGGACTATAATGGGTAGGGGCTTTGAGCAAACCCACCAGCAATGCGGCCTCATCGACATCGAGTTCAGCAGGAGTCTTGTCGAAGTAGGTCTTGGCAGCTGTTTTAATACCGTAGGCATTGCTACCGAAATCAACGGTATTGAAGTACATGGCCAGGATTTCCTGTTTCGAGTAATTGTGTTCCAGCTTGACAGCCACAACCCACTCTTTGAGTTTCACATAGACAACGCCTATTTTGGAGCGTTTGCCACGGGGGAAGAGGTTCTTGGCCAACTGCTGTGTGATGGTCGAACCACCGCCCGATGAACCCTGACGACCGATGACGGTCTTAAAAAGCACACGGAAGAGTGAGCGGCTATCAATACCGCTATGTTTGTAGAAGCGCACGTCCTCGGTGGCCACCAAAGCATTGATCAGATTGGGTGATATCTGGTCATAAGTGACGTTGCTACGGTTCTCCAGGCCAATAAATCCCAGCACCTCGCCATCATCGCTGATGACTTCCGAGGCCTGCAGACTGCGTGGATTCTCCAACTCCTCGAATGAGGGCATGAATCCAAGCCATCCCAGCGACAGAAATAGGAAAAACAATACAACAAAGACCCATAGGCCACCGAAGATGAGCCATAGGGTTTTGATGTATTTGGGACGATCATTCTTGCTTTTAGCCATAGCGCTTTTATTTCATGTTACTGTATTCAATACGCAAACCAATGTCTTTGAGTCCGGTGATGGCACTGTCACGCATCCCGTTGGTGAAACTGAAGCGGTAGGATCCTTCCATCGGGAAACGTGCATTGCGGCGGAAGTAGTAGCGGGTGTCAACATAGCGGCCGGTACGTTTGCCGAGCCAGCGGCCCGAAGCGTCGGCCAGGGGGAATTCTAACGTATCCTGTGCCGTGCTACCATCAGGAAAGGTAGTGTTAAGGAAGAAAAAGGTATTGGCGTAGGGGTAGCTTATATTGTTACGCACTTCGACCATAAAGTTGAAAACGGTGGTGGTGTCCTTCACGGTAACGTCAAAATCGACAGACTCGGTCGGAGTCCAGCCACGTTCGTCAATACCCTGCAGGTGGTCGTAGTAGACGCTACCGTCACAGGCCGACAGCAGGAATGCCAGGACGACTAACAGTATTGCTCTATGTTTCAGTGTTGCCATCATCCACGTCGATCTCTGTTGCCACCGCTGCGTCGGTCACGATCGCCACCTTCGCGGCGCGGCCTGTTGTTGGAATTGTTGTTGCCGTTGTTATTGTTGCGTTTGGGTTGTGATGTGCGCTCTTTGTCACGATTGGAACGGTCGACTTTGGGCCGACGGTCGCCACGGTCGCGTTCGCGACGCTGCTCGGGTTCGGCCTTGCGTGGACGCTCTTCTCCGACTACACCGTTGCCACCCTCCGAGAGGCGTGCAATCTCGCGCTCCACCTCCTCGCTGTTGCCTTCCGAGGCAAGAGCCGAGGTCGACATCAGCTCCACCTGATAGTCTTCCAGTCGCTCAGGATACTGCTGTTGGCGGTTCATCTCAATAATCTGCTTCACATCCTCGGCCTTGACGGCAATAAGGTCGCTTTCACCCTCGTAGGCATACCACATAATGCCACGGAAGACATCGGTCTTCTTGTACAATGCCAACCCTTTCTGGAAGCGTATGGCCTGATTGGCAGGCGGGAACTTCTTGAGTGCATCGGCATAGACTTCGTATTCAAAGTTGAGGCAACACTTGAGTTTGCCGCATTGACCTGCCAGTTTCTGCGGGTTGGGCATGATCTGCTGGGTCTTGGCAGCGCTGGTGGTGACACTCTTGAAGGTGGTCAGCCAGGTGGCGCAGCAGAGCTCGCGGCCGCAAGTGCCGAGGCCACCCACTTTGCCAGCCTCCTGACGTACGCCAATCTGCTTCATCTCGATGCGCACATGGAACTCTTCGGCCAGCACCTTGATCAGTTCGCGGAAGTCCACACGCTCGTCAGCGGTATAATAGAAGATGGCTTTCGAATGGTCGCCTTGGAACTCGACATCGTTGACCTTCATGTCCAGACCCATGTTGAGCACGATCTGACGTGTACGCAGCAGGGCTCGGTGTTCCTCACGGAGCGAGTTCTCCCAACGCTCGATGTCGTTCTCTTTTGCGCGACGGAACACCTTTTTGATGTTCTCCGAGTCGGGACTGATATGCCGCTTGCGCATCTGCAGACGGCACAGCTCGCCGGTAAGGCAGACAATACCCACATCGTGACCCGGCTGCCCTTCGACGGCCACCACGTCACCCTCGGTCACCTCCAGCCCGTCGGGCAGGCGATAGAAGTCCTTGTGGTTGTTCTTGAACCGCACCTCGATGCAATCGAAAGGACGTTCGGTGGGTTGACGGATGCCACTTAACCAGTTGGTGGCTGTCACCTTCGAACAACTCTGCCGTTCCAGGGCGCAGACAGGCACATAGCTCTTGGGGCACCGACGGCAGCCACGGCTGAGGAACAGAGGCTCCTCATACTTCACCCACGGTATCTCGGGATCGGGGTCCAGGTAGGGGTCTAGGGCGCTCTCCTCGCTGTGGTATTCCTCCACCTCGGGGTTCTCGCGCTCCACGGTATGTTTCTTCTCCTCTCGTGCCTTGCGCCGTTCGCGCATGAATGCCTCTATGTCTTCCGCCGAAGCAACCGTTTCCTCGGTGTCGAGGAGGGGCTCTTGCGGCAGGTTCTCCAGCTCTTTATCTTTGTTTTCTTCCATGTGTCAGTATTGTTATCGCTTCTTCAACGCCTTGCTCATGAGGAACGACAGCTCCATCAGTGCAATCTTGCCGTAGGCGTTGCGCTCGATGGCGAATATGGCGTCGTCCAGGGCGTTGGTGATCATTTCTATATTGTTCACCGTGACCATCTGGGGGAACATGGCATCGAACTTCTGGTCGCCCGACCCCAGCTGACACGGCAGGCCTGCCGTCGAATGCAGGAAGCAGCTCCGCATGACGTCCATTGTGTAGCCCAGAAACTGCTTCTGCTGCTCACGTCCCAGGGCGGCCATCTTGTCCACCTGGGCCGAGAGCTCCTTCATCTTCAGCTTGAAGAGCATCCGCAGCCACTCCACCAGCAGGGGGGCGTACTGTGCGGCCAGCGCCTCGTCCGAGGCCCGCTGTCCGGCGCCGTTCTTCAGGCGCACCGTCTGCACCCTGCTTTTGATGGTCGGCAGCATCCGCTCGTCGCTTTCGCCCACTAGCAGAATCACCGAACCCGCCGAAGGCTCCTCGAGGGTCTTCAGCAACTCGTTGGCCGCCGCGGGGTTCATCTTCTCCGGCATCCACACCACCACCATCTTCCAGCCGCCCTCGTAGGACTTCATCCCCAAGGCCTGCACGATGGCCGCGGCATCGGCCTCGCGCACCAGCCCCTGCTTGTTGTCGATACCCAGGTGGGTATACCACTCGTCGAGGGTGCCCAGGGCATGGTGCTCGGCGATGAACTCGCGGAACTCGGCCCCGAAGTCGTCACTTTTGGGCGACGATGTGACCTGCGACGTCGTGGCCGTGGGGAAGTAGAAATGCAGGTCGGGATGCATCATCGAGGCTATCTTCTTACAGCTCGGGCACTCGCCGCACGAGTCGGCCCGCAGCTCGCCTCCGTCATGGTGCACTCGGTGTTCGCAGCAGAGGTACTGTAGGTAGGCCAGGGCCACCTGCAGACTGCCATCCTCGGTGGCACCCAACAGCATCTGGGCGTGGCTCACACGCCCGCTGTCGATGATTTCCGTCAGCCGATTGATTACATCTCGCTGTCCTACAATGTCTTTAAACTGCATTCCGTATCTCTTTAAATCTGCAAAGATACGAAACTTTTTATAATAGTGTAAAAAAACTTCACCGACCCACGGTGAGCTTCTGCGTGGTGGAGCCGCGAGGGGTGCTGACACGCACCAGGTAGGTGCCCGGCGGCAACGTCCTGAGGTCGACGACGGTCTCGTCGCCGGTCAGCGGGACGGCGAAGAGCATTCGACCCTGCAGGTCGAGCAGCGCCACGGTGCCGTCGGTCTCGGCGGTGACGACCGTCACGGTGGCGTTGGCCGGGTTGGGCGAGAGCGAGAACGCCGGCCCCTCGGCCGAGCGGATGGCCGTGGTGTCGCCGGGGTCGGGTGGGTCGTCGGGCCCGCTGCCGTTCAGCGCCTCGACCACCAGCGGTGCGCTCCAGTCGCTCCACATCGTGTCGGTCCACCGAATCACCTCGCATCTTCCGCGCACATAGACGTAGTAGGTCGAGTCGGGGTGGATGCCGTAGGTGTCGTAGCTGTTGGTCGAGCAGGGGATGATGGAGCACGAGTCGGGGCTGAGGCTGTCGGAGGTGGTGATGGCCAGCTCCCATTCGAAGTTGTTCAGGGCGTCCCAACCCACCTTCAGGCGATAGCTTTGGTGGATGACCGTGCTCAGATTCGAGGGCACGGGGCAGCAGAAGTCGGCCGGGTTGTAGGGTATTTTCGTGGAGTCTATCTCGATGATGGGGAAAATCGTCAGGTACTGATTGCCTTCAGCGACAACATATTCAGGTTCTTCGTCAGGGATGGGGTTAAAGCCTGCCTCTGGAATTAATCGATCTAGGTTTAGAATGATACGAAATCTTGAACAGGGTATATTGACTCTGCAGTAGTGGCTATTATATCTGGTAGTCAACCCATAATATAAGAACTGATGGCGTAGGTAATATCTTCCTCTTGCCTCATCTACCTCATTATATCCCACAGCTATATGTCCCCGTGTCATGGGAGCCCATCCCAGATAGAACGAGTCGGTTATCCAGACGGGATTGTCGAAGTAGTATTCCCTCAACGCCACCACCTTGTACCCGGCTGTGATACTGTCACACCCCCAAAACACAGAGTTGCCGCCATTTCTGGTATTGGGCAATGCCATATAACGCTTGGGGTGGGTCATGTAGTCTTCGGTCCAGCACACGCGAGCCACCTCGACCAGCCCCGAGGGCGTGGCAGATAAGAGCACGTAGTGCATCGACGTGTCGAAGTTGGTGTCGACTTCGTCGATTGGGTTCATGGGGATGCCCGAGGAGAGGGAATCGCATGTCCAGCATGAGTCGCCGATTCGCATCATCGTCGAGGCAATCCCGATTACCTTCAGCGGGGTGTCAGTGGTGTGGAACTGGAACATTCCTCTATCGTTATAGTTGCCGTAGAATCCGTCTCCATCATCTCTCATCAGGCGCACTTGAAGTTCGTTGTCTATCGGATAGATGATGCTGTCCTGCACCAGGCCGTTGGAGTCGACGGGGGGCCACCAGTCGTAGAAGTAGATGGGGCTCCTGCCATAGACCGTGTCGTTCACCAGATGATAGTAGTGGCTCTGCGCCGCTGCACCGCCGGTGCCGAAAAACAACGCCATCCAAACAAGTAGGCTAATCCTTGGTTTCATGATCCTGGGTTTTGGTTGGGGTACAATAATCTTTCAACGGATGCTTAAAAGAGCTGTTAGCCTTGGGAATGCTAGGCACATTGCATTTCAGTACGCCGGTACTGTAGAGGTCGGAAGGCTTGTAGAGGTCGTCCTTTTGGTGCTGTACGGTGCCCCACCATCGGGACAATGGTCTGTTGAACCAGAGGTCGCAGGCGGTGCGCCGCAGGTTGGAGTAGTCGGCCGCAAGGGCCATCTCGCCCACGGCGGCGATATGCACTATGCCGTTCTCCTCATACAGATCCATCCTGTCCAGCGACGTCAGATGGATGTCGGTTGAATCGTTATCGTAGATCAAGTATTCGACGGTGCCGATGTTATAGTCGTGGTTGTAATAGAACAGGTCGGCCACGCTGATGAACCCTACGATACCGAAGGGGTTTCCGCCGTTGGGCATGGTGCCGCAGAAGTAGACCGTGTCGTGATAGACCTCGAAGTCGTTTACATCATATTCGTTTGGGAAATCGGCCACAATGGCGGAATCGGGATCGGCAAGGTCATGCAACACAAAGTAATGGTTGATGCCGATTTTGACGTAGTGGATGCTTTGGGTTGCGGTGTACTGCCGTACCAGGTTCTTTTGCGGGATGCCCAGACCCATCAAGGTTGTCACTTCCTGCGCCGCCGCGCCGCCGGTGCCGAAAACAAGGCCCGTCAGCACTGCGATAAGCAAAACTATCTTCTTCATATTCACCAATTTGGTTGCTGTCTGTTCCTTTGATACTCAGCCACAAATATATGAACAATTTTTTGTTTTTACAAATGGTTTTAGAGTTGATCGAATCAATTTTTTTCGAATCGTTCCGGAACCTTCCCCAAACGGACGGGTCGAAATGTTAAAATGGATGCCAAAGGGATGGTCAAGATATACGATTTATTTAACATTTGTTAACACCCTATCATCGCCTACTTAACTCCTACTCAACTAGGCGTTTAGTAGGTGTTGATAAGGAGATGAGTAGGAGATGAGTAAGACATGGTGGCGTATTAACCTTGGTTTGAGGCGGTTGCGGAGGCGGTTTTTGGCCGTTTTTTCCATTTTTGTCATTTTTTGAACCCCTTGGATTTAAGTTAATTTAACAGTCGGGTTTGCCACATCCGGAGGCGGTAAGGGGCGGGGTGGGGTGGATTAATTTCGAGGGGGTCGCAATAATTCGCGCGGGTGAGCGTTATAGAGCCACGAACACGTGAAGGAATGAGGCACATCTTTATCGTCAACCCCCATGCGGGAGGGAAAGATAATACACACGAAATCAAATCCTTGGTGCGATTGATGGATGTCGACGCCGAGGTGTATGTGACGCGCGGGCCGCGCGACGCGGTGGCCTATGTGGCCGACCGCTGCCGGCAGGCCGGCGGCGAGGCGTTGCGTTTCTACGCCTGCGGCGGCGACGGGACGCTGAACGAGGTGGTCTCGGGGGTGATGGATGCCGGCACGGCCCCGGCCCCGGTCGAGGTGGGCTGCTACCCCTGCGGCAGCGGCAACGACTTTGTCAAGTGCTGGCCCGGAGTGCCCTTCACCGACGTGAAGGCCCTCATGGCGGCGCCGTCGACGGCGGTGGATGTGATGAGGGTGGGCGACCGCTACTGCGTCAATGTGATGAACTATGGTTTCGAGGCCGAGGTGTGCCGCACGATGGAGCGTGTGCGCCGCTGGCCGCTGCTGGGCGGCCGGATGGCCTACGTCACCGGCATCGTGCACTGCCTGCTGCACAGGAGGCACAACCCCTGCCGCATCACGGTCGACGGCGAGGCGTGGCACTCGGGCGACATGCTGCTGGGCTCGGCGGCCAACGGCCGCTATGTCGGCGGCGGCTACCAGTGCGCCCCGCGGGCCGTGGTCGACGACGGATGGCTAGAGGCGCAGTGTGTCGAATCGATCAGCGTCGTGCGATTCCTGCGGATGATAGGCTACTACAAGAAAGGGGAGCACCTGGACCGTGTCGACCTGCACGACGTGGTGCACCACCGGCGGGCCCGCAAGGTCTGTTTCGAGGCCGACCGCGAGTTCTGTGTCGTCACCGACGGCGAGCTGCTCCGCGGCCGCCGCTTCGAAGCCGAACTGCTGCCGAAGGCGCTCAAATTTATAGTTCCGATAATTAGGAGTTAAGAAGTTAAAGGAGTCAAGAAGTTAAGACAATAGAAAATGGCGTCATTCAGTTTTGAGGATTTGGTAGTATGGCAGAAGGGTCACCGGTTTGTACTGTTGGTCTATCGGGCTACACAGCATTTCCCGGACACGGAGCGCTATGGATTGGTGACGCAGTTTCGCCGTGCGGCAGTCTCCATAACGGCAAATATTTCGGAAGGGTATAAAAAACTCGGCAAAGCAGACAAGCTCCGGTTCTTCAACATCTCGCAGGGGAGCTTGGAAGAATGTCGAAACTACATACTCATTTCCCGCGATCTTGGCTATATCGATCAGGAAGAATATGGCGAGATGGTGGTCAGTATAGAGGAGACTAGCAAACTCCTGAACGCCTATTGCAATTCGATAGTGACAAACAAAGCAATATCAGACACATTATGACAGAAAGAATAAAAGACGAAAATGATGCAAGGCAATGTGGTTTTCCTGACTTCCGAGCCAGAAAAATCAATCGTCTTAACTTCTTGAACTTCTTAACTTCTTAACTTCTGATTTAAGAATGGAAAGTCTACCTGCATTGTTTATGGACCTGGCGCTGATATTGATCACCGCCGGTGTCATCACTGTTGTCTTCAAATGGCTGAAGCAGCCGCTGGTGTTGGGGTACATCCTGGCGGGTTTCTTCATCGGCCCCTATTTCAAATGGTTCCCTGTGATCACCGACCCCACCAACGTGCATGTGTGGAGCGACATCGGCATCGTGTTCCTGATGTTCGCCCTGGGTCTGGAGTTCAGTATCAAGAAGCTGAAGAAGGTGGGCGCCACGGGCGCCATCACGGCATTGACCGAGCTGGCCATCATGTTCCTTGTGGGTAACGCGGTGGGCCACCTGCTGGGCTTCAGCGACATGTCGTGCATCTTCCTGGGCTGTATGCTCTCCATCTCGTCGACGGCCATCATCGTCAAGAGCTTCGACGACCTGAAGCTGAAGCAGCAGGGTTTCACCTCGACGGTGACCGCCGTGCTGGTGGTCGAGGACATCGTGGCGGTGCTGCTGTTGGTGGTGCTGAGCACGGTGTCGGTCAGCAAGACCTTCGACGGCGGCGAGTTGGTGATGAGCATGGTCAAGCTGGTCTTCTTCCTCATCGTGTGGTTTGTCTTCGGCATCTACCTGATTCCTACCTTCCTGCGATGGATGCGCAAGTATATGACCGAGGAGACGCTGCTGTTGGTGGCGGTGGGTCTCTGTTTCGGTATGGTGGTGCTGGCCGCCAAGGCGGGCTTCTCGACGGCCCTGGGGGCCTTCGTTATGGGCGCTATCCTGGCCGAAACCATCGAGGCCGACGTCATCCACAGGCTCATCACGCCGCTGAAGAACCTGTTCAGCGCGGTCTTTTTCGTCTCGGTGGGTATGCTCATCCAGCCCGCCGTGCTTGGGCAGAAGTGGTGGGCCATCCTTGTCATCGCCCTGAGCATCGTCCTCTTCAAGACCACGGCTGCCACCACGGGCGTGCTCCTCAGCGGCAAACCGCTGAGGACGGCCGTGCAGAGCGGTTTCTGCTTCTGCCAGATCGGTGAGTTCTCGTTCATCATTGCCGGCCTGGGCAACAGCTTCCATGTCATCGACCCCGACCTTTATGCCATCATTGTCTCGGTCTCCATCCTGACCACCTTCGTCACACCCTACATGATCAAAGGGGCGCAGCCGTTCTACAACTGGCTCGAACCCAAGGTGCCGGCGCGGGTGATGAAGCACATCGAGGAGTATAGCTCCCATTCGCGCAGTGGCGAAGACAATGGCAATAGCATCCAGACTTTCTTGAAAAAGCACCTGGGCAACGTGTTGCTCTACAGCGTCATCCTGGCGGCCATCTCGCTGTTGAGCATCGGCCTGCTGCGCCCCTTCCTCGACGGCCTCTTCGCCGACCTGAAGATACCGCAGATATGGAGCCGCCTGGTGGGACTGGTGGGCACCCTGGCGCTGATGGCTCCCTTCCTCTGGGCCGTGGCTGTCAAGGGGGTAAGCCGGAAGCATATCAAGGAGATGTTCGAGACCTACCGCTTCTCGCAGGCGGTGGTGATTCCCGTATTGGTGCTTCGTTACTTCGTGGCGTTGTTCGCGGTGGGCGTGGTGGTGGCCGGTTATGTCGACATGGCCGTAGGTTTCCTGATGGTCATCGCCATCATTGTGGTGGCTGCCGTCCTCTTCTCCCGTCGCGCCGACGGTTTCTATGAGCAGATTGAGGAGCGCTTCACCAAGAACTTCAACAGTCGTCAGGCGCAGGCCTCGTTCCACATCCCCACGGGTATGGAGAATGAATTCGCCATGGAGCGCCTCCGCATGACGCCGGCATCGCCGCTGGCGGGCCTCACCCTCCAGCAGGCCCAGATCCGTGAACGTTACGGGGCCAACGTGGTCACCCTCGAACGTGGAGACACCATTGTCGACCTGCCGCCCAGGGACACCCTCATGATGCCCCACGATGTGCTCACCGTCATCGGCACCGAGGAGCAGGTCAGCGCCATACGTAACGACATCACCAAGGAGTCGGACATGCTGGTACACGACCATTCGGACCATGAGATGCACATGTACCGCTACCATGTCGAGGCAGGTGGACCCCTCTGTGGAATGCAGATTGGCACCTCCTTCCTGGCCACCAAGCACCACGTGATGGTCATTGCCATCGAGCGCGGTGGCGGCAAGATCGTCAATCCGCCGCGCGGCACCATCTTCCAACACAACGACCTGCTTTGGTTTGTCAGCCCTGAAGAGCTCACACTCGCCGGCTTCGAGAAGAAGATGGTAGAGATATAACACAATTATTTTGCCATGTGAGAATTATTGTGTACTTTTGCAGATTGAAATGAGTCAATAATAATATGGGCAAACTGCTACTGATACTCCGATTTATCCTCTCTGTGTTCCCAGCCGACAAGGATGAAAACAGACGGCATGTGCATGTTGTCAGGCGCGGCAGCAAGCAGTCGCACCGAGGCAACACGGTGGCCAAGATATGGATTGAAGAGAATGGGGCAAAGAAGATTGAGGTGGCGTGGTCGGAACTCAACGCCTCGGAGGAGCAGATAATAATCAAAGCCATCGACGAGCACTGGGACGAAATCAACCGACTCATCGACCAGGTGTTCGACGGCAAGAAGATACAAGTTCAACGGATAAAATAAACCACTATG
>JAEEGL017454590.1_pt1 | contig 13672 bp, 13 predicted proteins | sample 9134231 | NCBI WGS metagenome assembly JAEEGL01 (sample SAMN16246548, study PRJNA631951) | gut metagenome | biome: gut microbiome; feature: rumen; material: fiber-attached | host: Bos | place: Iran: Karaj | collected 2018-10
CCGTATGTATTCTTGGCCATGCCCGGGGTGAAGCACTTCTGACCGAACAGCGCGGCCTGCTGGTCGCCGGCCACACCCATGATCGGCACACTGTGGCCGAAGAAGTGCGTAGCGTCAATATCCGCGAAATGGCCGCTCGAATCCTTGACCTCCGGCAGCATGCAGGCCGGGATGTTCAGCAGTGCCAGGATGCGCTCATCCCACTTCTTTTCAAAGATATTGTAGAGCATCGTCCGGCTGGCATTGGAATAGTCCGTCACATGTGCAGTGCCGCCGCTGAGTCTGTAGATCAGCCAGGTATCAATCGTCCCGGCCAGCAGTCTGCCCTCTTCCGCCATCTGCTGCCCGCCTTCCGTATGATCCAGGATCCAGCGGATTTTGCTGGCTGAAAAGTACGGATCAATCCGCAGGCCGGTGCGGCTGCGGATGAGGTCTTCATAGCCGTGGCTGCGCAGGTCATCGCAGATCTCAGCCGTCTGGCGGGACTGCCAGACAATCGCGTTGGCAATCGGCAGGCCTGTTTCCTTATTCCAGACGACTGTGGTCTCCCGCTGGTTGGTGATGCCGACGGCGGCGACCTGTTCCGGCTGGACGCCGGCATTCTGCAGGCAGGACGCCATGACGCTTTCCACGGTCAGGAAGATTTCGTTGGCATCGTGTTCGACCCAGCCCGGCTGCCGGAAGATCTGCGTAAACTCCCGCTGGGCAACCTGGCGGATCTTCGAATCATGATCAAACAGGATCGCGCGGCATGATGTCGTGCCCTGATCAATTGCGAGTATGAACTTTTCCATTGTCTGTCCTCCCTATTCCGTTTTCAGCGCTTCCGGCTCCGGTGTTTTTACCGGTGTTGTATACCGGTCAGCAAACGCGAAGATCCGTTCATAGTAATCCGGCTGACTGCCGGCCTGCACATGACCGCACGCCGGTACGACCCAGAGCTCTTTCGGGGCATTCGTGGCATAGTAGCAGTCATATCCCATGCGGACAGGCACGATTGTATCGTCTTCACCATGAATGATCATGAGCGGTGTCTTTGACTGCTTCAGCTGCCGTTTCGTGCTGACATCCGCCATGGCATAGTGCAGGTTCTGGCGCACCAGCAGGTCCAGGCCCGGCATGATGTATTCCCCGTTCAGCCCGGTCATCTTTTCGGCATGGTATATCAGTTCTTCCTTCAGATCGCTGAAGCCGCTGTCATCAACGGCGCACTTCACATTATCCGGCAGGTAATCCCCGATGGTATTCATGACCACCGTACCGCCCAGCGAAACGCCCAGCAGGACGATTTCCGCCTGCGGATCGATCTGTACGATTTTACTGATCCAGGTTGCCAGATCATAGTGCTCCGGCCAGCCCATGCCAGTATATTTGCCTTCCGACAGGCCGCAGGCCCGCAGGTCAGGGGCCAGTACGTTGTAGCCGCGCCGGTGGGCTTCGTAAATATAGCCGAGCATATCCAGCGAGGAGCACAGATAGCCGTGCACCGGCACGAACCACCGGTGATCCTCCGGGTAATGCCGCAGCAGCAAAGCGTGCAGTTTCAGCCCGTCATAGGCTTCGGTGAACAGTTCGTCATGACCGGTCAGGGCAAACCATTCGGCATATTTCTGCCGGCCGGCGGCGATATTTTCCAGGTTGACCTTCAGCAGGGTATGATTCTGGTCAAAGATTCCCCGGAATGCGTAATACGAAGCGGCAGCATAGGCCGCGGTGCCGGCTGCGGCCGTACCGAGCAGTCCCTTCAGCAGCGGATGTTTTTTCTTCTCTTTTGCCATAGTGTATTCCCCCGATAGAAAAAGGCGCGCAAAATCATACCTTCTTTCCGTATGATGATGCACGCCCGGTATTATGCATAGAACAGGTTTCTCCTGTCTGCATTATAGCACTGTTTCAGCCTTCGAGTTCATGCAGGCGGGCCAGAACGACTTCCAGCTGCCGCTGATAGTCTTCCAGCTTCTTCTTTTCCTGCTCGACCTTGGCGGCCGGGGCCTTGGCCAGGAAGCCCTGGTTGTTCAGCATGCCGGTGCCTCTTGCGACTTCAGCTTCAAGCCGCTTCTTTTCGCTGGCCAGCTTCTTCAGTTCTTCTTCCTTGTTCTGCAGCTGGCTGGAGAGCACATCCAGGGAACCGCCCACCAGAGGATAGATCGCGTGGTCTTCGCCAAGCGTATCGTGCAGCTGCACCTTGCCCATCCTTGCCAGCATGGACACACTGCTTTCCAGCAGGGCTGCCGGCTTGCCGGTTTCATCGTTCAGGGCGATATCCAGCACCGTGCCCGGCTTGATGTCATTTTCATTCCGGATTTCCCGCAGTCTTCTGATCGCGGCGATGACCAGTTCGATTTCCCCGGTCTTGTCGGCGGCGATATCAGCCGGGACTTCAGGCCATGTTTCCAGGTTCAGGCTTTCCATGCGGTGCGGCATCGTCAGATAGATTTCTTCGGTCACAAAGGGCATGAACGGTTCCAGCATGCGGATAATCGCGTTCAGCGTATACAGCAGCGTTGACTGGGCCGCCTTCTTCGCCGTCTCATCAGTGCCGTTCAGGCTGGCCTTGCTCATTTCCAGGTACCAGCTGCAGAAATCATCCCAGATAAAGCTGTAGAGTTCATTGCCTACCAGGGCAAACTCATACTTTTCCATGTTCGGAGTGATATGATCCAGGGTTTCCTTCAGCCGCTTGAGGATCCACTGGTCAGCCGCCGAAAGATTCTCAAACGAGCAGTCTTCCAGGGTCATGTCATCCGGCAGATTCATCAGCACAAACCGGCTGGCGTTCCAGATCTTGTTGATGAAGTTCCAGGCCGCTTCCACTTTCTCCGGGATATAGCGCATATCCTGGCCCGGGGTCGAATTGGTGGTCAGGAAGAACCGCAGCGCGTCAACGCCGTATTCTTCGATGACTTTCATCGGGTCAACGCCGTTGCCCAGCGACTTGGACATCTTGCGGCCCTGGGCATCACGGATCAGGCCGTGGATCAGCACATGGCGGAACGGTCTGTTGTGCGTGAAGTAACGGGCATCAAAGGCCATGCGGGCCACCCAGAAGAAGATGATGTCATAACCGGTGACCATGGTGTCATTCGGATAATACCGTTCGTAATCAGCTGTATCATCCGGCCAGCCGAGGGTCGCAAACGGCCACAGGGCACTGGAGAACCAGGTGTCCATGACATCCTCGTCCTGGATCCAGTTCTCCGGATCAGCCGGATCCTCTTCACTGACAAACAGTTCGCCGGTTTCCTTGTGGTACCAGGCCGGGATGCGGTGGCCCCACCACAGCTGCCGGGAGATGCACCAGTCCTCGATGTTCTCCAGCCACTGCACGAATGTCTTGCTGAAGCGTTCCGGGTAGAATTCAATCTTCTGATCCGGATCATCCTGGTGCTTCAGGACGTCTTCAGCCAGCGGCTTCATGCGCACGAACCATTGCTCGGACAGGTACGGTTCAACAACGCAGTGGGTCCGTTCGGAATGGCCGACAGAGTGGACGATATCCTCGATCTTGATCAGGTTGCCCTCGGCCTTAATGGCCTCAACGAGCTTGTCACGGCAGGCAAACCGGTCCATGCCTTCGTAGATGCCGGCATTTTCATTCATGGTCGCGTTGTCGTTCATGCAGGAACGCATCGGCAGGCCGTGGCGCTCACCGATCACAAAGTCGTTGGGATCGTGGGCCGGGGTGCACTTCATGGCACCGGTGCCGAATTCCATATCGACATAGGCATCCGCGATAATCGGAATTTCCTCATGATTGGACGGATTGACGGCATGCATGCCGATCAGGTGCTTATAGCGCTCATCCTCCGGATGCACGATAATGCATTCATCGGTGAACATGGTTTCCGGTCTGGTGGTCGCGATGATCAGGTCATCGCCGGTCTCCTTGACCCGGTAGTTGAAGTAGAACATCTGGCCCGGATCGTCCTGGTAGTAGACTTCCAGGTTGCTCAGGGCGGTTCTGGCTTCCGGGTCCCAGTTGATAATGCGCTGGCCGCGGTAGATCAGGCCGTCATTATAGAGCTTGACGAAAACATGACGGACGGCCTTGACGAACCCCTCATCCATGGTGAAGCGCTCCCGGGTGTAATCCAGGCTGTTGCCGAGCTTGGCCCACTGCTGGTGGATAATGCCGGCATACTCTTCCTTCCACTCGTATGCTTTCTCAATGAATTCCTCACGGCCGAGATCTCTTCTGGAAATACCCTGTTCGGCCCGCAGTCTGGCATCGACCTTGGCTTCGGTGGCGATACCGGCATGGTCCGTGCCCGGCAGATAGAGCATGTCATATCCCTGCATGCGCTTGTAACGGGAAATGATATCCTGCAGTGTATTGTCCCAGGCATGGCCGATGTGCAGCATGCCGGTGACGTTCGGCGGCGGGATGACAATGGTGTACGGCTTCTTTGACAGGTCCCCGGCGGTGAAGTAGCCCTTCTCCACCCAGCTGTCGTACTTTCCTTCCTCAACGGAATGATGATCATACTTCGGTGCCAGATTCTTCATACTCTATCCTCCTGAAAAAACAAAGCGCCCTGACGAAGGACGCTCAAATAACGTGGTACCACCTTGCTTGCTTCTCGAATGCGTAACGGGCATATCCGTCTTTCCCTACTGTCAGTTCGGGAAAGCAGCTCCCAGAGGACTTCCGTACCGCGGGCCGTCCGCTTGCACCTGACCGGACTCTCTTGTGACACCGTGGGGATACGTACTCGTTCTGTTCACAGCCTGTAGATAGATTATAAACAGAGCCGGGCTGTTTTTTCAATCTTCAACGTGATTTTTTACAGTCCGGCCGGGGGATTTTTCTTTTCTGCCGTCAGGATCCAGCGGCTGTTCATCATGCGGTTGACGACCCGGTCAGTGATGAAAATATCCGCCAGCAGCAGGAGCACGGCCAGCAGCAGGTTGACATACGGGTGGGTCTGCAGCACGGTCATCAGCAGGCTCAGCACAAGGTAGGCCGCAATATATATACCGATATAGACACCGGCACTGGTCAGGAAGTACATCCGCTTGGTCTGACGGAGCCAGGTATCCTTATTCCGGGTTTCTTTTTTCTTCTTCTTTTTCATGCACCGTTATTTTATGTCATTTGGGCCGTCATGAACAACATGTTACAATGATTTCATGTGCGGACGTTACCAGTTTTTTGATGATGAAAACCCGGATATCGCAGCCCTGATCGAACAGCTGCGGGGGCATATGGACCCGGCCGAGTTCGGCCAGCTGTCTTTGTTCGAGGTTTTCCCCGGCCAGCGGGTGCCGGCATATGTTTTTGACCGGAAGAACAATGCGTTCCGGCTGCTGGCCATGGACTGGGGCCTGCCCGGCCGTGACGGTTCCCTGCTGATCAATGCCCGCAGTGAAACCGTCAGGGAAAAAAACATGTTCCGGCATATGGAAATCTGCCTGATCCCTGCGTGCGGCTATTATGAATGGGCAAAGGAACCCCGTCAGAAATACTATTTCAGCACTCCGGAACCGCCGGTCTGGCTGTGCGGGCTGTACCGGCGCAGTGAAGGAAAGCTGCAGTTTGTCATCACCACCGAGGCGGCCACCATGCCGCAGGCCATGATTCATAACCGGCAGCCAATCCTGCTGACAAAGGAAAAAGCGGCAGAAGCCTGCCGCCGCAATGATATGGACCTGGCCCGGGCCGCAAGCATTACCCTGCGGACCATGCGGGCTGTCTAGAACAGCGTGTTGTTCCGGATGATGCCCAGATGTTCATACGCCTTTTCCGTTACTACCCGGCCGCGGGTCGTACGGTTGACGAAACCGATCTGGATCAGATACGGCTCATAGACATCCTCCAGGGTGGTCGTTTCCTCGCTGATGGAATTGGCCAGCGCGTCCAGGCCGACCGGACCGCCCTTGAAACGGTCAATAATACCGCGCAGATAACGGATATCCACCTCATCCAGGCCGAGGGAATCGACATGCAGACGGTCGAGTGACTCCCCGGCGATTTCTTTTGATATGACCCCGTTGTTGAGCACCTGGGCGAAGTCCCGGATCCGGCGCAGCAGCCGGTTGGCAATCCGGGGCGTGCCGCGCGATCTTCTGGCAATTTCCATGACGGCATCAGCCTCAATGGTCACACCGAGCACCCGGGATGTGCGCCGGACAATCGCCGCCAGCTGTTCGTTGGTGTAATATTCCAGTTTCGACACAATGCCGAACCGGTCCCGCAGCGGGGCTGAAAGATCCCCGGCCCTGGTGGTCGCGCCGACCAGCGTGAACGGCGGCAGTTCAAGCCGTACACTGCGAGCGCCTGCCTCCTTGCCGACCATAACGTCAATGACAAAGTCCTCCATGGCCGGATACAGCACTTCCTCCACGACTTTCGGGAGGCGGTGGATCTCATCGATAAACAGCACATCGCCCGGTTCCAGGACGGACAGAATAGCGGCGAGATCACCGCTTTTTTCAATGCTCGGTCCCGACGTGATGCGGATGCGGGAATGCATTTCATGCGCAAGAATATAAGCCAGGGTTGTCTTGCCCAGGCCCGGCGGCCCGTACAGCAGAACATGATCCAGGGACTCGTTGCGCTGCAGGGCTGCCTGAATGAAGATCTTCAGGTTTTCCTTCAGACCGTCCTGGCCCACGTACTCATCAAGAGACTGCGGCCGCAGGGTTTCATCTTCATCTGCCGGTCCGGCTTCCGCGGACATCAGACGCTGATCCATTTCCATAATTTATCCTCCCATTTTGGCTTTCATGAGTGCCTGCAGGCCGATTTTCAGATATTCTTCCGTTTTCAGGCCTGCCTGCTCACTCATTACTTTCGCAGCCAGATTGATTTCTCCCTGCTTGTAGCCAAGATTTTTCAGGGCATCACAGGCTTCGGCAACGGCCGGGGTATACTTCTGATCCTCCGGGGCTGTCTGCACAAGCTTGCCCTTGAGGTCGAGGATGATCTGGCTGGCCGTCTTGGCCCCGATTCCCGGAATGCTTTTGAGCGTGGCGACATTGCCCTGCTCGATGGAGGCGATGAGATTGCGGTAGTTGGTGCGGCTCAGCATGTTCATGGCGGTCCGCGGACCCAGACCCTTGACCGAGATCAGACGCAGGAAAAACTCTTCCTCCTCCTGGCTTTCAAAGCCGTAGAGACCGACATCATTCTCGCTGACATGCATAAACGTATAGACGCTGATGTTCTGATTGAGCCGGACAGTGTCGGTATGGGGATAGCTGATCCGCCAGCCCATGCCGTTGTTTTCAACAATTACCCAGTCGGCGCCGTAGGCAGCCACTGTTCCGCGGATAAATGCGATCATAACAATCTTCTCCTATTCCGTAAAATCCATGATATAGGTGCCGACAATGACCTGGTCACCATCCTGGCAGCCGGCTTCCCGCAGGGCCCGGTCAATACCCATCTTCTCCATTGTCAGGGCAAACTGATAGGTATCTTCTTCCTTATCGAAATCGGTCTGCTCCGCCAGTCTGTCCACCCGGTCACTCTCCACCTTCCAGCGGTGATTGCCGAGGTTGATGATCGTAAACGGCGGCCGTTTCGGTTCATACCGGTAGACAACGGTTTCCTCTTCCGGCAGCAGATTCTTTTCCGCTTCACGGGCCTTCTCGATTTCCGCCATGGCCGCATAGAGGATTTCATCAATCCCTTCATGATGCAGCGTGCTGGCCGGATAGATCTTCAGGTCAGGATGCTTCTTCTGGAATTCCTCCAGATACATGGCACTGATTTCGTCGTCCATCTTGTTGGCTACGACAATCTGCGGCCGGGACGCCAGTTCTTCATCATAGGTGCGCAGTTCGGCGTTGATGGCATTGTAGGCTTCTTCCGGATCCCGTTCCTCACCGCTCATGTCGATGATGTGGATAAGCACCCGGCAGCGGCGGATATGCCGCAGGAATTCAAAGCCCATGCCCCGGCCTTCCCCGGCCCCCTCGATCAGACCCGGCATGTCAGCCAGGACAAAGCTTCTTTCGTCCGGCAGGGTTACCACACCGAGATTCGGTTCCTTGGTTGTAAAGGGATAAGCCGCAATCTCCGGCCGGGCATTGGACACGACCGAAAGGAACGTGGATTTGCCGACGGAAGGAAAACCGATCAGGCCGGCATCCGCCAGCAGCCGCAGTTCTATCTGCAGTTCATAGGCTTCCCCGATTTCCCCCGGCTGGGCATATTCCGGCGCACTGTTGCGGCTGGTCGCAAAATGCACATTGCCAAGGCCGCCTTTGCCGCCCCGGGCAATCAGGGCCACCTGGTGGGGTTTTGTCAGGTCTGCCATCAGGTCGCCGTTTGCCGCATTGCGGATCATGGTGCCCAGGGGAACCTTGATGATGACATCCTCCCCGTCTTTCCCGTGCATTTTCTTTGTCATGCCGTCCCCGCCGTCCTCCGCCTTGACGGAACGGGTAAAACGCAGCTTGGACAGCGTCGTTTCGTTGGTATCCACCTCGAAATAGACATTGCCGCCGCGCCCGCCGTCCCCGCCGAACGGACCGCCGTTGGGATAGTATTTCTCATGCCGGAAGGCCACGGAGCCTTTGCCGCCGTTGCCCGCCCTGACTTTGATTTTGATATAATCGATCATCTGCACTCCTCCTTTGTGAAAAAAGCTCCTGAATCACATCAGGAGCGAAGGTTCCGGAGTTATGCTTCGACCGGATATACAGAGACCTGTTTCTTGTCCTTGCCAAGGCGCTCGTACTTGACGATGCCGTCGGCTGTTGCGAACAGGGTGTCATCGCCGCCCTTGCCGACGTTCTTGCCGGCGTAGATGCGGGAGCCTCTCTGACGGTAGATGATGGAACCGGCAGAAGCGAATTCACCATCTGCCTTCTTGGCACCGAGTCTGCGGCCGGCGGAATCACGGCCGTTCTTGGTGCTGGAAACGCCCTTCTTACTTGCGAAGAACTGGATATCAAGCGTGAATTTCATGAGATTACACCTCCAATGTTTTAATTTCTACAAAATCGCTGTAACTTTCCTCGACAGTTTTCAACTGATAGTATCCTGTCTGAAGAATGGTTTCGGCGGTGCTGTCCGGTTCACCGGCATACATGCGGAACTGGTTCTCGGCGATTTCGAAGCCGATCATATCCGACATTTCATCGGCCGCATTGCCGAGCCCGAACAGAATCGCGCTGACGGCCGCACAGATCAGGTCTTCGCCCTTGTCTGCCGCTTCGGCATGTCCGCTGGCAGACAGGCTGACGATCTTTCCCCCGTGCTTCCGTACCTCAATGTGAATCATTAGCCTTCGATGGCTTCAACAATCAGCTTTGTATACGGCTGACGATGACCCTGACGGCGTCTTGTGGAGCCCTTCTTGGCCTTGTACTTGAAGATGTGAATCTTCTTTTCCTTACCCTGCTTTTCAACCTTGCAGGTAACCTTGGCACCTTCGACATACGGTGTGCCGATCTTTGTTGTTTCGCCGCCCAGCAGACAGACCTTGTCAATGACGACTTCGTCACCGGCTTCCACGTCGAGCTTTTCGACGAAGACTGCCTGTCCCTGTTCAACTTTCAGCTGCTTTCCGCCTGTTTCGATAATTGCGTACATTTTCGCACCTCCTGACTTCTTATCTTAAGACGCGCCGGTGAGGGGGCATTTACTGCGCTTGGACCCTTTTTCGAGCGGTTACAGACCTCATCACGAGGGCTGATAACAGCAGTATTTTAGCAGGGAAACAGATACCAGTCAATCAGTTTCTTATATATAAATTCAATCATCCAGCAGGACGCGGATATCATCCCACAGCAGTTCCTCCGACCGGGATTCCGCTTCCTCAAAATGATCCGTAAAATAGTGCAGATGCCGGGCCCCAAGCTTCCGGTACAGATCCCCGGCATGATCATTGCCCCGGACAATCGAGATGCTCATGCGCGTATAGCCATCCTGAAAGGCCTGTGCCGCGGCCGCTTTGATCAGGGCTGTGCCGATGCCCTGTCCCCGGCAGTCATTCCGCACATGCAGGGAATCCAGGTAAATGCACTGTTCCAGATGCTCATCCGGTTTGAACGCCGCAAACCCGGCTACCGTCCCGTCAGCCGCCAGCGCCGCCAGGATGTGCTGCCTGTCATTCTGATACCCGGTCCACCTGTTCACCCCATAGGCATGGTCCAGCCGGTCCAGAAAGGCCGCTGACAGCAGGCCTGCGTAAGTGGTTTTCCAGTTGGCCACATAGATATCCGCAATCTCATCCAGATGCTGACCGGATGCCTCGATAATTTTCATTTCCATATTCCCTTTCTGCTCATCCTGCAGGTCCGCCGGATATGCCGGGGCTTCGATGATGCATTCCGCCCGGCCGGAGAACCGCATTTCCAGTACTGCCGACTTGGCCGGACTGCTTTGATCCGGGTGGAAGAATTTCATCCGCACCGGCCGCAGGCCGTACTGTGCGGCAGTCTGCAGCAGGTCACTCAGCCGGTTGGCCCGGTACGACAGATACAGCGCCCCGTTGCTTTTCAGCAGCCGCTTCACGGCCGCAAAGAGTTCGGCAGGTGTCAGGGTTTTTTCCGTGCGGGCGGTTTTCTCTTCATCAGTATGAAGGTCCTGCGCGTCCGGCACGAAATACGGCGGATTGCAGACAATGACCGAAAACGGATCAGCACGGAATGCCCGCACGTCGGCACATACCACCGTTCCGTTTACTGCGTTGGCCTGCAGGTTTTCCTGTGCAAGACTGACAGCCTCTTTCAGAATATCAATCCCGGTCAAAGATGCCGGTCCATGCATGGCCGCATACAGCATCAGGACACCCTGGTTGCAGCCGATGTCCAGGACGGTATCCCTGTGCTTCAGGCGCAGGAAACGGCCCAGCAGAACCGTATCCGTTGTCATATGGAACATGCCTTCCGCCTGCCGGATTGTATACGGGGTGCCGGGCAGGTAATCAATCCGGCTCATCGGTTTCCTCCACTTCCGGCTGGCTCAGTTCAAACCAGAACAGCGAGCCGCTGCCCAGGGTGCTGCTGACCCCGTACTTTGCCTTATGCGTGTCAAGGATTGCCTTGACAATCGCCAGGCCAAGACCGGTGCTTGTCATGCTGCGGGAGAAGGAACGGCTGGATTTCTGGTAGCGGTCCCAGATGTACGGGAGTTCGCTCTCGGCAATGCCTTCGCCTTCATCCTCGACTTCCACCCGGACGGTATAATCGTCTTTCGGCACCAGCCGGACATAAATATTCCTGCCGGCCGGCGTATGCTTGATCGCATTGCTCAGATAGTTGTTGATGACCTGGGCGATCTTGACTTCATCCGCGTAGACAATAATTCCTTCCGGAACCTCTTCCTGAATGGTCAGGCCGCTTTCTTCCAGCAATGGTTCATACCGGCGGACGACATCATGGATAATTTCAGAGATGTCAAAATTGCTCTGATGCAGCACATAATTGCCGGACTGCATGCGTGACAGTTCGCTCATATCCACGACCAGCCGGTCCAGGAAGCCGGCTTCATCGATAATGACATCGAGATGTTCATTCCGTTTCCGCGGATCATCCCCGGATATGTCCTTAATCATCTCCGCATAAGCCCGTATGCTGGTCAGCGGGGTTTTGATATCATGTGAGACATTGGCAATCAGATCCTTGCGCAGCTCATCAATCTTGCTGAGCTGGTCCCGCGCCCCGTTCAGGGTCGCGGCCAGTTCCTTTGTCTCGGTATAGGATCCGCCGTCAAATTCAGCTGAATAATCCGCATGGGCCAGTTTGTCGGCCTCCCGTCGCATGGACAGGATCGGCCGGGTCAGACCATCGGACAGCAGCCACGAAACGATAATCGAGAGGAACAGGATCACAACGGTATAGGTCAGATACTGCCGGGAGAAGAACCGGACAATCGAGTCAACCGGCTCAAGCGGTGAATTGACAAACAGATAATAATTGCCCAAAGTAGCCCGCACGATCTGCCCGTAGACCACCATATCCTGGTTGGTCCGGGTATTGACCAGGTTCAGGCTGACTTCCCCGCCCTCGGCAATCAGATAGTCCCGCATGGCCGTACCACTGTCCAGATTGACCGGTGAAGTGGCAATATCCTTGCGGCTGGCATGAAAAACACAGCCCGATCCCAGGCTGTCGGCGTCATAAACGGTTTTTCCGGCGTCATTGAAAATAACCACGCAGACGTTGTTGTCTACCGTGACCTGCAGGGCTTTCGCGGCTGTCTGTGAATCCGGTATGCCGTCAATCAGGTACTGCCGGATATCCTGCGATACCTGCCGGACTGTATCGATTTTGTTTTCCCGGTAATAAGGTTTGATCAGCAGGAACTGCAGCAGACCAAGCATACCGACAATGCCCAGGGCAAAGACAAAATAGAACAGCAGCATGCGGAACCGGATGCCATGTCGATCAAGCTTCAAACTTATACCCCATTCCCCTGACGGTTACAATGTGATCCCGGTATGGTCCCAGGTTGTGCCGCAGCATCTTGATATGTGTGTCGACGGTCCGGTCATCACCGAAATAGTCGTAATTCCATACTTCTTCCAGCAGTTTTGTCCGCGAAAGCGCAATATTGCGGTGCTCCACCATGAACAGCAGCAGGTCAACTTCCTTAGGTGTCAGATTTGCCTTTTTCCCATCCACCGTCACACTGCGGCCCTCAATATCGATCATCAGTCCGTCCACGGTAAAGACCCTGTGTTCCGAGCGCCGGGAGCGGTCCAGCACAACCTTGACCCTGGCCATGAGTTCCTTCGGCGAAAACGGCTTGACGACGTAATCATCAACCCCGAGTTCAAACCCGAACAGCTTGTCATCCTCCTCCTGCCGGGCACTCAGCATGATCACCGGCACCGGCTTCATCTTCTTGATCTGCTTGCAGGCGGAAAACCCGTCGAGTTTCGGCATCATGATATCCAGGATAATGCAGTCATAATCATTGTCCCTGACTTTTTCCAGGGCCTCATAGCCATCCGCCGCCTCATCCGTTTCATAACCGTTCAGATGGGCATATTCCCGGACTACTTCCCGGATATTCTTTTCATCATCGACAATCAGCACTCTGGTCATGCGGCACCGCCTTTCTGCCGGACTTCCACCGGGATGATCCGGTCCGCCAGAACCGAAGCATCATTTCCCATTTTACCATGAAAGCGGATAAACCTGCCCTTGATCAGGCCGGCGGCTGCCGTATCGTACAGCTTCGGCATGACTGCCAGGTCCAGCTCACCGGTTTCATCACTCAGTTTTACAAAAGCCATCATATCCCCTTTGCGGGTCCGGTGCTGATGGACATTCAGAATCTGCCCGAATCCTTCCACGTGGCCGGTCATCGTCCGAACCGCGGCCAGGCTGGGAAGTTCCACCCGCAGCTGCCGGCGCACCTCAATGATCGGATGCGGCCCAAGGGTAAAGCCCAGGGCCTCTTTTTCCATTTCCGCCAGCTGGAGCCGGTCATCCTGGCGGCGCACCACGGCCGGCCGCGACACCAGCCCGAGGTCAATCGTTGTGACACCGTTGCGTTCAATCCGGATCAGTTCGGCGTAACTGACCGCGTCATCCAGGGCCGCCGCCATGGTTGTACGGTTATAGCCGAACGCATCCAGGGCCCCGGCATAGATGAGGGTTTCCAGCATCTTCCGGGTTATTTTCATGGTCAAAGCCCGGGCAACAAAGTCAAAGAAATCATCAAACGGCTGCTTTTCCCGGGCAGCAATCAGATCCTGGGTCATGCGCA
>JAEEGL011051496.1_pt1 | contig 13671 bp, 10 predicted proteins | sample 9134231 | NCBI WGS metagenome assembly JAEEGL01 (sample SAMN16246548, study PRJNA631951) | gut metagenome | biome: gut microbiome; feature: rumen; material: fiber-attached | host: Bos | place: Iran: Karaj | collected 2018-10
CGATGAAAAGCCGCAGCCTGTCCATGTTCAGCCGCTGACCTTGCAGCGGAGACCGAAGGACTCGATGAAGGTCCTGGCCGCGTCCTTTTCCTCCTGGGTCATGGCGGGCGTCTCGGGCATGGGGTACTCCATGCCGATCATGCGGTATTTGTTCTTGCCGTACTCGTGGTAGGGCAGCAGATTCACCAGAGACTCGGGGGTGATCTCCTTCACCGTGTTCGCGAGAAGGGTCAGATGCTCCTCCGAAGCGTTGACACCGGGGATCAGCGGCACGCGGATGACGATCTCCTTTTTGTTCTCCGCAAGGAAGCGGAGGTTGTCAAGAATGAGCTCGTTTTTCACGCCTGTGTATCTCTCATGGAGGGAGTTGTCCAGGTGCTTCAGGTCATAGTAGAACAGGTCCGCGTGCTCCATGATCGTCTGCAGCGCGTCCCTGCTGCCGTAGCCGCTGGTGTCGGCGCAGGTGTGGATGCCGTTCTCGTGGCAGAGCCGGAACACGGCGGCGACAAAATCCGGCTGGGACAGGATCTCCCCGCCGGAGCAGGTGCAGCCGCCGTCCCTGTCGTAGTAGTCCTTGTCGCGCTTCACCACGTTGTACGCCTCCTGGGCGGTCATCACCTTGCCGGAGATGCTCAGCGCCTCATAGAGGCATTTTTTGACGCATTTGCCGCAGAGGGTGCACTTTTCCGCGTCGTGGATGAGTCCGTCCGGACCCATGCTCAGCGCCTCCGCAGGGCATACGGCGATGCACTTGCCGCACTTCTTGCAGGAGGTGTACCGGTAGCTCCACTGGGGCTTATAGCTCTGGGACTCCGGGTTGGAGCACCAGAGGCAGCGCAGGGGACAGCCCTTGACGAACACGGTGGTGCGGACGCCCGGCCCGTCGTCGATGCTGTACCGCTGGATGTTGAATACTGTTCCTGTGATCTGGGTATAGTCCAAGGTGTTGTCCATAGTGACCTCCGTGCATCATATGTATCGGGGAGTGAAACTGATTCGCTGCAGTCGGCGCGAACTCTGCCGAGAGCCGTGTTTACAATCTAAACTCTGGGCGGGACATGCCCGCCCAGAGTTTTTGTGTGTGATTGGTCCCGCTAAGTCCGCCGCGATGACAGCGAAGCGGGTCCGATTTGAAAACCGTCAGATGTTCTCGTGCATGGTGCGGTGCACGATCTCGGCCTGCAGCTCCCTGGGCAGGTCGATGAAGTAGGCGCTGTAACCGCCCACGCGCACCAGCAGGTTCTTGTGCTCCTGGGGATGCTCCAGCGCATCCTGCAGCTCCTCGGCGGAGTGGATGTTGAACTGGATGTGCCAGCCGTCGCGCTTGATGAAGGTGCGGATGAGCTGAGCCAGCTTCTGCTTCTTCTCGTCGGAATTCAGCAGGCTCTTGGAGAACTTCATGTTCATGGCGTAGCCGCAGTACTCCTTGGCGTAGGGCGCGTTAGTGGCGGAGTTGATGGTGCAGGTGGGGCCGCTGACGTCCATGCCGGGCATGGCGGAGCAGGCGGCGTCATCGGTGGGCGTGTAGGCCAGACGGCCGCTGGGCAGGGCGCCGATGGAACGACCGATGGTGGTGTGGCCGGCCGCGGCGCCGATGAACAGCATGGGCTTCTTGCCGGTGATGGGGTCGATGCGATCCTGCATGATCTCCACGACCTTCTTGTTCACCGCGTCATACAGGGAGTCGACATACTCGTCGTCGTTGCCGTACTTGGGGGCGTTCAGGCAGGCCTGGCGCAGATCCTCATAACCCTCCCAGTTGGCGTTGATGGCGGCCATCATCTCGTCCATGGTGACCTTCTCATCCTCAAAGACCAGCTTCTTCAGGGCGGAGAGGCTGTCGGCCACGTCCACCAGGCCGCGGCTGCCGAACCAGCTGGTCCAGCCCTCGGGATAGCGGGCGCCGCCCTCCTTGGGCGTGAGGCCGTTGGGGATGCAGTCCTCATACTGCATGGCGCAGCGCAGACCGCTCATGGGGCCGTCGGTGATCTCGGTGGCAAGGCCCAGGGTCTTGATGCGCATGAGGATGGGGCAGAAGTAGCGGAGCTGGGTGTAATAGGCCTCCATCACGTCCTCGATGCACTTGAAGTTCCTGGGATCGCCGGTGTGCGGGCCGATCTGTTTCTTGATCCTGGGATCGAAGCCGTCGAACAGGGCAAGCTCAAAGACCTTGGTCTGGTTGATGTTGTGGCCGCCGCCCAGATGCTCCATGCAGCTCAGGTGATAGCCCAGGCAGCCGCTGGCGTTCCAGTCGCAGGCGTCCACCAGGGGCACGCCGCGGTCCAGATAACGCTGGGTGCCCTCCTTGTCGTTGAGGAAGGCGGGGTTGCCGCCGCCGAAGCGGACGTTGCAGTCGATGGCGTGGAGCAGGAACTCGTCGGGGGTCTGGTCGCTGACACGGACGTAGATGGCGGGCTCGGACAGCTTCACCTGGGCCATAGCCTCCAGGATCAGCCAGCTCAGCTCGTTGGTGAGCTCCTCGCCCTTCTCGTTCACGCCGCACAGGGTGATGTTCGGCAGCAGGGAGCCGGGGGCCGCGCGCTGCTCGCGGGGGATGGTGACCAGGTTCTCCACCTCGCGGATCTTGAGCCACAGGGCGCCCAGGAGCTCGGCGGCGTCCTGAAGGTCGATCCTGCCCTCGGCGTAATCCTTCTTGAAGTAGGGGTACAGGAGCTGGTCCAGGCGGCCGATGGGAACCTCGGGCCGATCGGAGCTCTCCTTCCAGCAGACCAGGTGGTACAGGCGCACGCACTGCACAGCCTCAAAGAACGTGCGGGGCGGCTTGCCCGGGCACTGCTCGCAGGCCTCGGCGATGCGGATGAGCTCGGCCTTCCGCGTCTCGTCGGAGCAGGCGGCCGCCTGCTCGCGGGCCAGGTCTGCCCAGCGCTTGGCATAGTCGATGAACGCCTGGCAGGAGATGATGCACGCCTCCAGCAGCCAGTATTTGCGCAGGAACTGGGCGGAGCCGTGGCAGTGCTCGGTGTCGCCCTCCAGCATCATGCGCTCTTTTTCCTTTTTGCACAGGTCGATGACATACTCGAGGCCGTGGTCGATGCACTTGGCGCTGACCTGGGCCACGCCGCCGCCGTAGGCGCTGTAGTTCTGGAACAGGCCGCGGTCCATGATCTCGCGCACGCCGCGTCCCTCAAACACCATGGCGTGGTCGAAGAGCAGGTCGAACACATCGCTGCCCATATCGTACTCATAGGCCTTGTTCACGGTGCTGACGGGGGGCATGTGCTCGATCCAGTACTCGGCGTCCGCCTTCAGGGCGGCCATATCCTCGGGGGTGATGTTGGTGGAGTCGGTGTCGGAGGTCTTGCGGTCGAACTTGCCGCGCTCGCACATCTTCAGGATCTCCCGGGGCTTCATGGCGCACAGGGTGCCGTTGCCGCGGATGAACTTGGTCAGGGAGCCGGCCAGCAGCTCGCCGTCACGCAGCAGCAGGGGGCACTCCATCAGTCTTTTTTCCAGCGCCTTCGCCCAGCGGATATCCACGGGCAGACCCTCGGTCTCCTTCCAGGATTCAGTAAACAGCAGGGTGTCGTCCACATATACCTGGGGCTCGGCAGCCTCCCACTCGGCCTTCAGCTTCTGAAGACGGGGAGTGATCACCTGCACGCTTCTGATCGCCTGGGGATCAACTTTGACAGACATAATGCAACGTTCCTTTCTTTTCATTTTTACCGCAAAATCAGCGGAACGATTCTTTCCGTATACATCTTAAAACAAACCGCATTTTCTTTCAAGCGCAAATTGTGGCGCGGAGAATACTGATAATACTTTTTCAATAAATAAAAGAATATAACAAAATATATTTTAATTAAAAGTGATAATGATTAAAAAAATAGTATCAGTTTTAGTGCGGTACTATTTGCGGTTGATTTTTACCAGAGTTTCGTTTATTCTTTTCTTATATGTTACAGAGCAGTTCTGTCGACACTTTTCACCCCGCGGCCGCGGGGAATACTGCATAATGGAGGGAAAGATAATGGAAACCGTGTTCAACAGTCCCAATCCGATCCTGTTCGGCCCAGGCGCCTCCAAGGCCACCGGCCAGAAGCTGAAGGAGTTCGGCTGCACCAAGGTCATGGTCGTCTTCGACCCCGGCATCAAGAAGGCCGGCATCGCGGACAAGATCGTGGACGCCGTGAAATCTGCCGGACTTGAGGTCGTCACCTTCGGCGACGTACAGGCCGATCCCCCCGACTGGTCCGTGGAGCAGGCGGGAAACATCGCCATCGCGGAGAAGGTGGACGGCGTCGTCGGCGTGGGCGGCGGCAGCTCCATGGATACCGCCAAGGGCGTGAAGCTCCTGATCGCCAATCCGCCTCCGCTGAAGCAGTATTTCGGCCGCACCGGCGTCGTCACGAAGCCCAGCGTGCCGCTGATCGTTATTCCCACCACCGCCGGCACCGGCAGCGAGTGCACCCCCGGCGGCACCATCACGAATTCCGAGCTGGGCATCAAGACGAACATCTCCGGCGTGGGCTGCGCCGTCACCCTGGGTATCGTGGATCCGGAACTCACCGCCAGCCTGCCCAAGTACGTCACCGCCACCACCGGGCTGGATGCCTTCTGCCACTGCTTCGAGTCCTACACCTCCGCCATGGCCAACTCCATCAGCTCCGTTCTGGGGCGGGAGGGGATCCGCCTGGTGGGCAAGTACCTGGTCCGCGCCTATGAAAACGGGAGCGATGACATGGAGGCCCGTGAGGGCATGCAGCTCGCCGCCACCCTGGGCGGCATGGCCATGTCCGGCGCCTTCTGCCACCTGTGCCACGATATCGGCCGCTCCCTGGGCGCCAAGTTCCACGTGCCCCACGGCCACGGCTGCTCCGTCACCGTGCCCCAGGTGCTCCAGGTCATTGCCCCCGCCCAGCCCGAAAAGGTGAAGTATATCGCCGAGTGCCTCGGCGCGCAGGTGCCCGACGGCGCCACCGGGGAGGAGATCGGCCAGATCGCCTATGACGCGGCGCACGACCTTCTGAAGAAGGTGAATCTGCCCGGCATGGCTTCCCTTGGCCTCAAGAAGGAGGAGCTGCTGGCGCAGGTGCCCGACGAGGTCGTCATGCAGGTGGAGATGGAGATCAAGGGCTTCGGCGGCATCGCGCCTCCCCCCATGCCCGTGACCAAGGAGCTGATCGCGGATATCATCGTCCGCGCCTACGACGAGAATAACTTCTGAATCCGACGCAGGCAGATCGGGCGTGAGCCCGAAACAAGGGAGAGTGAATAGAATGATAGAGGATTCCCAGATCTTTGTGCGCGACGTGATGATGCCTGAGGACGAGTTCCTGAAGAAGCACGAGCAGGTCATCAGCGTGTGGCCCACCGGCAAGGAGATCGACCTGGAGGAGGCCGTCGCCTACAACAAGAGCCTCCCCAAGCATAAGAATATGAACTGGATGCTCAAGAAGCACAAGGCGGAGCACAAAACGGGGCTGTATCCCCGCTCCGGTACCCCCATCATCGAGCAGGAGATCGAACTGCTGAAGGGGATGAACGAGGTGGGCGTGTGCATGTTCCCGTTCACCACGGACTCCTACAGCCGCAATATGCGCTTCGATATGGCCCAGCAGGCGCTGGAGGAGAGCATCCGCACCGGACAGGCAAAGCTGAACGGCTATCCTATCGTGAACCACGGCGTCAAGGCCACGAGAAAAGTGGTGGAGAGCTGCTACGGCGCGCTGGACGCCCGCTCCTCCCGGGAGGGGCAGGCCATCATCGCGGAAATGGCGTTTGCCTCCGGCATCTCCGCCATCCCCCAGAGCATGTTCGGCTGGGTCGCCGGCTACGACAAACGCGCCACGCCCCAGGAGTGCGTGCAGACGGCCCAGTATTCCGCCCGGCTTTCCGGCTACTACGCGGAGCGCGGCCACATCATCAACCACGCCACCCACGGCTGGCTGGCAAACGGCGTCATCCCCACCTATGTGGGCATCGCCTGCCAGGTGCTGGAGGCGCTCCTGTCCGCCGGGCAGGGGGCCAAGAGCTTCTCGCCCATGGTGAATTTCAACGGCAACATGGCCCAGGATCTGGGCGAGTTCCGGGCTGCTGAGCGCGTCTACCGGGACAAGCTGGACCAGTACGGCCACGCCGACTGTGAGATCCCCGGCGTCATCGCGAACCAGTCCTTCCTCTACACGTTCCCCAGGGACGTGGGCATGGCCTTCGGCTACATCAACTACACCGCCATGCTGGGCGCGCTGGCGAACGTGCCCGCCTGCTCCGTCAAGACCATTGACGAGGCCATCGGCGTTCCCAGTCTGGAGTCCCACAAGCAGACCTACCGCTCCGCCAACTGGATCTACAACGTGGTGCGGCAGCAGAATTTCCAGATCGAGTCCAAGGACATCGATATAGAGGAGAAGATGTGCTATATGGCCGTGTCCGCCATCGTGGACAGGGTCATGGAGCTGGGCGAGGGCGACGTGGCCGTGGGCATCGTCAAGGGACTCTACTCCGGCGTGCTGGACTGCCCCTTCTCCATCAGCATGCACCTGCAGGACAACACCCTGGGCGTCCGCGACCTCCACGGCGCGGTGCGCTATCTGGAGTACGGCAACGTGCCCATCCCGGAGGAAGTCCGGGAGTACGAGCGGGGAAAGATCGCGGAGCGTGAAGCGTATGAGAAGCGGAAGATGAGCTACAAGGTCTCCATCGCCGATTTCTTCACCCTGGCAAAGGGCACCCTCATCGACCCCATCGAGGAGATCGACTATACCGAGGCGAAGCCCAACGAATATGCGGACGCTATCCGGGAGAACCCGCCCACGGTCATCACCGGCACCATCGGCGTGGATTCCCACGTCATCGGCACAAAGCTCATCAGCCGCGTGCTGAGAGAGGACGGTTTCAACGTGGTGGCTCTCGGCGCGCAGAACGCGCCGGAGGAGTTCATCAAGGCGGCCCAGGAGACGGACGCTGACGCCATGTTCATCACCTCCCTCTACGGCATGGCGGAGCAGGACTGCGAGGGGTTCCGCGACAAGTGCATCGAGGCGGGCCTCGGGGACATCATCCTTTCCATCGGCGGGAACCTGGGCGTGGGCAAGCACGAGTTTGCCGACGATGAGGTGAAGTTCAAAAAGATCGGCTTCGACCACGTGTATCCGCCGGAGTCCCCCATCGAGAAATCCATCGAGGACCTGTGCAAAGACCTGGAGGCCAGAGGCAGGCTCAAGCGCGGCACGGCAGAGGAATAACCGGCTAAACGAATAAAAATGAAGTTGCTTTCCCCGGGCGACCGGGGAAAGCAAACTTTTCATGGGAGAGGAAATCATCCATGTCTCACATCCGATTCTTCGCCGATTTCGGCAGCACGTTCACAAAGCTGGTCGCCCTGGATACGGAAAACGCGGAACTGCTGGGGCGGGCGCAGGCCCCCTCCACCGTGGAGACGGACATCATGGACGGGCTGGAAGCCGCCTTCGCGGAGATGCGGCGCCTCGTGCCGGTGACGGAGGCGGATATCCGCGCCACCGCGGCGTGCAGCAGCGCTGCGGGAGGGCTGCGGATGCTGTGCATCGGGCTGGTGCCCGATTACACCACGGAGGCCGGCCGCCTCGCCGCCCTTGGCGCGGGCGCCAAGGTGGTGGGGGAGTACAGCTATGAGCTGAGCCGGTTCGAGCTGGAGGAGATCGCGGCGCTGGATCCGGACATCATCCTCCTCACCGGGGGGACGGACGGGGGCAACAGCCGGGTCATCGTCCACAACGCGCGGATGCTGGCGGAGTCTGCCCTCACCGCCCACATTGTGGCGGCGGGCAATATCCGGGCGCAGGAGGAGATCCGGGAGGCGTTCCGGGGAACGGGGCACCAGGTCTATTTCACAGACAACGTGATGCCCACCCTGGGGAAGCTGTGGCTGGAGCCTGTGAACCGGGTGATCCGTCAGGTGTTTCTCTCCCATATCGTCGAGGCAAAAGGCATCGCCCGGGTGAACGGGACCATCGCCGGCATACGGATGCCCACCCCTTCGGCCGTGTTCGAGGCGGCGAAGCTGCTGGCGAACGGCGTGCCCGGCGCCGCAGCCGGTCTGGGCGACCTGCTGCTGGTGGACGTGGGCGGCGCCACCACCGACGTCTATTCCGTCTGCGACGGCAGACCGACGAACGACGGCGTGGAGCTCGTGGGCATGGAGGAGCCCTATGCCAAGCGGACGGTGGAGGGCGACCTGGGCCTCTACCACAACCTGGAGACCCTGGCCCGCATCGCGGACAATGAGCGGATCCTCGCCGGGGAGGACGGGCAGCGCGCCGTCGAGACTCTTCGCAGCACCCGCAGCGTCCCCACCGCCGCCAGCGAACGGGAGCAGCTCCTGTTTACCCGTCTGGCCGTGAAAACGGCGGTGGACCGGCACGCGGGCCGGCTCATCACAGACCTGACGCCCCACGGGCTGTCCGTCCGCCAGCGGGGCAAGGATCTGAGCAAGCTGAAAACGGTGATCGGCAGCGGCGGGCCCGTGGCCTTTTCCCCGGATCCCCGCCTTGTGCTGGAGGGCGCCGCGGCGGAGCGGGACCGCGCCAGCATCCTGAAGCCTAAGGAGCCGCGGTTTTATATCGACGGCAGTTATATCCTCTTCGCGGTGGGACTGCTCGCGGAGGAGGATCCGGCGGCCGCCTATCGGATCGCAGAGGGAGCCCTCAGGGAAGTGTGACGGGCGCGGTGCGGCCGGCATAACGGTTTGCGCCTGAGGAGGAACGGAAGGAGCCGTGTCATGAAACGATTCAGAAGTCTTAGTTTGTATCAGAAGGCCGTTATGCTCTGCATGGCCGCCATGGTGCTGGTGTTTACGGTCCTCTATCCGGCGACCGCCTCGCGAAGGGGCTTCGCGTACAGGAACACCATCCTGGTTCCGAGTCAGGAGAGCGGCGACACCGTGTATTCCGGCAGGGTCCGGGGGAAACAGGCTGTTTTCACCGTGTCCCCGGACAAAACGGTGGTTTTCCGGTGCGGCGATGCGACATACGGCCCTTATACCTGCCGGGAGGACCCCTCCGCCATCCCCGGGGAATACCGTGGGCTGGGCAGGGCTGTGACCGGCTTGGAGCTGCGCCGCGGGGAGGAGCTCTTCTTCCGCGGCTGTGTGCTGCGCACGGACAGCGGCGAGCGATGGCTGTTCAATGAGGACGGGAGCGTGGGGACCTCCGTCTATTCGTTCACGTCAGACGGCAGCGCCACGATAGACGCGAACGGGAACGTGATCGACCCCATGGAGCCCACCGCTTTAGACCTGGCCGAGCTGATGACCGGCCCCGAGCTCACGCATAAGGGGAACTGGATCGGCTGGTTCGGCGGCGTTTTCATCTGCGCGCTTACCGCCGTCCTCATCCTGTTCGCGGACGAACTGTTCCGGTGGCGGATGTCCTTCCGGATCCGGGATGCCGAGCGGGCGGAGCCCTCCGACTGGGAGATCATGAGCCGCCATATCGTCTGGGCAGCGCTGCCGGTCATAGCGCTCATCCTCTTTATTATAGGGCTTCGGTGACCGTGTTCCGCGGGAGTATGTCTTATAAACGGGGACCTTTTGAAATGCGGTGACACCATTGGATAACGCAAAGGAATATCTCTATGAGCGGCAGCCGCCCCTGAGCGCGGTGCTGACCGCGGCCCTGCCCGCGGTGGCGAGCCAGCTCATCAATATGGTCTACAACATGGCGGACACCTACTTTGTGGGCAGGCTGGGCGACCCGGATCAGGTGGCCGCCGTGGCCTTATCCGCCCCGGCGGCTCTGGTGCTCACCGCCCTGGCGAACCTGTTCGGCATCGGCGGGGCGGGCGTGTTTTCCCGCGCCCTGGGCAGGGGAGACACGGATCGGGCAAAGCGCGCCTCCGTCTTCTCTTTCTGTGCGGCAGCGGCGGTCTCGGTGCTCATCTCCCTGATTTTCGGGCTGTTCCCTCATGGGGCGGCGCGGCTCCTGGGCGCGGATGCGGCCACCTCGGCCTACACACGGCAGTACCTTTTCTGGGTCATCGTGTGCGGCGCGCCGCTGAGCCTTCTGAGCATGGTCATGAGCCACTTTGTGCGGGCGGACGGCGCCGCCAGGACCGCCGGACTCGTCTTATCGGCGGGCGGACTGCTGAATCTGGGGCTGGACCCGCTCTTTATGTTCGGCTTCCGTATGGGGCTCCGGGGCGCGGCGGCAGCCACCTGGTGCTCCTCCCTCGTCACTTTCCTGCTGTTTGTCGTCTACTTCGTCAGACGGCGGAGCGGCACCATGGTGTCTTTCGATCCCGGGCGCCTGAAGCCGGACGCGGCGCTGGCCGCCGACGTGCTGGGCACCGGTCTGCCGGGGATGCTCCAGACGCTGCTGGCCTCCCTCTCCAACGCGGTGCTCAACAACCTGACCGCCGCCTACGGGGGCGTGGCCGTAGCGGCCATGGGCATCGTGAAGAAGCTGGATCAGATCCCCATGAGCGTGACCATCGGCTTCGCCCAGGGCATCATGCCTCTGCTGAGCTACTGCCACGCCGCGGGAAAAACGGAGCGTCGGCGGGAGATCCTCCGCTGGGCGCTGGTCATCGCCGTGGGCTTTTCCCTGGTGTGCGCGGCCATCTATGAGCTGATCCCCGCGCCGCTGATCCGGCTGTTCCTGCGGGACGCCGCCACGGTGGAGACAGGGACGCCCCTCCTCCGGCTCATGTGCATGGCGACGCCGCTGATGGCCGTGGGGTTCCTGCTCATCACCCTGTGCCAGTCCGTGGGACTAAAGCGGGAGGGGACGGTGCTCTCCGTCCTGCGCAAGGGCGCGGTGGACATCCCCCTTATGCTCGTTTTAGGCGCGTTGATCCCCCTGCGCGGCCTCGCCTGCGTACAGCCGGTGACGGAGCTCATCGCCGCCGCTGCGGCGCTCTGGCTCTGCCGCAGGGTACAGCGTGCGGATAAAGCCTGAAAAACGATCCTGCCGCAGTCGCGGCAGGATCGTTTGTTTTGGCGGACCGCTGCGCGGCTCCGGGAGTTCCCGCAGTGGATCGGCTGTCGGCAGCGCCCCGCCCGGCCGCCCCACAGGGAAAAATGTCCTTCTCCCGGGCAGAGGAACAGACTGCCGCACTGCGGAAAAGCACCCGCTCTCTGAAGAAGAGAGCGGGTGCTTTTGTCAAAAGTGTGTTCGGATTCGAAGAGCGATCAGACGCAGGTATATCCGCCGTCCACGGAGATGATCTGGCCGGTCACATAGCTGGACTCCTCCGCGCCGAGGAAAACGGCGGCGGAATTCAGCTCGCCCTGGTTGCCGTAACGGGCCATGGGGACGGACTGCTTCGCGAAATTCTGGAAGTATTCGGTGTTCAGGGTCTCCGTGGTCAGCTCGGTGTAGAAGTAACCGGGGCAGATGGCGTTGACGGTGATGCCGTACTTGGCCAGCTCTGCGGCAGCGCCGCGGGTGAAGTTGACGACAGCGCCCTTGGAGGCGTGATAGGCGATGGTGGGAATGGCAGTGTTGCCCACGATGCCATAGATGGAGGCGATGTTGATGACACGGCCGTAGGCCTGCTTGCCGGCTTCGATGTTTGCCTTCATATAGCCGGTAAAGAGCTTTGTGACCTCAAAAACAGAGGTGGCGTCCAGATACAGCGTGAATTCCCAGTCTTCCTTCTGGAAGTCCACCAGAGGCGTTCCGGTGCCGCGCTCGCCGCCGGCGCAGTTGACGATGACTTCCACATGGCCGAACTTGGCGTCGATGGTCTCGATCGCCTTGGTAATCGCCTCGGTGCTGGTCACGTCGCAGGCAACAGGGAGCACCTGAACGCCATACTTATCCGCCCATTCCTTTGCGCTGGCTTCCAGCCTGTCCGCTCTTCTGGCAAGCAGGACGAGATTGGCGCCGCACTGGGCATAGCCCTCGGCCATCTGCTTCCCAAGGCCGGAAGATGCGCCGGTGACGGCAACGACTTTTCCTTTGTAATCGAACATGTTTCTCCTCCTGAATATGATAATTAAGATAGCTTATATAGCAGTATACTGGATTCGCGTATTAATTCAAATGGAATTGTTGACAAATATTTCATGCTTTCATTTGAGTTACTGATTAGAATAGCATAATTTTACATTAGGCCGCATGCCGCCCTGCTTGCCGGGATCACTGCTTCCCTCGCGGTGTGCGTTCGGCTGATTCTTATTACATGCCCCGCCGCAGGGTGCAAACGGCGATATTGAGCAGGATCAGCACATGAAGGGCGATATGATACAGGTCCGGGACCAGCACTTTCTCACTTACGGGAATAAGACGGACGGTGTCCCGGAAACAGTCGTTATAGCCCTTCAGTTTCTTCTCGCCGGCGCCGAAGATGGTGTAGTACCAGTGGCACATGAACTGAACGATGAACCAGAGCAGCAGGATACCGAACAGGATCCACCGCCCTGCCGGCCGAAGCCGGTAAAATGCGGCGATTCCCAGGCTGTACAGGCAGAGCACCGCAAATTCAGCGCTTCTGATCCCCATCCCCTCCACAAGCAGAGAATTCCCGATCCGATATGTTACGGTACAGCCGAGGAACCAGAGCCAAAGCGCTGCCTGAATTAAAATTGTGACGATCATTCCGCCTCCTGTGCAGTAAAGAACGTATCATTGATTTGTGCTGCCGATCCCGATTATACTATGCGCCGCCGAGCCGGGCAACAGCAAACCGCTTTTGTCCTGCATACAAAAGCGGTTCGTTTGTTGTGTAAGAGCGCGCAAACGATACGAAACCATGGAAAGAACGCCTGAAAGCGTACCGGCGAAAAGCCCGCTGAACGGGGATCTGCACCTGGAATCAGTCTTTATGCAGTTCCATGTAAATTGAGTTTTGCTCTTCCGCCTTGGAAACCAGGTGCTCCGGAAAGGCATTCTGTTGAAATCCAAGTCTCTTATACAATGCGATCGCTTTCGTGTTTTCCGGATTTGGATCGACCCAAACGATCTCTGCGCCGTTTTGAAATGCTTCTTTGATCGCATAGGATAATCCTGCCGCTGCAATGCCCCGCCCCCGTGCAGATCCAAACAGCTTGATGTCCAATGCGGCGCTTTGATGTTCTGCATCGATCTCGTAAAATGATTCTCCGCAGTATTTCCCGTCTTCAAATATCGAGTAGTGATTCAGGACCGGCCGATTGGATTCGATCCACCGAAACCAACCTCTCATTTCCTCGCTTGTTTGGCGCAATCCATCGGGGAATCCGACAAACCGCATAACATCACCGTCAGCCCAAAGCCTTTGAACATTATCAATATCTTTGACAGTCGTTTCTTTTATCTCAATCATCTCAATAGCTCCTCAAACTTGGATTTGTCGGTATAATCATACCGTACGCTGCTGCCAAATACAACAAGAAACCTCTCTTGCCTTGAAGACAAGAGAGGTTTCTTGAATGGGTTAAGATTGATTTTTCTGCATGAACACCCACATCGTTATACTTCGTAACGCGGGTACTCTGCTGCCGTTTTGGTTTTACAGCTTTTTGCAGGTGATATCGTTAACAGTCAGGCGCCCCTCTCCGAAAACGATCCTGGCTAATCCGCCCTTGCGGCCGAACTCGTTCTCACCGATGGGGTACAGCCGGAAGGTCATCTCATCCCCATCGTCGTCTATGGCTTTGGCCCATAGCTCACCGTCCTTCAGAAAGACCTCGTCGACGATGAAGTCAGCGTCCTCGGGATGCTCATATTTGCCGCAGAAGCTCTCCCA
>JAEEGL011933859.1_pt1 | contig 13671 bp, 17 predicted proteins | sample 9134231 | NCBI WGS metagenome assembly JAEEGL01 (sample SAMN16246548, study PRJNA631951) | gut metagenome | biome: gut microbiome; feature: rumen; material: fiber-attached | host: Bos | place: Iran: Karaj | collected 2018-10
AAAGATTTTAATGACCATTTATGTCATATAAAAGGCATAAAAATATTTAATTATGAAAGAGGTAAAGAACATGAATTATGAAAATAATATAAATAAAGTTTTAAAAGAAGAAAGAATAAGAGCAGGAATTTCAATTAGAGAATTAGCAAAACTTGCTGGAGTTTCTCCTACAACAATTTGTGAAATTGAAAAAGATAGAGGAACAAAAAATACATTTTCTACAATTGCAAAGATTGCAAAAGTCTTAGATATTAATTTAAACTATCTTGCAGATGGAATAAATAATTATGAAGAAAAAGAAGATAATAATTATGTAATAACTGTAAGAAAGATTGATGAAAACTGTATTCAATTTGAATCAGATAATAAAGAATTACTACTAGAGTTTTTAAAAAATATTTCATATGAAATTGATTCAATAGATTTAAACATTGGAGAAGAAATTAAATTAAAAATTAGAAGTATTCTTTCAGAAGATGAACAAGAAGACTATTACTATTGTCCTTATTGTAATGCTGAATTAGATTAGTCTTCTTGGATTAGCAAGCACTGAATTTATACTCCCAAGAGTATGAAATTCTAAAATGTGGGATAATCCCAAACCCTTATGTTTATGAAAGGAGATACTATGAAAGAACTATTATTTTTTATATTAGGTTTAGTTATTGGAGGACTATCTGGAGTGACAGTTCTATGTTGTATGCAAATTAACAGGTTGAATGGTAATTATGAGAAAACGAAATGTGAAAAAGCAGTTTTGGATAAATCAAGTAGAAGCCAAAGAGCTTGATCGAAAATCAAAGTTAGCTGGGGTTAATGAATCTGATTTCTTTAGAATGTTAATAATGAAAACACAGTTGAAAGAAAAACCAGGTCCAGAATTTTATGAATATGAAAAACTTATGAGAGCAATAGGTATTAACTTAAATCAAATAGCAAGAGTTGCAAATAAGACTGGAGATATTAATAAAACTTATTATGAAGAAGAGGCAAAGAGGTGGAACGAGTTCATGATTGAAGTTAAGAGACATTATTTAAACTCTTGACATTATATGATTTGCTGTTAGAATAAATATCAATATTTAAGAAGTGATTTATCACGTCTTTAATATTATAATTTTATATAGTGTTGTTCATTAAACGGCCTGCTTCGCCGGAACAACACTTTTTTTATTGGATTTTTTAGATGGCTGTAACGGAAATTTGGAAAGTAAAAAGTAGATTAGATCATGTACTTAAATATACTACCGATTGTGAAAAAACTGATGGAGACCACTATAAAGAACTTCATAATGTTTTGGATTATACAAAAGAAGATTATAAGACAGAACAACAATTATATGTAAGTGGAATTAATTGTATGCCGGAGACTGCATACGATGAGATGGTTATTACTAAAAAGAGATATAACAAAGAGGGTGGAATACTTGCTTTTCATGCATTTCAATCTTTTGCTCATGGAGAAGTTAATCCTGAACTTTGTCATGAGATTGGAATGAAACTAGCTGAAGAAATGTGGGGAGATAGATTCGAAGTTGTTGTATCAACTCATATGGATAAGAAACATCTTCATAATCATTTTGTTATTAACTCCGTTTCATTTAAAGATGGACTTAGATATTATGATAAAAGAGAAACATATGCTGAACTGAGAAACATATCTGATAACTTATGTAGGGAATATGGCTTAAGCGTTATAGAAGAAAAAGAGAGAAAGAAATATAAAATTAATTACTCTAATTATCAAAAGAAGAATCTGGAAAATAATAACTATTATTCATCTACAAAGAAAGATATAGATCGAGCAATTGGTATGGCGTTTTCTTATGAAGATTTTAAGTCATTACTTAAAGCAATGAACTATGAAGTTAAAACTAGATATGGTGTATTAACTATAAGAAGGCAACCATATAAAAAGAATATTAGAGTTCCAAACTATGGTGATGATTATACTGAAGAAAAAATAATTGAAAGGATTAAAGTAGAAAAAATAACAAGAGTTCCATTCCTAAATGAATTTAGTAAAAACAAATATTATAGAAGTTATGACTATAAAAGAGAAAAGCCAAAAGGTATATATGCTTTATACTTACATTATTGCTATTTATTAAATGTAATACCTAAAAGTAAACCTTATAAAAAATTACCAGCTACTTTAAGAGAAGATTCAAGAAAACTAGACCAAATATCTAATGAAACAAAATTGCTTGTTAGTGAAAATTTAATAACTGATGAGCAGTTTTTTTTATTTAAAGAAAATAAACAAAAAGAATTAAATAATTTGTTAGAAGAAAGAGAAAAACTATATTATGAATTTTCTAATAAAACTAATAAAAATGAAATGAATAATAGGTTAGATGAAATAAAACCTAAGATAAAAGAATTAAGGAGAGTGATAAAGCTATGTGATGGTATTGAAGAACGTATTCCAAGAATAGAAAGGAATACACAAGAGTTTATTGATTGTGAAAGAAAGGAAAGTGAGAGAAGTGAACACATCAAGTGATGCAGCAGAACAAATCATAAGAATATCTCTTGAGGGATTTGAAGTGGCTGCAAGGTTATCTGGAAGTGGAGCAAAGAATGTTGCCGCAGCTTTAGTTGCAATAGCTAAAGATCAACAAAAGGTAAGAGGTAAAACTACACTTACCAACATGTTAAAATCTGGAAGACCATTAAAGGTATTTTCTATTAAAACAGAAGACTTACAAAAATTTAGTGAAGAAGCTAAAAGATATGGAGTTTTATTTGCTGCAATAGTAGAAAAGAAATATAAAGATGGAATGGTTGATATTATGACTAAAGAAGAAGATGCTTCTAAGATTAATAGAATCGTTGAAAGATTTAAACTTGCTACTGTTGATATGGCAACTATTGAAAGTGAAATTGAAAAGATTAAAGAAGAGAAAGCAAAAGGTCATGAACCAGTAAGTGAGAAAACAAAAATGAAGAAAGAAGAAAAAAAGAAACCTCTAAAGAAGGAGGAACAACAAAATATAAACCCGACTTTGGGGAAGGTAAAAGAGAGTCAGTCAGAGCCTTCCTTAAAGAACAAAAAGAATTTAGAAGTCTCTACTAGAAAATCTGTAAGAGAAGAAATTAAAGAAATCAAAAAAGAAATGAATAATGTTACTGAACATAAACATGTTAAAAGTAAAGAAAGAGGTACTAGTAGATGAATGATAAGATAAAAATAGAATTAGATAAATATGAAGTTGGAATTGTACTTAATGCATTAGTTGAATATAGAAACAAATCTATTGAAAATGAAATAAGTACAGATGCCATTGATGATTTGATGATTAAATTTCATAAAATATATGAGAGAGTTTGTCCTTTGATTAAATCAATGAAAAAAGATTATGCAAGATAATAAGATTCCATATTGGGTATATTCATTAGGACTTATTCCTACAATTTGGTTAGCTCTTTTAATAGCACCTATTAAAGAAAAAAGTTTATTTGTTATAATTAAAGAATTTAATAATATAAACTTCTTTAGAATAACATGGACTCAAGATAGTTTTAAGACTATCTTTTTATTTTCTATTATTTATATATTCGTGATTGTAATTTATTTATCTACAAGAAAAAATTATAGAAGAAGAGAAGAACATGGAAGTGCTAGATGGGGGAGTAAAAGACAGATTAATAAGAAGTATCAACAAGAACCAATAAGTAATAATAAAATCTTAACTCAAAAAGTATCTATCGGATTAAATGGAAAGATACATAGGAGAAATCTTAATACTTTAATAATTGGAGGATCTGGAGCAGGTAAAACTAGATTCTATGCAAAGCCAAATATAATGCAATGTAATACTTCTTTTGTTGTATTAGATCCAAAAGGGGAAATTATTAGAGATGTTGGTAACTTACTAATTAAGAATGGATATGAAGTTAAAGTATTAGATTTGATTAACATGGAAAGAAGTCATTGTTATAATCCATTTGTTTATATAACAAACGATAATGATATTCAAAAGTTAGTAACTAATTTGTTTAAATCTACAACACCAAAAGGGTCCTCATCACAGGATCCTTTTTGGGATAATGCAGCTTCAATGTTATTATCTGCACTTATGTATTATTTGTGGTATGAAGCACCAGAAGATGAACAAAACTTTGATATGGTTTTAGAATTACTTGCCGCTGGCGACATTAGAGAAGATGAACCGAGTTATTTAAGTCCGTTAGATATTCTTTTTAATAGATTAGAAGAAAAGAATCCATATCATATATCACTTAAATATTATAGAGAATATCGTAAGTCCCCAGCAAAGACATTACAATCTATTCAAATTACATTAGCCGCAAGATTGGAAAAGTTTAATCTTGAAAGTCTTGCAAAGTTAACACTAACTGATGAATTGGATTTGCCAAGTATAGGAGAAAAGAAAACAGCATTGTTTGCTCTTATTCCTGATAATGATACTTCCTTTAATTTCTTAGTAAGTATTTTATATACGCAATTGTTCCAACAATTATTCTTTTTAGCTGACCATAAATATAATGGGACATTGCCAGTACCTGTTCATTTTGTTATGGATGAATTTGCTAATGTTAGCTTGCCAGATGATTTTGAAAAGATACTTTCTGTTATGAGATCTAGAGGAGTATTTGTTTCAATTATTCTTCAAAATCTTGCTCAGTTAAAAGCACTATTTGAAAAACAATGGGAATCAATTGTAGGAAACTGTGATGAACTTTTGTATTTGGGTGGTAATGAGCAATCTACTCATAAATACATTTCTGAGTTATTAGGTAAAGCAACCATAGATTTAGATACTCATGGTAAGAGTAGTGGTAGAAATGGAAATTATTCAACTAACTATCAAATTGGAGGAAGAGAGTTATTAACTCCAGATGAAGTAAGAATGTTAGATAATAATTACTCAATTTTGTTTATTAGAGGCGAAAGACCAATAAAAGATAAAAAGTATAACATCTTAGGACATCCAAACATTAGATTTACTACTGATGGAAAAGCAAAGTCTTACTTTCATGGAGAATCTAATAATGCAATAGCAACAATAAGTATTGATTTTAATCTTAATAGGTACAAATTCAATAAGTTAAAAGATAAAAATAATTATGAAATTATATCATCTGATAATATCGATGAATATTTTAGAAAAATAGAGGAGGAAAATAAAAGTGAAAAAAATTGATGAAAAAACTTTAAAGAAAGTGAAGAGAATAATGGGTATTACAACAATACTGTCATTTACTTTGAATACAATTATGCCAGTATATGCTGCTGATGATCCGATAGGAGTAATAAATAATCTATCTAATTTTATATTTACTCTTACTAGAGCAATTGGAACTATTATTCTTATCTTTGGTGTAGTACAAATCGGTATGTCATATCAAAGTCATGATCCATCACAAAGAACTAACGGAGTATTTACTTTAGTAGGTGGTGTAATAATTACTTTTGCAAAAGAAATAATTGGATTAATAACTGGCTAGTTATACACGAGTTCAAGGAGGTGATTAAACTTGAGTGGAAGTGATAGTTGGGTAGTTCAAAACCTAGAGAATGCTCTTGAAACATGGAATGATAAACTAGGGGAGATATGGACACTAATAACTCAAACACCTGAAACTTTTAAAGGTGGAACAATTTGGAGTGTAATTAAATCTATACATGGATCAGTACAAGCAATTGGATTAGCATTACTTGTACTTTTCTTTGTTGTTGGAGTAGTTAGAACATGCACTAACTTTAATGAAGTAAAAAGACCAGAACAAGCATTAAAACTATTCTTAAGATTTGCAATAGCAAAAGGACTTGTTACATATGGACTTGATTTGATGTTAGCTATTTTTAAAATATGCCAAGGAGTCATAACTACTATTATTAAAGCAAGTGGACTTGGAGGAGCAACAAAGACAGTTTTACCTACTGAAATAGTAAGTGCAATTGAATCATGTGGATTCTTTGAATCCATTCCATTATGGGCTGTTACCTTAATAGGAGGTTTATTTGTAACTGTCTTATCTTTCATTATGATTCTTACTGTATATGGAAGATTCTTTAAGTTATATTTATATACTGCTATATCTCCAGTTCCATTTGCAGCATTTGCTGGAGAACCAACTCAGGGTATTGGAGCAACATTCTTAAAATCATATACTGGAGTTTGTTTAGAAGGAGCAATAATAGTACTCGCCTGTATTATATTCTCTCTGTTTGCTAGTTCGCCGCCGGTAGTAGATACTTCAGCAGCAGCTGTAACACAAGTTTGGAAATATATAGGAGAGTTAATATTCAATATGTTAGTTTTGGTAGGAACAATAAAAATTTCTGATAGAGTAGTAAAGGAGATGATGGGATTATAGTTTCTGTATGTTATAATCTATATTGTTAGTCGAGAGGAGAGTTATAATGAAAAAGAAACAAATTATTAATGAATACTATTATGATGAGATAATTAAGTATTTGGAAAAATGCTTTAAAAAATATCAATTTGATGGGTCACTTAGAGATTCGTATATTAGAGAATTTCTAATAAAATATATTAGAGTTATAAAATCTGTAAGACTATTAGATTTGAACGGGTTTCATCATGAATGTGATATTATGATTAGATCTCTTGATGAAATGATAATTGATTTAGCATATTTAGAATTAGATCCATCAACAAACTATGAACGATATGATTTGTTTGTTAATTATCAAGAGTATGACTTAATAAAAGAAAGAAGTGATATTGAACATTTTGATATCAATACATATCCTGACATTCAAAATATAAAAAGCAAACATGATGAATATGAAAAAAAATATAGTGGAAAACGTTCAAGGTGGAGTGGAATTAGCTATTATGATCAGGCTCTAAAAGTTGATGAAAGTGGCAAATCAAGTGCGATGTCATTAACGGATATGTTTATAAATATATATAGATTGAATTGCTTAAATTCTCATAATTCAGGAATTGTTTTAGATAAAATATATAGATATGTTGCCATTGATCAAAATATTAATTATATGTATCTGCATAATATTAATTATACTGTTTTACTGACAGTATTATTAAAGGATGTATGCCTTCCACATATATTTAATGAAGAGACAACAATTTTTAAAGAATTTGATACTTTCTTGGGAGGATTGGACTTAATTATATTATTAAATCAATGCTAGAAATTGGATAGAGATATCCAATTTTTTTATGGAGGTGAAAAATGATAAAAGGACTATTGGTAGTTCCTAACGAATTACCAAAAGAAATAGAGTTTGAAAATACTTTAGAAGATAAACAACTTCTAGTCGGTGGATATATAGAATGTGTATATCCTGAAAAAGATGATGGAGTTGTTTTTGTTTGCAATGAAGAAGGTAAAATTAATGGTATGAAATATAATAGAGATATTGGTTATGACATTATATATGGACCTTTTTTAATACTAGGAGACGATTACGATAATGGAGATTTTAAATCACTAACTGAAGATCAAATTCTTAAATACAAAATGAGATTCGATAGGAATAGTATTATAGAAACTGAAAATAAAATAGTTGCTATGAAAATGAATAGATATATAAATATAGAATATGAAAGATAAAAAAATTAAAAATAGTTAAAAATTGAATTTTTAATACTAATTTATATATGTATCTAGCAATTTTCCCCTAGAGAAAAATTAATTTTTGATTATGAAAACTGTCTGAAAATTGAAAAATAGTGATTTGCATTCTATTTTTAATAAGTGTATTATTCCAAATCAAGAAAGGAGTAATACTATATGAATCAAGTAAAGATACATAATGAAGTTATTTTGGTTGGAAGAATCATGAGCAGACAAAGAAATATTAGATGTAATAATAAGAAAGCAATAAGAATTAAGCTAGCATTACCAAATGATGAAGATTATGAATTAGATCCTAATATTGCATACGTTTATATTTATGATGATGGTGAAATGTTAGAACAACTAAAAGTGAATCAAGCAATTGCTATCAATGGTCATATTGAATGTAATTGGGGACAAAGAATAATAGCAAATGTAATTAGTTTTATTAAAGAACCTGAAAGAGTGTAACAACTCTTTTTTGTGTGGAGGTGAAAAGTTTGGAAATAAAAATTAATAGAGAAGTAAGAAATTATAAAGAAAGTATATTTTTTGGAATGTCTTTAAGACAATTTATTTGTGTAGTAATAAGTTGTGGATTTGCAGTAATGATGTATTTTACATTTAGAAACAAACTAGGATTAGAAATTACATCATGGTTATGTATTGCTGTTGCCTTACCATTTGTATTGGTAGGATTTGTTAAATATAATGGAATGAATTTTGAAGAGGTTGTCAGATCATTTGTTTATTCCAAATTCTTAGTTCCTTCTAGATTGCCATTTAAGTCTGACAATATCTATTTGCAATTAACTGAAGAATATAAAAACAACGAAATAAGAAAGGAGTTAAAACGTGAAAAAACTATTTTCAAAAGACAAAGAAAAACACAAAATTCCTAAATCTATTCAAGATTGTATTCCAATAGATAGAATTTGGGATAATGGAGTTTGTTTGGTAGGCAAGAATAAGTATTCATTTACTTATAAGTTTACTGATATTAATTACACAGTAGCTTCAAAAGAAGATAAAGAAGCAATGTTTTTAAGTTATTCTGAATTATTAAACTCATTTGATGCTACTAGTGAAACTAAAATAACAATCAATCTGAAAAAAATTAATAAAAAAGAATTTGAAAAAGAAATACTATTACCATTTAAAGAAGATGGATTAGATATTTACCGAAAAGAATATAATGATATGTTGTTAGACAAAGCATTTAATTCTAATGGAATGGTTAAAGAACTATATCTTACTATAACTGCTTATAAAAAAGATTATGAAGAAGCAAATAACTATTTTAAAAGAATAGGTACAGAACTTAACTCATACTTTCTTAAGCTTGGTAGCAAATGTAGTAATATAGATGCAAATGAAAAACTAAGAATACTTCATGACATATATCGATTGGGAGAAGAATCTTTATATAATTTTGATATTGTTGGAGCAAGAAAACTCGGACATTCATTTAAAGATTATATATGTCCTAACTCTTTTTCTTATAAAGATGACTATTTTGAAATGGGAGATAAGTTTGGAAGAGTATTATTCTTAAAGGACTATGCAAACTTTATTAGAGATAGTATGATTTCTGATCTAACTGATATAAATCAAAATATGATGATATCAATTGATATAAAACCAATACCAATTAATGAAGCAATAAAACTTCTTGAAAGAATTTTATTAGGTGTTGAATCAAATATAACTAACTGGCAAAGAAAACAAAATCAAAATAATAACTTTAGTGCTGTTATACCTTATGACATGGAACAAAGTAGAAAAGAGGCAAGAGAAACACTTAATGATGTAACAGCTAGAGATCAAATGTTGATGGAAGGAACGTTAACGATTCTATTAGTTGCTGATACTAAAGAAAAACTAGATGAATTAAGTGAGAATTTAAAATCGACTGCTCAAAGACATATGTGTCAGGTAACAAGTTTAAAATATCAACAATTATTAGGACTTAATACAGTTCTACCAATAGGACATAAAAGAATTAAAGCAGCAAGAACTTTAACTACTGAATCCCTTGCAGCACTCATGCCATTCAAGGTACAAGAGATTATGGATAAAAAAGGAATCTATTATGGAGAGAATGCTATTAGTAATAACTTGATAATGGTAGATAAATCAAAACTAATGAATCAATCATCTTTCTTACTTGGAGTACCTGGATCTGGAAAATCATTTAGTGCTAAAGAGTTAATAACTTTTCTAGCTTTATCAACAGATGACGATATTTTAATATGTGATCCTGAAAATGAATATACACCATTAATTGATGCATTACATGGAGAAGTAATTGATATATCTGCAACAAGTAATAATCATATTAATGCAATGATGTTAGAAGATGGATATGGAGAAGGCAATCCAATAGCAGCAAAGTCTGAATTTATACTATCTTTGTTTGAACAATTATTAAAAAAACATGGTGGACTTGGACCAATCGATAAATCAATAATTGATCGATGTACATCAATTGTTTATGAAAAGTTTAGAGATAAAAAAGAAAGTCCAACATTACTTGACCTAAAAAACACTTTAAATGAACAACCAGAAGAACAAGCACATAATTTAGCACTAAGTTTGGAAATATATTCAGAGGGTAGTTTGGATATTTTTGCTCATCAGACAAACGTTAATACAAATAATAGAATTATTACTTATAATATTCACAAATTAGGACAATCACTTAAGACTTTTGGTTTGTTGGTAATAACTGATGCAATATTAAATAGAGTTAATCAAAATTACAAAATAGGTAAGAGGACTCATATCTTTATTGATGAATTCCACGTTATGTTTCAAAATGAATATTCTGCAAATTTCTTTAATAGTGCTTTGAGACAATTTAGAAAAAGAAATGCGTATCCAACAGCTATTACTCAGAATGTTCAATACTTATTATCATCAGTAGAGGCTTCAACAATGCTTTCAAACAGTGAATTTATTATAATGTTAAATCAAGCAACTAACGATAGATTAAGACTTGCAGAATTATTGAATATTTCAGAAGATCAATTATCATATATAAAAGATAGTGATCCAGGATGTGGATTAATAAGATATGGTTCATCTTTAGTACCATTTGTAAATAAATTCCCGAATAATACAAAACTATATAAACTTATGACAACTAAACCAGGGGAATAAGAATGAAAAAAGAACTATTAATATGGATAGCAGCAGTAGTTGCTATCCTTCCTTTTTTTATATACGTAGTAAATAAAATAATTAATTTATATGAAGGTGATATGAATGAAAGATATAAAAACAAGAAACGCAGCAGACAAGACTATTAAGACACTAGATAAATCTTTAATAGTAGCTGATAAAACAAAAGAGACATTAGTCATTACTAAAGAAAAAGTTAATAATATTAATAACAAGGATTCTGAAATACAATATGCAAGTGATAAAATTACAAGAGGTTCTGATAAAACTATTAGAACAAGTGCAAAAATAGCTAAAAGAGAAATTAAAAAAGCACCTGAGAGAATAAGAAAAACTGCAAAGAATACTGCTAAAGCTACAAAGAAAGGAATTAAAACTGCAAAGAAAGTAGCCGAGACAAGTGCAAAGGTAGCAAAGAAAACAGCACAAGCCACTAAACATGCGATAAAAGCAACTATGAAAGCTACTAAAGCGGCTATCAAGGCAACAATAGCAGCAATAAAAGCTATGATTGCAGGTATTAAAGCATTAGTTGCAGCAATAGCAGCAGGAGGATGGGTAGCTGTTGTAGTTATTGTTCTTATATGTTTAATTGGTTTACTATGTGCTTCAATATTTGGAGTATTCTTTTCAAATGAAACGGGTTCAAAACCGATGACAGATGTAATAAGAGAAACAAATAGCCAAGTATACAAAGAAATAGAAAATGTTAAAAATATAACAGATTATGACGAATTGGAAATTGAATCAACATATACAAATTGGAATGAAATAATAGCTGTTTATTCAGTTGAATATAGTGAGAATGGAAAATATAACATTTCAGTTATAGATGAAAAAAATGAGAAATATATAAAAGAAATATTTTGGGATTTTAATTCAATAAAGTATTCTACTGAGAAAGTAACAACTGAAGATGGAAAGTATAAAACTATATTAAAAATAAAGATTACAAGTAAAAGTAAAGAAGAAGTAATGAAGAATCTAGGATTTAGTCAAACCGAAATAGCAAGTGTCAACGAACTATTAAGTGATGAATATGAATCCTTGTGGAGAAACTTAATATATGGCTCTTTAAATGGAAATAAGCAAATTGTAGAAATAGCAAAACAGCAAGTAGGTAATGTAGGGGGAGAACCTTATTGGAGATGGTACGGATTTGACCATAGAATTGAATGGTGTGCTGTTTTTGTAAGTTGGGCTGCAAATCAAGCAGGAGTACTAAATGACAAGATTCCAAAATTTGCAGGAGTTGCTACTGGAATAGAGTGGTTTAAATCAAGAGGTCAATGGCAAGAAAGAGGATATTCTCCAAGACCAGGAGATATTATTTTCTTTGATTGGGAAGTAGATGGTAAAGCAAATCATGTTGGAATAGTTGAAAAAACAGAAAATGGATATATTTATACAATAGAAGGGAACTCAACTGATGATGGTTGCAGAGTTAAAAAATATGCTATAAATAGTAGTGTAATTTTTGGATTCGGATTACCTGCATATTAAAAAGTTAGTCAACATTCGATATTCTAGGATACGTTGCATACAACGTTTCGAACAAATTGATGATAAAGTATTGAAAAATAAATATTTTCTGCTATAATATATGAGGCTTTGAAAAAGGGGGTTGACCATTTCTGTAATACATATAATTTTGAGCAAGAAAATGCTCTCAAATCGTTGCTGAAAATGTATATTTAGTGTATAATATTACATGATAGTCTTATAATATAAGGTTATTAAAGGGTTGTAATGGTTGAATATGCACATATAACAAGGTTTTTGAGGATAGTATTTGTCTAGAAGGAATGGAAGTAAAGTTATGAATGAAAGTTATATTGAAACCTATGTTGATCTAAATGGAAACGTAAGTCATAGAAAATTTTTCGAACAAACAATGATTATTGTGTTTGCTGGAATTAAATATATGTTTGATAGATTATTAGCTTTATTTGGAATAATTGTTGCAGCTCCATTAATGCTGGTTATAGCAATAGCAATAAAGATAGATAGTAAAGGACACGTTTTATTTAGACAAAAAAGAACAGGTAAACATGGAAAAGAATTCTATATATGCAAATTTAGAACAATGGTTGAAAAGAATGATGTACATGACTTTTCAAAAGCAGATGAACACACTAGAGTTGGGAAAATATTAAGGAAAACGAGTTTGGACGAGCTTCCACAATTATTTTCGATTTTTACCGGGAAAATGAGCTTTATCGGTCCAAGGCCATGGATTCCAGACTACTACGAAAATATGAATAAAGCTCAAAGACATAGATATGATGTTAGACCAGGACTTACTGGACTTGCTCAAGTTATGGGGAGAAACAATTTGACTATATTTGATAAGATTAATTATGATCTTGAATATATAAAAAATTATTCTTTATCACAGGATTTGAAAATTGTATTTTTGACAATTAAGACTGTTTTTACTGGAAGTGGAGCAGATGCTGGTAAAAGTACAATTCAAAAAGAGTTAGAAGATTTAAAAAACAATAATAAGCAAATGGAGTGTGAGTAAGTAGTATGAAAAAGGTTTTATTTACAGCTACTGTTGACTCACATATAACACAATTCCATTTGCCTTTTTTAAAGTGGTTTAAGGAAAACGGATATGAAGTTCATGTAGCTACTAATGGAAAAGAAAAAATTCCTTATTGCGATGTGAAACATACTGTTTGTTTTGAAAGAAATCCGTTTAAAATAAAAAATATAAAAGCAATTAATCAACTAAAGAAAATATGTGATAAAGAAAAATTTAATATAATACATACTCATACACCTATGGGAAGTGTTGTTACTAGAATTGCTGCGAAGAATTCTAGAAAAAAATATGGGACAAGAGTTATTTATACAGCTCATGGTTTTCATTTCTATAAGGGAGCACCTTTAATTAATTGG
>JAEEGL013643281.1_pt1 | contig 13671 bp, 10 predicted proteins | sample 9134231 | NCBI WGS metagenome assembly JAEEGL01 (sample SAMN16246548, study PRJNA631951) | gut metagenome | biome: gut microbiome; feature: rumen; material: fiber-attached | host: Bos | place: Iran: Karaj | collected 2018-10
ATATTAGACATACTTACCTCCTTCCTCACCATTCCGGCAACAGGAATAAGGTAACAGATGTGAAAGATTAAATGCTACATATGTAAGACTGAATTCTACATTGCATAAAGATGGTGGAATTTAAATTTTCAATTTGGGTACCTGAATTGTACGGAAAAATAAACTTGTTTGCGGAATATGTATGGGATAAAATGAATTTTAGAGAGATAGGTGTATTTATTTCTGTTTACGAAGCATTGCAGTATTAGTTTCGTCAGGGGGTAATATTATGGAAATAAATGAGGGTGCATACATCAGACTGAAGAACGGCAGTACCTTATATGTGAAGGATGTCAAAGAGTCCGGCAGTTTATTTGAGGGTATAGAGATCGGCAACAGATCTTATCCGCTGATACAGGTGGCGGTTGACGAGATAGACCGTATAGTAAGAATGGGAAGGCCCAAGGTAAAATGAAGACCGCAGGGGATAAATGATCTATTATGATCATACCTCTGGCGGACGTAAAACGGTTACAGGGGAGAGCGGAGCAGGCTCCGGTCTCTTTTGTTTTTTCTTGGATCAGACCTGAAAAAATTTAAAAGTGAGGAGTAGGAGAAACAAATGGACAAAGAGAACAATACCGGAAAATGGAAGATTACGGCGATATGCGCAATGCTGCTGCTTGCCTTCGTGTGCATCGGCTTTGCCATAGCGCTGGGGAATAAGGACACAGGCAGTCAGGAAGCATCTGACAAGAGCGCGGTATCAGGCGAGGAAGCTTTGTCACTCTGGACAGACAGCGCAAGGGCGAAGCAGGAGCTTATTTCATTTATGGAAGCGATAACCGATGAGAATAATCCGGATTATATCCCGGTGGAGCGCAGGATAGCCGTGTTTGACATGGACGGCACGCTCTGCTGTGAGACAGACCCCATATACTTCGATCATATGCTTTTCATGCACAGGGTATTGAATGATCCCGATTATAAGGCAACCGATGAGGATCTTAAGACCGCGGAAAAGGTATTTGAATACATAAATACGGGAAAATATCCCGAAGGTCTGGACGAGGAGCACGGCCAGGGAGTGGCTTCTTCATTTAAGGGCATGAAGCTTACGGACTTTGATCTTTACGTAAAGGAATACAGGGACACCCCGACGGCCGGATACGAGGGCATGACAAAGGGAGAGGCTTTCTATAAGCCGATGATACAGATAATCGATTATCTGAATGCAAATGATTTCCAGGTATACATAGTCAGCGGTACTGACAGATATATCGTCCGGGGCCTTGTAGACGGAACGCTTAATGTAGATATGAATCATATAATAGGCTCGGATGAGAGGGTTGCAGCCACGGGTCAGGGCGATGAGGCCGGTCTCACATATACCTTTAAGCCGGATGACGAGCTTATCCTTGCGGGTGATTTCCAGCTCAAGACCCTGAAAATGAACAAGGTCTGCCTTATCGAGCGCGAGATAGGACTTCAGCCTGTGCTTTCCTTCGGGAATACTTCCGGTGATTTCGCCATGGCTCAATATACAGTCAGCAATAATCCGTACAGGAGTCTTGCTTTCCAGCTTTGCTGCGATGACCTGGAACGTGAGAACGGCAATGCGGAGAAGGCTGAGAAGATGGTGCAGTCCTGCGAAGAGAACGGCTGGATACCCATTTCAATGAAGAATGACTGGAAGACGATCTACGGAGACGGAGTTAAGAGAAAGAGCGTTCCTGACGTGGAGTTTTCCGAGGAAGAACTGGAGCTTGACCTTGCGGCATGACATGAGCTGAGAACTTCCGGGTTGAAATATTGAAGGATATAAAAAGGACGATCCCCTTAAGGGGACCGTCCTTTTTTCTTTTGTATATGTCTGTTATTTATGCTGCAGCTTTTTTTCCATCCTCTTTGCTTTCCTCCGGTACATCACAAGATTGATGAAGCATATCAGAGCAAGTATAAGGGATACGAGCGCGATGATAAGAAATCTGAGCGCGAGCATGTTTGCGCTTACGGCCTCGTATGCAAGAGCGTATTCAGAGAATTTATCGGTTTTGAATTCGATGGTCGTCGGATCATTTCCGATATCCTTGAGTATGTCGACCTGACCGTTGTGATCCCTCAGCACGCAGAAATTCCTGCTGTCCTTTTGGTACTGTTCGGGGATGGGGATAACAACATCAAGTTCCGCTGACGTTTTATCGATAGCAGAGGTTACTCCGCTGCTTGTCTTTAAGATCGTGAAATCAAAATATGACAGCGGCTTGTATCCCACCTTGGAATGCATGGCCCTCTTTGTTTTGTTGTCTACCGTGTCAGTGTTGTCGGAAATATCGATATTAAATGAGACCGGCATTCCGTTCAGGACATAGAGCTTTTCCTTTTCCGTAAGGGTTTCCGCGATCACGTCCTCAAAGTTTTTAAGGGTAGGATTGCTGTGGTAAGGTCCTAAAGCCGTTTCCTGTTTGTCAGCTGCAAAAGCATTATTGACAGTTATCTGGAGCACGCCGTCATCATAAGCTTCGCGTAAGAGCGGAAGGTCATTATTATCCTTGATCATTTCCTTTACTTGATCTTCGGTGAGGTTGTGCTTTGCCACTACGGAATCCGATGCGGCAACGATCTCCTGATCATTATCGTTGCTTATAGTATATATATCTTCCGGATACATGGCGGGGTCAAGTTCACCCTGAGTTCCGGGGATTTCCCCGTCTATGATGTTTTGATCCGGAACTGCTCCCGAAGGCGCGGTCTTGTTGTTATAATCAGCCTTCTTTGAGGGATCGGTCTTATCTGCCGCAGGCACATTCTTGGTTGATGAAGAGTCAGATTTCCCTGACGGGTTATCTGACGGATCGGAAGGGTTCTTTTCAAAGGCGGCGGTTATAGTATGCGCGGCATTTACATTATTGAAAGTATAGGCTTTAACAGCTCCGATATTCGTACCGTCGATCATGACTGCGGATATTTTATAGCCCGGTGATGACATTATCGCGTAAGATATGCTGCTGCCCTGGGCGACCGCGACATCACCGGTCGGCGTGATGGTCCCTCCGGTATTTGCTATGCCCGAAGTGATCGTAAATGTATGCACGCCCTTCTTCATAAAGTTTGCGGTTATGCATACATCATTCTTTATATCACCGATCGTATATTTATCTGAGGCGGAAACCATCTGGCCGTTGATAGTCCAGCCTGCAAATTCATAACCGTTTGTCGGATATGCCTGAAGGTCTACATCGGAGCCTCTGTCATAATCCCCGGCACCGTCAACCGCACCGGTATTTGCCGGGTTGACCAGAACATTCACCGTGTACTGTTTCTTCTTGAATACAGCAGTGATATCCCTGTCCGAAGTGATATTGTCAAGATCGATAGATTTGGAATCGGTCAGCTTGTCGCCGTTTTCGACAAACTTGTCAAAATAGTATCCGTCATTTGCCTTTGCCGTGATGGTCATGCTGCCGCCGTAGGGAACGCTCGCGCTGTCGGTTACCGAGCCTCCGTCCGAATCATTTACATGAGTCTTGACATAGCATGTCTGACGTTCAAACTTGGCTGAAAACGTGCGGTCGCCGGTAATGTTGTCTATGGTTGTCCTGTTATTTGACGAAACCAGGTTTCCATTCTCGTACCAGCCTGTGAAAGAATAATTATTGTTAGGTGATGCGGAAATATCCACGCTGCCGCCGTCCTTGACAGTTCCGCCTCCTGCGACCGCGCCGCCGTCTGAGGGATCTGCTTTGACGGAAACGACATGGTCTGCGGTCTTTTCAACCGTTACTGTTGCTGTATCACTGAAATCAGAATCCTGGTTAGATACGGCGATCACCTCAAATGATGTTGCGTCCTCCGATGACGATACCGTGAGATTGCCGTCAGAATCGATCGTTGTATCGGAACTGGATGCTCCTTTTACGGACCATGTAACCGTCGCGTCATAATCGCCTCCGCCTTTGACATCGGCAGAAAAAGTATATGATTTCCCGGGGGCAAGTGTTACCTGTCCGGGTGAGATGGTAATACTCGTAATATAGGGACCCTTTTCCATGATCGTTACGGTAACGGTCGCATCTGCCGTGTGGCGTCTGGACTGATCATCTGAATTGTAAAAAGTATACCGGGCTTTATAGCTTCCCGGATCCAGCTCATCCATGGGAACTATATTAAATGTCAATGTCGCCCCGGCATCGAGATCAGTGGATTTTGAATTGCATGTAAGTGAGAATGCCGTATCAGGATCCACTTCATCCCAGCTTACCGGATACGAAACGCTGCCTGTATTGACTATACTGATAGTGCTTGGAGCGATTATTGCGTCCGGATACCATTTGCCGAAAGCGATATTGGGGGTTGTACAGGAAATATCGTAATCCTTTGAAGGATCAGGAGGCAGTACAGGATCTATTATCTTTTTATTGTCATCGTCGCTGTCCTGATCATCATTATCACCCTGATCATCATCGCTCTGGTCATCATCGCTCTGGTCATCGTCTCCGCCCTGGTCATCGTCTCCGCCCTGGTCATCGTCGTTGCCCTGGTCATCATTATCGCCCTGGTCATCATTGTCACCCTGGTCATCATCGCTGTCCTGGCCGTCGTTACTGCTGTTGTCAGAAACTCTGCCCAATGCTTTTTTTTCAGAAGCGTAGACTTTCATTACCTGTGCAGCCGACATGCCTGATACTACCAGGCAGACAGCCAGAAGTATTGCCCACAGCCTCATAAAAATATTATTTTTCATTAGTTACCAGCCTTTCTTTCGAAATTATCTATTTAACCGGAATCAGCTCCCGGCATGCTAAAAAATATATCATATCGCGCTGTTTCATTCAATTACCGCAGGGGGTTCCTATTAGATGTCCCGCTTTTTTTGGCGGGTCATTTCGGTTATAATAAACACCTGCGCAGGAAAAGAATAATGCGCTTTATCGGAACTGAAAAAATAATAAAAAGAGGACATACAGACTATGAAAAAAACGCTGGATAAACTGAAAGAAAACAAATGGATGCTTGGAGCGGTCATATTATGCCTTTCTGCCTCAGGCATCATCATAATCGCAGCTTTTCTTCTTATCGCGCATTTCAGCGATGTGACTTCGGCGATCGGAACCTTCATTGGTTTTTTCAAGCAGGTCATAATCGGAGGGATACTGGCATATCTGGTCAATCCGGTCGCAATGGCCATAAAGAAAAGAGTGTTTTCCAAAACAAAGCTTAAGGACGGAGGCTGGGCATTGTCGGTGGCGATGGCTCTGATCCTGGTGATATTGCTGATTCTGTTCCTTCTCGGACTTGTCGTGCCGCAGCTCATCGACAGCATCGTTTCATTTACCGATCAGTTTAAGGCGTATTATCCGGCTCTTGCTGAAGGGCTTGATGAATTCGGCATCGATCTTTCGGCATTTGGGCTCTCTCCCGGAAAGACAGCCGTATCGATAAAGGATACAGTCAGCGCTGTCTCATCTTTCGCCATGGAAAACGGATCGGAGATCATGGCAGTGGTCCTCGGAGCGGGACATGGCATAGTTACATTTGCGATATCTCTGATCCTCGCAATCTATCTTATCAGCGCAAAGGATGAAATAAAAGGAGGATCCATAAGACTCCTTAATGCAGTATTGCCGGAAAAGAGCACAAACGGGATCATAGAATTCCTGGCCAGATGCAGCGAAATCTTCCTGCATTACGCATATTACAGCCTTATTGAAGGGATACTCATCGGAGTGATAAATGCAATATTCATGATGATCCTTGGCATGCCTTATGCTTCCCTGGTGTCAGTAGTGGTCGGAATAACCAACCTAATACCTACGGTAGGACCCGTGATCGGATGCGTGATCGGGGCATTTGTGCTGCTGATCGAGAATCCGATGCAGGCTCTTATCTTTATCGTTTTCACGATAGTATTACAGCTGTTTGACGGATATATCCTGAAACCGAAACTTTTTGGCAATTCCCTTGGTGTTTCTGGAGTCCTTATTATGGTCGCAGTGGTAGTAGGCGGGAATATGTTCGGCATGCTGGGGATACTCCTTTCCATACCTGCCGCGGCGATAATCGACATGATATATCATGATTATCTGCTCAAAGCCCTTGAAAACAGGAAGAAACCCTCCCCGGAAAAACCACCGGAAGAGAACCTTATAAAATAAACAGACGGAGTGGATCCTTATGACAGACAAGACAAATGCGAACATTGGACATAGGGGTTGAAATATGATAAGGAGCAGAAAAAGGCATATCTTGAATACCCGGATGGAAGACGCGAATATGTCGAAGAATTTTCATAATCTCATGAGTTCGTTTATAAACGGGAAATATTCTCAGTTTATTCACGTTCTCCTGCCATGACCGAATTAAAAGGGACATTGATAGAAAGGTTAAATGAAGCTGTACGCCTGGTCTGCACTCCGGTAAGCGAGAAAGAGGTTGCAGGCTTTATTGCATTGTACGAAAAAGCCGGGATTGAATTACTTCCTTCGGCGATAGACTATTTCTGTCCGATAGGGGAGATAGGGTACACCTATCCGGCGCTTGTCTACATCGGAGAGAATTCAAAACTATACTGTATATATGAATGGACGGAAGATATCGGAGTATTTGACACTCCTGCAGAGATCCTTGAAACATATCTGCGTAACAACATTCCGGTCGGTGTTGAAGCAATGCCGATCAAGACTGATATTGACGATTATCCCAAGGAGGTAAGGGCAAAGATGAACACCCCGGGTACTGCAAGACTGGAATATGGGGATGACTTTTTTGAGATACGGTGCTTTTTCCACAGCGAAGAGGATGAGAAATCCGGCAATCCCTATAACTGCTCCTTTGTCATGAAGGTTAATTCCGGGGAGTTTTCGGGCAAGAGCCATTGCTGCGAATGCGATTACAAAGATATCAAAGAACTGATCGCACAGCTTGAGGATCTGGTCAACTTTAAAACTGATGAGGCTGTTTTCCGGGAGCTGGCATATGATTCAACAATACGCTTTATCGGAGACGGATGCGGGCATATCACTGTCTCCGGTACAATTTATGGGGATGCGAAGATCCAGTCATTACATTTTGAATTCTTGACTGATCAAACGGTATATCCTTCGTTCATAAGTGACCTAAAGGTATTATAAACTAGAAAGGGAAATGCAATGAAAAAACTGTTGTTAACGATCATTATTTCGCTGATGGGATGTTTGATGTTTACGGCATGCAGCAAAAGTAATGAAGCTGACGTTTCCGATAAGCCGCAAGATAAGGCGGAAACTGCGCAGGAAGAGGAAAGCTCTGAAACGGAAACAGAAGAACCTGAGAAGAAAAAAGATGAGCCTTCAGAAAATGATGATAAGGAAGAGGTCAGTTCGGATGACGGCATTGATCTCATAGGTGATGTGTATATCAGGAAGAAAGATGATACGCATTACCGTGACAATAAGGATCTTCTTATAGACTATGATTATGAACTCATTGCGCTTGGGACGGAGTCTCAGGATAAGTATCCCGGGCTTTACAAAAATCTTCTGGTGGTCAATGATCTTATCGCGACGGATGAAGGCAACTGTTTCATGTCAGATGTTAACAGCGTCAGCGGTATGACAGAGGAGGATTTTAAAACCGCAACGGATAACGAGCTTATGCCGCACAAGCAGCAATGGAATATTTTTGCCAGAAGAACGGACAGAGAGGTTTTCAGCCTTGTCGTCAGAAGCATGACAGGATCGTCGGTCGATTATAATCATATCCGCTATACCGGCTATAACTTTGAAACGGGAACGGGAGAGGAGCTGAAACTTTCGGATGTTGTGAAAGATGAGGACGCTTTTTTAGGGATGGTTACAGATAAGGTTAATGATTATATAAAGCCGATCTACAGCGATGATCCCCGGACTGTGGATACGTCGGAAATAAAGGAGCAGCTCGACACAGGCGCAAGAGGCAACTGGACGATCGATCCCCAGGGCATCACGGTCTGGTTCGGATCTTATATATTTGCGCCGGAGGATGTACATGTTACGGTCCTGTATTCCGAGGATAAAAAAGGCACTGTCTTTAACAGCAAGTATGCTGACCATGTTCCGGATGAATGGACAATGAGCATTCCAATGTACACTAATGCATTCTTTGATGCAGAAGACGACGGAAAGGCAGATTATGTAGCGATATATGAAGAAAGGGATTATTACAGCGAGGATGACCGGTATGGCTATTTAACGGCCATTGAGATTGAATACAATCTAGTGGGCAAAACATTTGAGGGGTTTGACGACCCGTATGATATGCGGTTTTCATTGATTCATGAAGATGGAAAGACATTTCTTTTGAACGTATATCAGGAGTATGATTACAGTTTCATGGAAACATATACATTATATGACGGAAAGGTTAAAGACAACGGGGGGATAAGCGGATGTCCGGCGTCGATTCCCTATGATGAGATAGAAAAAGGAGATCATTCCGTACCGGACCGTCTAGTTACCGATCCTGACCATATCCCTGTTGACAGTACCACGGATATGCTTTCAACCTGCGGCTCAAGCAGGGAATATCATATAGATAAGAACGGAAAGATCGAACCGATTGATACGTACTATACGATAGGAGAGGACAACAGATTTACCATAACCCTTAAGATGGATCTTACAGGTGTTCCCGTAGTGGACGGAAAGACTCATGAGGAAACGTCGGAGACAGTAGATCTGAAATCCGGGGATAAGATCACTATGGAATACACGGATGGTGATACATACGTGGACTGCGAAACGAAGGATGGTAAGCTTGTCCGCATAAAACTCTATCATGAACCCGATGAATGGCAGAAACATGTGAAACAGGACGGTAAGGATATCCCCGTCAATGACGCATTTGATGATATGAGGTTTGCCGGGTAAGTAAGTATCTGCTGTTTTTGATTGCCTAGCCGTGTTCCGGGAAAAAGTTTTGTTCCTACCAGAGTTATGGTATAATCACCCCGTATTTTATTCCATTTCGGAGGGCGAGCCATTATGAAAAGAAAAACGGCGTTACTGGTTTTATTGTCCATATTGCTTATTATGCCGGCAGGCTGCGGTAAGACGACAAAGATCGTATCCGAAAAAATAGATCGTTCGTCAGCCTCGGACAGTGATAAAGAGGATGTATCAGAGGAAAAGGAATCCGCTAAGGAAAAGGAGCCTTCCGAAAAAGGATCAGAAGACAGCGTATCCTCTGATGCCGCTAAAGACGGTGACGGAAAATACCGGTTGGTAAGGACGTATTTTGATCAAAGTAAATCTACCGAGAGCGGAGGATACACATATTTCCAATGCTTTGGTGATCATATTATCTGTTCGCTCGAAACCGAAACAGAATATCCCAAACTTGCAAAAGCCTTAAGGGAGCTATCCGAAAAAGAGGAAAGTGAATTCAGGGAGGAAATAAAGAAGTTTGACAGGGATGCATTTGAATATGAGGAAAGTGTGCGGTCTTCAGGCGGCACCGGCTATTATTACCACTATGCGAGCGATCTGCTGAAGAGGGCTGATGAAAAATGCGTGAGCATAGTCAGGGTGCTGAACGGATATCTCGGAGGAGCGCATCCCGATTATTATTATGAGACGTATAATTTCGATCCCTCGACCGGAGAAAGGATAGTCCTTGCCGATGTTGTAGCGAATAAGGAAAAGCTGAATGAAATCCTTGAGAAAAAGCTGCTGGAAGATTATCCGGATGTAGAGTTTTTCGGACTCAAGGATTCGCTTGCCGAATATGATATGACATTGGAAGACAGCGAAGACAGGGAGGACGATGATGACGGTGATCATTCTTACGCTTATTCTTTTTCACTGGATCCCGACGGCGTCAGCTTTTATTTCTCGCCATACGGCATAAGCGCCTATGCATACGGGGATCAGGTCGTTAAGATCCTGTATGACGAGGAGCCGTCTCTTTTTACCAAGGATTATTCCTCCAAGGGCGGTTATGTTTCATTTCTTACTGATTATGACAATAAATACAGTATCGAAAGCATAGCGGAAAAGCTTAAAGTGGAGATGGATGATTATGATGTGAATAATTATTTCCATACATTAGATATTTATAAGGGCAAGCAGAACCTGAAGCTTGAAGACGTTTATTATTATAATCAGGCTTCGTTCATGGTGGATAATACGGATGATAAGAAATTCCTCTATATTTTCGGTGCCATGGATAACGATTATAAAGAGCTGACTGGGATAGACCTGAACGGAAATACGCTTGAAGAGGTCCAGCTCGATCCGAACTTCAGATACTGCTACAGCGGTTATTATGATGAGGCCAGCGGGATTTACGGAGTGGTACTGCCGCTTTATCCCGATAACATGGAGCTGGGCGTGCACTGCGACCTCCTTTCAACATATACGGCCAGCGGTTATTTTGAGGTACTGGATAACGGCAGGCTGAAGCTTAAGGATAAATACCTTATCATTCCGGAAGGCGTGTTCGTGCTTACGGCAAAGCAGGAATTCAAGGCAGATGTAGTGGATGAAGACGGAATTATAAGAGATAAGGATGTGGCTATACCGAAGGGCAGTGAACTGACACTGCTCCGTACCGATGGCGTTGCGATAGTGGATGCGACTCTTTCGGACGGAAGGATAATAAGGCTCAACCTTGACGGTGATTTTCCGCATAAAGTCAATAATAGCACTGATGCGGAAACGCTTTTTGACGGAATGATGTTTGCAGGCTGAAGATAAGAGAGTGATCAGGAAGTGAAAGAATTTTTAAAAAAGAAAAACATTGAAATATCTTTGAAGCGGTATGGGATAGATGCACTCGGAGCAATGGCGCAGGGGCTTTTCTGCTCGCTTCTTATCGGCACTATAATAAATACGCTGGGAACGCAGTTCGGCATAGGCTTTCTTACGGTTCCCGTGGCAACCATAGGCGGAGCCGAATATACGGTGGGCGGACTTGCTTCGGCAATGAGCGGACCTGCGATGGCCGTGGCGATAGGTTATGCCTTAAAGTGCCCTCCGCTTGTGCTCTTCTCACTTGTTACGGTAGGATTTGCCTCAAACGCATTAGGAGGCGCGGGAGGTCCGCTGGCGGTTTTATTTATCGCGATCATCGCCTCTGAGATCGGAAAAGCGGTATCGAAAGAGACTAAGATAGATATCCTGGTGACGCCGTTAGTCACCATAGGAGTCGGCATAGCCCTGTCGGCATGGTGGGCTCCGGCTTTAGGCAAGGCGGCAAGCCAGGTGGGAGCCCTTATCATGTGGGCGACCGATCTGCAGCCTTTCCTTATGGGGATCCTGGTATCGGTGATAGTAGGCGTGGCGCTCACCCTGCCTATTTCGTCCGCGGCAATATGCGCGGCATTGAGCCTTACAGGTCTTGCGGGCGGCGCTGCGGTAGCAGGCTGTTCTGCGCAGATGATTGGCTTTGCCGTTATGTCATTTAAGGAGAATAAATGGGGAGGCCTCATATCCCAGGGCATCGGCACTTCCATGCTCCAGATGGGAAATATCGTGAAGAATCCAAGGATATGGATAGCGCCAATAATCACTTCAGCGATAACCGGTCCTATGGCCACATGTTTGTTTAAGATGGAGATGAACGGAACCCCTGTATCCTCGGGCATGGGAACCTGCGGGTTTGTGGGACAGATCGGGGTTTATACGGGATGGATAAATGATATCGCATCCGGAGCCAAGGCAGGCATCACTACTATGGACTGGGCCGGACTCATCCTCATATCTTTCGTGCTTCCCGCCGTATTATGTCCCGTGATCAATCTGGGCGTGCGGAAACTCGGCTGGGTCAAGGACGGGGACATGAAGCTTGGCTGAATTGTGATCTGATTTAGCATAAAACAAGAAAAATGTGGTGAAATAATAATCTAAAAAACCATCGGGAGAAAAAATGTCAGGAACAGCCAGTGCATATGCGGACTATTTACCGGTTGGGGATATTTCGGTTTTAGCCCTGTGCTTCCTAATCTTCATATTGTTTTTTGGTACCTTCGTTAATAGAAATATGCAGTACCGGCAGCTCAGGTACAGCATAGCCTGTGTTTTTGTTGCCACTGTTGCAAATCTTATTTACCATCAGATATTAAACGATCCGGCATCTTCAGTTTCCCCTGTGACGATAACAGTCATAAGGGATATTAACTGTTTCCTTTTTCAGTTCACGATGCTCATATATGTCGATTATATCCTTCAACTGGTATCTGTTAACGGAAAAGAGAGAAACCGCATGCGGATCATAGCAGGCGCGGGATATCTCTGCTTTGTGACTGTCCAGATAGTTGGACATTTCCTTCGTTACGGCTTCTATATTGACAGCCAGGGCACGGTGCATAACGGCGCCAGGTTTTCCTTTGCCATAGCGTTCATGTTCTTTACAAGCATGATATTCATAATGCTCTTCAAATACAGGAACCGCATGATCCCGCAGATAACCACCGGGATCGTGCTTACCTTTATACTGTGCATCTATCTGATGATACATCAGGGCAAGCATGGCCAGACCTCATTTACCAGCACGATATATATGCTTCCGATCATAGGTTTCATGTACCTTCTGCATTCCAATCCCTATGACCTTGCGACAGGATCTATAAGCGCAGACTCGCTTTCATATGCAGTGAGGGACTGTTACCGTAGTAAGGACAAGTTCATCCTGATGTATCTTGATGTCGTGGAGATGAGGTCACAGTCGAGCATTCCCCAGGAGATGCGTTTCGACATCTACAGATTCTACAGGAGCGAGATCAAAAAGCCGCTTTTATTTCATCTAAGTGCCAACAGGCTGCTGCTTATGTTCAGAGAGAAGGACAATAAGGATCCCTGGGAGTGCGTCAGAAAAGTCGTCGAGATGTTTTCGACCATGTATGACAGGCATAAGCTGGATTTCAAGGCGATATTCATGGGATGCGTCGACAGCATAAGCCGGGATAATGAGTACATTGAATTCCTGAAGTTCATGGCGAATAAAACCGAATTCAATACTTTCCATTATGTGACTGACGAGGACATTGCCGAATATGAAAAGCAGAAGAAGATCCTTAAGGAACTGGAAGACATAGCGGAAAAACGGGATCTTGACGATGAAAGGGTTCTGGTATACTGCCAGCCTGTATATCATGTCGAGCAGAACAGATATGATACCGCAGAGGCTTTGATGAGGCTGAAGCTTCCTGAATTCGGGATAGTCCCTCCGGGTCTTTTTATTCCTCTTGCCGAAAAGAACAACCTTATCCATACTCTCAGCCTTATCATATTGCATAAGACCTGCCGCGCAGTTAAAGAGTTTACCGAAAAAGGTCTTATCCTGAACCGGATATCCGTTAATTTCTCGATACAGGAGATAAGGGATGATAATTTCTGTTCAGATGTGACGGAGATCATAAACAGCAACTCCATCCCGTATGAAAAGATCGCGATAGAGATCACGGAGAGCCGTAATGAACGCGATTTTGACATGGTGAAGGAAAAAATAGAAGAGCTGAAGGCTTACGGGATCAAGTTTTATCTGGATGATTTCGGCACGGGCTATTCTAATTTCGAACGTATCATGGAACTGCCTTTTGACATCATTAAGTTTGACAGATCCCTAGTCATACAGTCAGGCAGGACCAAAGAAGGGGAATATATGGTAGATACCTTTGCGAATATGTTCCGGAACCTTCAATACAGGGTCCTTTATGAAGGGATAGAGGATGAAAAT
>JAEEGL014704852.1_pt1 | contig 13671 bp, 12 predicted proteins | sample 9134231 | NCBI WGS metagenome assembly JAEEGL01 (sample SAMN16246548, study PRJNA631951) | gut metagenome | biome: gut microbiome; feature: rumen; material: fiber-attached | host: Bos | place: Iran: Karaj | collected 2018-10
CTGACGCCCAGAAGGCTTCCATGTTTGCCCTGCTCAAGGAACTGACGGCAGAGTATCCTGATGCCCGTATCATGGGCCATTGTGAACTCCCTCACGTAGCCAAGGATTGTCCCTGCTTCATACCGAGCACCTACTATTCAACTCTTCAGCCCTCTAATCGTAAGTAATGATGAAACCCATCCATCTCCCCCGTGATGATTTGTTGAGAATTATTCCCTTTCCTTCCAAACAATTCTCGATTTATTTTATTCTTTTTTCTCAAAATCTTCCTTTGTTTCCAAAATTCTTTGTACCTTTGCATATAATATGAAACCGGCTATCATTGAAGATCAAATATTTGAATTTGAACCGTTTTAATTTCTTTCGTACCTTTATCCGCCGCTATACAAAATGACAAAAGAGTCACGCGAAGTGACTCTTTGTTTAAAACTGGAGTAGTGTCGATCAAGTCTTGCTCCCACGCGGAAACTTACCGGATAGTCAAAACCAATGTTCTGACGCTGCAAATTACGAATTATTCCCTTACCTCCAAACAAATCTCGATTTATTTTATCTTTTTTCCAAAATTCTTCCTTAGTTTCCAAAATATTCATTATTTTTGCACAATTCAATAATAAATGTAGAAAATATGGAATTTAATAACGAATTATTAGATCAAATCATTGATAGTGCAGAATATCTAAAAGCATTGAGCATGTCTGTAGAGGTTGGAGAATATAAAGGCTGGTCTGTACGTGTTAGTTTAGAAAAACCAAATTCAAAACTAAAAGATTTGCATGTGATTTAGAGTATTATACTGAAAGTGGAATGGAAGTAAAGAAGATAGACAAGGAACGTTTGGGAGACAAGGTACTATTCCCACGGACTCAACTTGCAGGTCTCACTTGCGAGGACAAAGACCTGATGCCACAGCGTCAGGACTTCGATGTAGAACTAATACATGACGTCCCCAAAATAGGTACGGTGAAGCTGATCGTCCAGCAACAGTCACCCCACATGGTGTTCCAGCTCTTTGAGACCAAATCGGAAGAAGAGTTCGACGATTATCTGGGCAAACTCCTCGGCATGCACCAGTCACCCATCTATATCTCCGGCCGTACTGACTTTATCGTTCTCTTCCAAGGAAACCGAGAAGATATGGAGATCACACAGGCGAATTATAAAGACGTGATCCGTCGCATCCACGCCACCCGTGATTCCGCCGCTCGATGGTGGCATTTATACGGAAAAGGATGATATTTTGAAATATGGCTTAATTGTGCCATTCCGAACGGCACAATTTTCACATTCTATTAAATAATGTATAAATTTGAATAAATGCTTTTGTCTTTAAAATAAAAGTTGTATCTTTGCACTTGCAATCTGCGGTTTGCCGCAGTGAAGCAGGAGCTCTTTCCTTATAAGATAAAGCGTTTGCTATTGTTCTATTCAAATTGGGACCTAGGAAATTTCAATAATAAAGAGAACTATGTGCAAGTTGCGAACGACTCGCTGAAAGGCGAGGCGTTTGGCTTGTCGTTCTCTTTGGCTATCCTAGGGCCACAATTTGAGCAGGTCGTAACACCTCGCTCTTTTTTGTGCCCGAACGTTAGCCGTCACTGATGAGATACGATAGACTTGCGCTTGCTAACATAAAACAATAGCAAACTATGTCCGTAGATAATGGGAACATGGGTGGATTTGCTACTTTCGACAACGTCAACCGTAGGTTGATTGACGATTTGCGAGAGCGGCTTGGCACGTCGAGCAGGGTAAGAATTGCTGCGGCGAGTTTCTCTATTTATGCTTATGAGGCTCTAAAGAAAGAGCTGGATAGCATAGAAGAGTTGCGTTTCATTTTTACCTCTCCCACTTTCAACAAACCTGAATTAGGAAGAAAAGAGAAGCGAGAGTTCTATATTCCAAAGTTGAGTCGTGAGCGTATCCTATATGGTTCTGAATTTGAGATACGTCTCAGAAACCAGCTTTCTCAGAAAGCTATAGCCCGTGAGTGTGGTGAATGGATTCGTAGTAAAGTACGCTTCAAGACCAATGTCACAGAGGGAAATGTCTATACTCAGGCAACCATTAAGAATGAAAACGGGGAAGTCAGCTATACACCATTTAATGATTTCACCACAAGTACTTTAGGCATTGAGCGTGGTGCTGATGTCTGCACCAATATCATCCGTCTCGGCTTCCCTATGACATCGAAATTCGTGGCTGACTTTGATGAAATGTGGCAAAATCAGAATCAGTTTAAGGATGTCACAGAAACGGTATTAGAGAACATAGAGAATGTTTATAAAGAAAATGCCCCAGAGTTTATCTATTTTATGACACTTTATAACATCTTCAATGAATTCTTGGAGGACATCAGCGAAGATATACTTCCCAATGAGGCTACGGGCTTTAAAGACTCTGCCATCTGGAATAAGCTCTACAATTTCCAACAAGATGCTGCTAAGGCCATCATCAGCAAGCTGGAAAAATACAATGGTTGTATCTTAGCCGATTCCGTAGGCTTGGGTAAGACTTTTACGGCTCTTGCGGTTATAAAATATTACGAGAGTCGTAATCGTAGTGTGTTGGTACTCTGTCCTAAAAAGCTCTACGAGAACTGGAATACATACCGCCAGCCCTATATCAATAACCCGTTATTGAAGGATCGTCTGAATTATAAGATATTCTATCATACAGACCTCTCCAGGGATACCGGATGGAGTAACGGCACTGATTTGGAACTTGTAAACTGGGGCAATTTCGATTTGGTAGTAATTGACGAGAGCCACAACTTCCGCAATGGTGGCAAGATATCTACAGACGAAGACGGGGAAAATCCCCGTGAGAACCGCTATCTGCGGCTGATGAATAAGGTGATAAAAGCTGGCGTGAAGACAAAAGTCTTGATGCTCTCGGCAACCCCTGTGAATAATCGTTTTGGAGATTTGAAGAATCAGCTGCGTTTGGCCTACGAAGACAATAGTGAAAATATTGACTCGCTCCTTCCTACAGAAAAGAGCATAGACAAGATTTTCAAACAAGTACAGACAGCCTACAATTTATGGAGTGACTTTAAGCCAGAAGAACGTACAACGGAAAGACTGTTGGCGATGCTTGACTTTGATTTCTTCAAGTTGCTTGATGCTGTAAGTATTGCCCGAAGTCGTAAACATATTCAGTTATATTACGATACAGCAGAGATTGGCACATTCCCCAAACGCCTGAAGCCTCTCTCACGTTCACCACATCTGACAGATCTTGATACGGCTATCAATTATAACGAGATCTTTGAGCAGTTACAATCATTGAATCTTGCCATCTATGCCCCATCTGCTTTTATTCTCGATAGTGCTCTATGGAGATATGTGAAGGAGGATGACGATACAGGACACCGCCTAAGTATTGAGGAACGTGAAAAGGGAATCCAGCGCCTTATGAACATGCAGCTGCTGAAACGCTTGGAGAGTAGTGTTAACTCCTTCCGTCTCACGTTAGGCAGAATCAGTGAACTAATGGAACAGACGCTTGAAAGCATAGAGCGCTTCAAAAACGGAGAACGTAATGTAGAGATTGACGATTATGAAGATAGAGATGTCGATGAAGACGAGCAAGACTTTATCATAGGAAAGAAGAAGAATCGAATCCGTCTTGAAGATATGGATTATATCTCGTGGCAACGAGAGATAGATGAAGATTTGGATACCATCAGGCTTCTGCTCACTATGCTCGAAAGCATCACGCCAGAACACGACAGTAAACTACAGCAGCTCATCTCAGACCTTCAGGAAAAGTTTGCTCATCCCATCAATGGCGAGAACAAGAAGGTTATTGTGTTTACGGCCTTCTCTGATACGGCTCTCTATCTATACAATAATCTTGCAGAGCGCATAAAAGAGAATCAAGGATTGAATGTTGCACTGGTGACTGGCGATGTAGAGGCCCGTAGCACCTTAAAGCTGAAGGAAAAACTCGACTTTAATAAAGTGCTTACATTATTCTCTCCGATCTCTAAGGAATGTGCTGCCATTTATCCCAATATCCAGGACGAGATAGATGTGTTGATAGCTACAGACTGTATCAGTGAGGGCCAAAACCTGCAGGACTGCGACTATCTTATTAACTATGATATTCATTGGAATCCTGTACGGATCATTCAGCGATTCGGCCGTATAGATCGTATTGGCTCTAAAAATGCCCAAATACAACTTGTGAACTATTGGCCCGATATGACCCTCGATGAGTATATCAATTTGAAAGGGCGCGTAGAAAGTCGTATGAAGGTAACTGTGATGACATCTACGGGTGATGACAACATTTTAACGCCGGAAGAGAAAGACGATCTTGAATATCGCAAATTGCAACTGGAGAGGCTAAAAGAAGATGTTGTTGATTTGGAGGAGATGAATACTGGCGTGAGTATTATGGACTTGGGCCTCAATGAGTTTCGCATGGATCTCTTAGAATATGTAAAGACTCATCATGATGTGGAGCATACACCTTTCGGACTTCATGCTGTGGTTCCTGTATCCTCCCAAGCTCCTGCAGGCGTGGTGTTTGTCATGAAGAATCGCACGGCTGGCGTGAATATTGATCATAAGAATCAACTCCATCCCTTCTATATGGTCTATATTAAAGAGGACGGCGAGGTTGAGACAGACCATTTGCACCCCAAAGAGCTGTTGAATAAAATGCGCTTGCTCTGCAAACAACATCCTCTGCCACTGACAGAGATATGTCGTGCTTTCAACAAAGAGACTCGCAATGGATTGTGCATGGATAAATACTCCGAGCAATTAAGCAGGGCCATCAATTCTATCATCTCCGTCAAAGAGCGGTCAAGTATAGACAGCTTTTTGGAGGGATACGCAGGAGAAATATTCGAGGAACATTTTGTTGGCCTTGATGATTTTGAACTTATTTGTTTTTTAGTTATAAAATAATTATTATCTATGAAAAATTTGTTCGAATTTGAAGAAAAGAATTTAACAAAAGAGTTAACCAGTATTTGTCAATCCTTTAATGGTGTAGAATTCTGGAGTGCTAATGAAATAATGCCTATATTGGGGAAAAATAGTTTCTATGATTATAGTGAAACGCTATTCTATGCGATGAAACAATGTAAAGAAGAAGGTTTTTCTTGCGACGACCATTTCTTTGCTACAATAATTGATGTGTATGTAAGTAAGTACGGCTTGTATTTGATTTTACAAATGACGCATAATATAAATGAAAGGATTAATGACCCAAGAATAAAATTTGAGGAACTTGTCAAAGAAAGCACCCCATTAAAAAGCCCTCAAAAAAAACAACTACTAATCATTCAGAAAAATGAAATAGAAGAGAATATTTCATTACATACCCCCCACAAGAGAGTTGGAACAATTATTGTTGACTCAAACAAATTGGTTGATTCGGTTAAGAAATACCGACTTTCTATAAATGAAGTAGATTTTTGGAGTGTTAGTAAATTACTGAATGGAATATGTTCAAATAATATATCCCAGGTTAGGGAATTGTTAAAACTGGCTGTATTAAAGTGTAAAAAAGAAGGCACATGTTACGATAAACATTTTATGCCTTTCCTTTTTGATATTTTCGTAGATCAATACGGCTTATTTTTGCTTATAGTAAGCTTATGTAAGAATACAGAAGTTGTTGAAAATTTGTATTCATTAGGAGTAAAGCGTTATCCTAATGATACTAATGATTTCCTTCCGCAAATAAATATAAATTCTAATGCTTTTTTCCTTCAACGCGGAGAAAAAGTGGTATTAAAAAGCGGAATTAAAGGGAAACAGCACCAATTAGATGGTGAGGTTTTTACTGTTCGAATTCACAATTATAGTCATGGAGTTGCACTTATAGAAGAAGGAGATAATATTTATAGTCGCTTTGAGGTTACCCCACTTCAACAATTATTCTGACAAAAATGTACGGACTGCCGCCATCTACAGAAATCAATAGGCCACTCTACAAGAAGGCTCTCTTTGAGAAGTTTAATCTCAAAGCAACTGAGCGAGACCGTTTCGATGCAGATGTCAGTCGTATGGCTATTGCCGCCTATCTCTCACCAGCGAAGATTCCTGCTCTACGTCCAGGACAAGAGGTAAAGGATCTCTATGTATTGCAAGTACAACTCAAGCAACGGGAGTATGATAAGAAGAATATCCTTCTGCTTCAGAAGTTGATACCTCAGAAGATTGTCTTTGCATTGGAGTTTGACGAGGAAGTTCAATTCTGCATCTTCCACACACGATTACATCAATCAGAGTGGAAACATGTTTCTGAAGCCAATATTACTCTGAAAGGATTGACTTTCGATGATGTCTGGAATAACTTCGTTGCAGAGATTGGTGGTCTTGACAATACTGCCGAGGAAACGCTCGAACAGCAAATCATCAATCGAGAGGAGCGCGAGAAGTTGCTTAAGCAAATAGAAACTCTCGAAAAGCGTTGCCGCCTTGAAAAGCAAACACGAAAAAAATACGAACTGCATCAGCAGTTATTAAAATTGAAGGAGGAACTGAAATATGGATAAAGAGGAATTTAGATTTGAGCTTGCAGATTACTTTATTAGAAAACTTAAAGAAAAAGTTAGTGAAGTGAAATTTTCAGATCTTGAAGGATGTGCTTTTGATGAGATGTTAAAAAGCATGCCTGAAGATGATGAAAGAAAATTCTGGCTATACACAAATGCAGCAAAGGATGATCTTATTAGATTAGGATTGGTTTCATTTGATGGTAAGATGATAGCCATATCTATGGAGGCTATGACACTATCTGAACCCATTTCTGTTCGCGACATCCTGTATGAAAAAATAAAGAAAGAAAAATTTGAAGAAAAAATTAAAGTTTGGAAATTATATATTAGTATTGCTGGGTTGTTTTTTGCAATCATAGGGACAATATTGAATATCCTATCCAAACATAATAGTGTTGGTAATGTTATTGGCTGGTTATTAGTAGGGGTAGCATTAGGTTATTTTTTGAATGAGTTTTTAAATAAAAGGATATGGAAAAATTAAATATGCAGACCACAAACATGGTGGATGAGAATATAAAGAAGATTGGGGAATTGTTTCCGAATTGCTTGACGGAACGGCTCGATGAGAACGGAAAGCCAGAGGTGGCAATTGATTTTGACCAACTCAGACAAGAACTGTCAAAGGATATTGTAGAAGGCCCAGAAGAACGTTATCAGTTTACTTGGCCTGATAAACGTAATGCTATTCGTTTGGCTAATGCACCTACAACAGACACACTTCGCCCCTGCCGTGAAGATAGTGTGGACTTCGACAACACGCAGAATCTTTATATAGAGGGTGACAATCTTGAAGTCTTGAAACTCTTGCGTCAGAACTATCTGGGTAAAATCAAGATGATTTATATTGACCCGCCTTACAACACAGGTAACGACTTCGTGTATAACGATGACTTTGCCCAATCTGCTGGGGATTATGTTCATAATAGTGGGCAAGAAGATGAAGAGGGAAATCGTCTGGTAGCCAATACAGAGAGTAATGGACGCTTCCATACAGATTGGTTAAATATGATTTATCCACGTCTGAAAGTAGCAAAAGACTTGCTAAGCGAAGATGGACTACTTTTTATTAGCATTAATGACAAAGAAGTACACAATTTAAAAAAAATATGTTCTGAAATTTTTGGTTTTTCAAATGAAGTTGCTACGTTAATATGGGATAAAAACCATAGTGCACAAGCTGGTATATATAAGGTATATCACGAGTATGTTGTCGTTTTTTCTAGAAATTTAAACTATGTGTCAAAATCGGCTCCTGTTGAGATAGATGTATTTGAAGCTGGAGCAATGAAGAAGGTTTCAGGGAGACATCCTTCATCTGAATTTACATTTCCTGCAGGAACAAGGTTTGATGCAACTGATGGTACAGTTATTGCGCAATCGTATGGAGATACAGAAAGAGTTGATATTGTAAAAGGAAGGCTTATTGCAGAAAAGGGGAAATTAAAAGAAGACGTAACATTAAGAGCTGGTTTTACACAAATGAACCAGATGAGACAATATTTCTACGGAGATAGAAATAGTCTTGTTGACTCGAATGGACAAAAGATTCTGGAATTTTACTTTAATTCTACAGGAAAAATAAAGATCGTTAAAGAAAGAGGTGTAGACACTCCTCAGACAACTTGCAAATTTGGGACACAGGGGGCTGCATCTACTGAATTAGCGAAACTATTTGAAATGGAAGAATGCCCATTTAGCTCTCCAAAACCCGTCGAAATGCTAAGGGATTTTATTATAAGATTTACTAATGCAGATGATATCGTTTTGGATTTCTTTTCGGGTAGTTCAACAACTGCTCATGCTGTTTTTGATGTAAACTCTCGTAACGAAAATGAATGCAGAAAGTTTATAATGGTTCAACTCCCAGAGGATTTAGACGATGCATTAAAACATTCACATAAAGATGCAGTAAGAACGTTGCAGGTGGGTATTGGCTTATTAGATAAATTAGGAAAGCCTCATACTATCTGTGAAATAGGAAAAGAACGTATTCGTCGTGCTGGTAAGAAAATCAAGGAAGAGAGTCCGTTGACAACTCAGAATCTTGATACAGGCTTCCGTGTACTGAAACTAGATAGCTCCAACATGAACGATGTGTTCTATACCCCAGAGAAATTCACAGAACGAGACCTGTTTGAAGACAACATTAAGGAAGATCGTACAGACGAAGATCTGCTGTTCCAAACGATGATAGAATTAGGAATCGAATTGAGTGCAAAGATTGAGAAGTCAAGCATAGCAGGCAAAACTATTTGGAGTGTGAATGATGGATACTTAATGGCTTGCTTCGACAAGGATGTGAACGAGACAACCATCAAGGAGATTGCCAACCTACAGCCCTTCTACTTCGTAATGCGCGACAATAGTATGGCTACAGACAATGTGGCAGACAACTTCGAGCAGATTTGGAGTGAATATAGCAACGAAACAGTACGCAGAATCTTGTAAAATATGAATTTTAAGTTTAAGATACAGCAATATCAAACAGACGCAGTTGAAAGAACTGTGAATGTTTTTGCGGGACAACCATCTAAGAATACTGCATATAGACGGGACCTTGGAAATCAGAATGGTCGCATCGTATATGAAGAAGAATATACGGGTTATAGGAATGCTGACGTAGAACTCAAGGATCAACAACTGTTAGAAAACATCAAAGCCCAGCAGACAGAAGGGAATATTCCTCACTCATCTGCTCTGGTAAAGACAGATGGACTCGGTGCCTGCTCATTGGATATAGAGATGGAAACAGGAACCGGTAAAACGTATGTCTATATTAAGACAATGTTTGAGATGAACAAGCAGTATGGCTGGAGTAAATTTATTGTGGTGGTTCCCAGTATTGCTATCCGGGAGGGTGTCTATAGTAGCTTCGAGATGCTTGAAGATCATTTCATGGAGCAATATGGGAAGAAGGCTCGATACTTTATATACAAGAGTAATGAATTGAATGCTTTAAGGGACTTTTCAAGTAGTGCCAGCATTCAGGTTATGATTATCAATGTTCAGGCTTTTAATACCTCCTTTAAAGAAGGAAAGAAACAGGCAGACGGCACCATCACCTATAGCAATAAAGAGTCGCGTATCATCTATGACAAACGTGACGATTTCGACTCTCTAAGACCTATTGACGTAATTGCTGCCAATCGTCCTATTATCATTATGGACGAACCACAGAAGATGGAAGGCAAGGCTACTCAGAATGCTCTGAAGAATTTTAAGCCATTGTTTCTTTTGAACTATTCTGCCACTCATAAGACATCACATAACTGTATCTATGCGCTGGATGCCTTTGATGCCTATCGCCAAAGACTGGTGAAAAAGATTCAGGTGAAAGGTATTACCCTGCAGAATCTTTTGGGTAATCAGAGCTATATCTACTTTGACAGCATTCTTCTCTATAAAGACAAGGCTCCTGAGGTGAGGCTGGAAATAGAAGTTAAGGGCGCAACAAGCACACGACGGCAGATGTGTAAGTTCCGTCAGAATGATTCACTTTTTGATACATCAAATCTGCCTGCCTATCAGGGGTTTACCATCACAGAGATCAACCCACTTACCAACACCATCTATTTCCTGAATGGTGACAAACTGCATAAGGGCGACATCATGGGTGATGTGTCAGAACAGCAGATACAGAAAATACAGATTAGAGAAACCATCCGTTCACACTTTATGAAGGAGGCCAAGCTCTTTAAGCAGGGCATCAAAACGCTGAGTCTTTTCTTTATTGATGAGGTGGCTAATTATAAAAGCTATGATGAGAATGGCGAAGAAGTTCATGGCCCACTATGGAAAATCTTTGAGGAGGAATATAATTATTTCATGCAGCAGGAAATCAATTTGTTTGAAGATGATTATCAAAGATATTTGAAGAAATATTCTGCTGCTGATGTACATAAGGGGTACTTCTCTATTGACAAAAAAGGTCATGCGGTGAACAGCGAGGTAAAGAGAGGAGAGGATTTTTCAACGGATATCTCTGCTTATGACTTGATTTTAAAGAACAAGAAACTTCTGCTTTCTTTCGATGTTCCTACTAGGTTTATCTTCTCGCACTCTGCCCTACGTGAGGGATGGGATAATCCCAATGTGTTCCAGATTTGTACATTGCGACATGCTGCAAGCGCTACAGCTAAGCGCCAGGAAGTGGGCAGAGGACTACGTATCTGTGTGGATAGCGAGGGTAACCGTATGGATAAGGAACGGTTGGGAGATGCTGTACACGACATTAATCAGCTGACCGTGATTGCCAATGAAAGTTATTCCTCATTTGTGGATGCCCTCCAGAAAGAAACTCGTGAGGCTTTGCGTGAACGACCCACTCTGGCTACTTTGGCATATTTTGAAGGAAGAAAGTTCAAAGTTGGCGAGGAATGGCATGAGATAACAGGCTTGGAAGCCAATATGATCATGAGTTATCTTGCTGAGAATGACTATACCGATGAGAAAGGTAACATTCTTCAGGCTTACCATAAGGATTTAGAGTCAGGTTCCTTGGCTCCTATGAATAAGAAACTACAGCCCATCAGCGAACAGGTACACAAATTGATTCAGGGCATCTTCGATCCTTCTGCTCTCGATGACATGATAGAAGATGGTAATGATGAGGCTCCTGTTGAGAATAAAATGAACAAGAATGCTGAGATGACAAAGTTCAAAGACCTTTGGAACGCCATCAATCATCGCTATGTATATACAGTTCATTATGATAGTGAGGAGTTGATAGAAAAAGCAATAGGCAGTATCAACGAAAACCTTAGGGTGACGCAATTGAAATATGTAGTAACAACAGGAGAACAGGGTAATGACGATTTGGATTTCACTGGCACCCAGACCACACGTACTCAGCAGATGCAGGAAATATCAACAAGCGATGTGAAGTATGATCTGGTGGGTGATATTGCAAGAGGAGCCACTTTAACTCGTCGCACTGTAGTACGTATTCTTGATGGTATCCATCGTCAGAAACTTTATCTTTTCAAGAATAATCCGGAAGAGTTTATCCGTAATGTTGTGAAATTGATCAGAGAGCAGAAAGCCACAATGATAGTGGAACACATATCTTATAATAAGACAGAGCACAAATACGACACTACCATTTTTACCAATGAGAAGAGCAGCCAGCCAATAAGTAAGGCATACTCAGCAAAGAAGCATATTCTTGACTATGTGTTCACAGACAGCAAAGGTGAGAGAGAATTTGCTGAGGCTATGGATGCTGCCGAAGAAGTTTGCGTCTATGCTCGCCTGCCAAGAACTTTCCAAATACCCACTCCAGTAGGTGACTATGCCCCAGACTGGGCTATTGCCTTCAACGACAACAAAGGTGTGAAACATGTGTTCTTTGTGGCAGAGACTAAGGGTAGTATGGATTCCATGCAACTGAAGGGCGTAGAAGAAGTTAAAATTAAGTGCGTAAAGAAGCTCTTCAATGATGTCTCTACCAGTATGGTACGATATCACGAAGTGACTGATTACAGCACGATGTTAGATGTGATTAATAGTTTGGAGTAAGTTATGATCGTTGACTCGATGACATTTGATGATGTCTTTCGCAAGTTCCAGGCAGACATCCCCTTGCTTAACCACAAGATAGAAGAGGGTAACAAATACTATTCACGACTATCACGCAATTCTCGGAATAAGAATCGTGTATATTACAACCCTATCAGATTCAAAAGTCAGAGAGGATTTCTGTACGTTATACAATTTTTCTGTCGTGGTAATAATGAACCAGAGAAAGACAAATTGGGCATATTCTACTATGTGATGTATATACAGAATCGAGGGATGCACGTCTTCAGATCATCACAAATGAATAGGACTGAATGGCATGTGACCCATTTTATACCACACTTCTTTGATAGATATCGGGAGCGCTATTGTAAGGATCTGAGCGTTGACAAAAAGGATGTGATACACCAATTCTTCATAAACAATTTGAGAGGTGTTTCACAGAAGAAAGTTATACCGAGTAAGAAACATCCAAACGAATTTTGGATGGCTTATCCCGAGGGTTTATGTCTATGTGAAAATCCTATGGGCACCTTCGTTAGGGCAAAGACATTTGTTTCGTGGGATATGGCAAGAATAGACCAAAAGCAATTTGTATTAGAGGGCCTTAGAGCATTACAGGATTATGACTTTGAATTGAATCTTCCCGTAGAAGATTTTGAGGAGTATGAATTTATCTCTAATGATGAATAAGAGTTATGATGATAACCTTGTCGATAGCAATTAATATCGAGGACTAAACCTATGTCCACCAGAAGAAAGGCCGCAATATATACCGCTGTTATAATTCTAATGCTTCTTTCTATATTGGCATTAGGGATTCTCGGGCCGTTTTTGGTTTCGCTTGTTTTTGAGGGAATAGCATGGTGGTTGAAGAAAAGGGAAAAGTAAAAATAGTAGAGTGAACCGAATGGTATTTCCTTATATATAAAAAAGGTGTAGGAACTTTTTTTCTTCATCGGGACTTAACATTTTTGGTCTTTAACATACTATATAAGAAAAAAGATGTAGAAGTTTAGGTGGAATCAAAAATTAAGTGTAACTTTGTACACGAATATGAAACAGGAGATAAAGGATATAGCAAGGGTTGCACAGCTATTTGAGCGCACTGCCCTCGATGCCAAGATCGACCAGACGCTGAATGAAATCCAGCAGATGTTTGTGATAGACATTAAATGAATTATGAGCAAAATATCATTTAGATTCTATAAAGACCATGAGGTCAGGGCCATTTGGGATGAAGAGAATGCCAAGTGGTGGTTCTCTGTGCAGGATGTTGTTGGAGCTATCAACGACCAATTTGACTATAAGAAGAACCGCAACTACTGGAAATATCTGAAGACAAAACTGCGTAAGGAGGAAAATGAGTTGGTTAGTGCCACTAACCAACTGAAACTGCGTGCTGCTGATGGTAAGCGATATGATACGGACGTATTGGATGCAGAAGGTATCAGATTGCTTGCGAAATATACCAATAATCAACGCGCTATGGACTTCCTCGATTGGTTCACCTATAGCGACAACACCATCGACGGGCAGAGCCGCAAAAAGGCTTATACCCTTTGGGAAAGTAACCTTGTAGCAGACAAAGATGTTGGTAAAGTGAAAGCCCTCCAGCAGATTCACGC
>JAEEGL016393744.1_pt1 | contig 13671 bp, 10 predicted proteins | sample 9134231 | NCBI WGS metagenome assembly JAEEGL01 (sample SAMN16246548, study PRJNA631951) | gut metagenome | biome: gut microbiome; feature: rumen; material: fiber-attached | host: Bos | place: Iran: Karaj | collected 2018-10
AATAACTTGTGAAGTGACCTGTGCTGTCACATGTAAGTGTTAGTGTGTATGATTTACTATGACCGCCACTTGTAGCTATTCCGTAGATACGTACATAAGCTTTGCTTGTCGTAATATTTCCGGAGGTTATGGTCGGACTGCTACTCCATGTGCTATAAGAAGGCTTTGTAAAACTTCCGTCACGAGAAACTACATTACAGTAGCCCGTTCCATAAGTGAACGTTCCGGATACCGAAATAGTAAATATCTTTGCACCACTGTCATTGTAGTAACTCAAGCTTGCATCGTTACTCGTGACTTGATAACGATCTATTACTGCCTCCCCTACTGTCAATACTGATACGGTTCTATCCTCATAATCTATCTCTATGCTGAATTCGCTAATATTCTCAGGAACATATTCATAGTTGTCTGATGATTCCGGATGAACCATTTGGACAAGATCGATAAACTCAGAATAACTCTCTACTTCATGCGTCTCGAGATACTCAATAAGACTGAAGTCGGTCCCATCAATTTGCTCTTGATTTGGAGAATACCCACCCATAACGCTTAATGTTGAGACTGTCAATAGTGTGGCTAAAACTTTCTTAATACCTTTATCCTCCTCTTTCTATTATTGGTTATCGGTATTTATATCTGACAAATCTTCAACCGTATAGTACGAAGGTTTACCTATTTCTACAGGACCTTCCTTCACTTCTCCTCTAAAGCCGTAATTCATGATATAGAACCATGTACCCAAAGCCAACAAAAGGATCAACACACAAGTGACGATAACAGCAGTTGTTCTGATTATTCTGTGAATCCTTTTCATCCTTTTTTCTTCGAGCTCATGCTGTCGTTGAGCTGATTCTATATTTGACACCTGATACAGAATATCATTAACCCTGTCGGACATCTCTTCTATTGCCCGAACTGCAGTTTTCTCCTCAGTAAGATCCTCATCGCTTATATAGTCTTCACCGATCACCGAGACAAGACGCTCATAATCCCTTCCACGAGGAGTAGATTTATTATTCTCCCAATGCGAGAGAGTCGATTTGGCAATTTTGAGTCTCTTTGCCAACTCAATCTGAGATAATCCGTTATCGTCTCTGTACTTGACTATATTTCTGCCGTTCATATGATTGCCCTCACTGATCGTAGTTTAAGCAGACTTTTTTTGGTTGTCAAACGTCACAAAATCGGGGGTTCACGATATAAACCCTTATTTTTCAGTACTTTCCGAGATCGATCGCTACAAAATCGCTACCAAATTGCTACCATGTTTTTTTGAAATGAACCCATAACGCTACCAAAATGCTACCAAGTTGCAGGTGTATACGCCTGTTTTGCCCCTGACTGACCGCCAGTTAAAGACTTGTTAAGAATTGATATGGTCTAATGGCATCACAAAGTAAAGTATGCTCAGGAAAGGAGCGCGATCTATGTTTTGGAGGATCCTTAAAAAAGACCTTAAACGCAAGAAGACGATGAACGTCATCATCCTGCTGTTCGTGATCATCTGCTCGACATTCGCTTCGGCAAGTATCAACAATATCGTTGCAGTCACAAATGGTGTGGATCATTTCTATGAGATATCGAATGTCCCTGATATCGAAGTAAATATGAATGAAGGCAGTGAAGCCTATAACCGGGTAGCGGCTGAGCCTTCTGTTACGGAGATCAAAAAGCTTGATCTCCTGACGGTATTGAGTTCCAAGTCCTTCAGCCTTCACGGTGAGAAGCTCGATACTTTTATCAATCCGGCTTTTTTGATGTCTGATGAAGATATGATCATGAACTTTTTCGATGAAGATAACAAAAAGATCACAGAGGTTGAGAAGGGAAAGTTCTACGCCACAACGGTATTTCTCGACGGACTTGATATCAAAAAAGGAGATGAAGTAACTCTCAGGGTAGAGGACACCGAGATAACACTTGAATATGCCGGTTACTTTAAGGGAGCAATGCTCCCGACATCTATGGGATCTTCACCGTATCTGCTGATTAACAGAGAAGATTATCGCTATCTGGATGCTTCGCCCGATATGCACATTTATGATGATGTGGTGTCCACAGATATCTTCTTCATCAGTACTGATGATCTCTCAGCCGTAATGGATATCCTTGACGACTATTCGGATGTCTCAACATATACCCCCGAAGAAGCGAAGGCAATGTATCTGCTGGATATGGTCACTGCATACATCCTGATGATAGTAAGCATCCTTCTTATGATCACAGCCTTTGTTGTTCTTCGCTTTACAACAGGCTTTACGATCAGTGAGGAATTCCGCGAGATCGGTGTAATGAAGGCAGTCGGAATAACAAATCCTTCCATCAGACGCCTATATATCGTTAAGTACTTTGCCATCGCCATAGTGGGGGCGATCATAGGCTTCCTGATCTCGATCCCTCTGGCGAACTATATGCTCAAGACTATTTCCATGAATCTGGTACTCGAGGGTGGAGATACGACATACATCGGGTTTATCAGTACGGTATTTGTTGTCGCCATTATCATGCTGTTCTGTTACAGCAGCACATCAAAGATCAAGAAGCTATCTCCGATCGATGCAGTCAGGAACGGTCAGACCGGCGAGAGGTTCAAAAAGAAGAGTGTTATGCACTTAAGCCGTTCCCGCGGCTCATCGACCGGATTCCTTGCCATGAACGATGTAGCAAGCGCACCGAAAAGATATATCATGATCACTGTCATAATCGCTCTTGGCATGCTCATGACGTCAATAATGGCGTCCTGGTCAAGAACTCTCAGAGATGACAAGTTGCATCCTTTATTCTCCATCGTTGAATCTGATGCGACGATAATGGATACCGAGACAATGGGAGACGTCATAATAGAAGATGACGGCTACATTACGGTACTCGATGACATCGAACAGCTCCTTGCAGATAACGGAATGCCGGCGAGAGTTGCCGTAACCATGATGAACAACACAGATGCCACTTATGAAGGCGAGCATCTTAACGTCTTAGCCGAATTCCAGGAGGGTCACTTCGACAATACTTTCTCCTATGATGAGGGAACGGCTCCGAGCAAACCCGATGAGATAGCGGTAACAAGTTCTGTTATGAAGATGTTAGATGTAGACATCGGTGACACCCTCTCCATCAAATTCGGAGATGAGTACAGGAGCTTTATCATTACCGGAAAATACTCGTCTTTTGCATCCCCCGGTGTCAGATTCTGTGACCACTATGACCTGACTGATATCCCTAAGACAGGATGCATGGGTATACAGGTTAAGTTTACAGACGATCTGACTCAGAAACAGCTCTCGGACAACATCGAGAAGCTTAAGGATCTTTTTGATACAAACAAGATCTACTCTACTTCAGAGTTCATCAGTTTCAACACCGGTATCGGAGACACATTGGAATCACTCAGAGTATTGACGCTCATACTTACGGTTATGGTCACTGCGATGGTCGTTGTACTGATGGAGAGATCCTTCATCTCGCGCGAGAAGAGTGAGATCGCACTCATGAAGGCAGTCGGCATATCGAACTTCAGCATTATTGCTCAGCACACGATAAGATTCGTGATCACTGCCGTCGCAGCAAGCTTCCTGTCATTTCTTGCAGTCAAGCCGCTCAGCGAATTCGGAATGAACCTTGTCTGCTCAATGATAGGAGATGTCAGTTCCGTCGAGTGCACTTACAACACTGTTGAGATGTATCTCCTGCAACCTGCGATCCTGATAGCTGCAACGATCATCTCTGCATTCCTGACAGCAACATACACAAGAACCATCAAGGCTTCCGATACGGCAAGCATCGAATAAAAAGGAGGAAAGAACATGAATACGGTTTTACAGACAAAAGGACTTTGCAAGACTTATATAGTTAATAAAAGGCAGAACAATGTACTTAAAAATGTCGATCTTACGATCTATGAAGGTGAGATGGTCGCCATAATGGGACCGTCAGGCTCCGGCAAGAGTACTCTTCTCTACTGCGCATCCGGAATGGACAAGGTAACGGCGGGCGAAGTCCTCTTCGGCGGAAAGAATATCTCCAAGCTCCGTAACAAGGCTATGTCGAGAATAAGACTTGATGATATGGGCTTCATCTTCCAGCAGATGTACATGCTGAAGAATCTGTCTATTCTCGATAACATCATCCTGCCGGCAGTCAAGTCCAAGAAAAACAAAGAGAGCCGCAAGGCAAGTGCCGAGCGAGGCAGGGCCCTGATGAAGAGACTCGGCATCGACGATGTCAGCACGAATGACATCAATGAAGTCAGCGGCGGTCAGCTTCAGAGAGCCTGCATCTGCAGGAGCATGATCAATTCTCCGAAGATCATTTTCGCTGATGAGCCGACCGGTTCACTCAACCGCTCCAGCTCTGACGAGGTAATGGAAGAACTTCTGTCTCTCAATGGCGACGGTACAACGATCATGTGCGTAACACACGACCCTAAGGTCGCTGCCAAGTGCAGCAGAGTGCTCTATCTCGTAGACGGAAACATCGTCGGCGAGAAAGAGATGGGACACTACGATAAATCGTCCGGCGACATCAGGTCAAGAGAGCGGGAACTCAATAACTGGTTGATGGAACAGGGATGGTGATCCTCCGATGCGGCGTCGCGCAGTGCGGCGCCGTTTTTTTCGCGGGAATACTAATTGCACTTTTGACTGTTATATCGAAAAGTGGAACAATATTATCAGGTGGTGCATATCTATGATCGATATCTTGATAGTTGAAGACGACAAGGAACTGGCTGAACTCATCACGGATTTTCTTCGTGAAGAAGGTTACGTTGTAACTAATGTCGACAGCGGCGACCGCGCCATAGAACTTTATGAGAAGTATGGAGCCAAGCTCGTCATACTCGATATCAACCTGCCTGATGTCAACGGTTTTGCAGTGTGCAGCAGACTCAGAGAGATCGCCGATACTCCTATCCTCATAGTGAGCGCCAGGACAGATAAGGAAGATAAGATCAACGGCTTCGACTTGGGAGCAGACGATTATATAGAGAAGCCTTACGATATAGATGTCCTGATCGCCAAGATAAAGGGCATCTTTAAGCGCAGGTATCAGCAGGATATCATCTCCGCGAGCGGAGTGACACTCAATCTCGTTGACAGGACAGCCGTGATCGACGGTAATCCGGTCGAACTCCCCTCCAAAGAATTCGATCTTCTGAGCCTTCTTATCGAGAATCATGGCAAAGCACTCAAAAAAGAATTTCTCTTTAATACCGTTTGGGGATCCGACAGCGACTCGGAGATACAGACGCTGCATGTTCACATCAACCGTCTCAGGCAGAAGCTCGGGGATGATCCTAAGAATGCGAAGCGCCTGCTCACAGTCTGGGGCGTGGGGTATAAATTCGTATGAGAGCATTCAGAAGACTGTTGATCACGGTAATCATCATCTTCATCCTGATAGCGGGTGGACTTGATCTTTATCTGTGGAAGACTAAGCTCAACGACGACGGCGAGTACCGCGTCGAAGCGAAGAGATTCGCTGATGACATAGAAGAGAACGGAAGTTATGATCTTTCCGACTACCCGCATCTTACAGGTGTCTATACTGAAGAAGACGGTCCCCTCTACACCGCCGATGAACATTATCTTATCGTTGAGGCTGCGGACAGGCTTTACAGGGTCGAATATACTGTCGAGGATGATGATAGAGGCTTTGTTATGATCAATATCGCGATGGGTGTTCTGTTCGTTGTAACGATAGCCTATCTTCTATACATTAAGCACCACATCATCACGCCGTTCGGCAGGATAAGCGATGTCCCGCAGGAATTGGCAAAGGGCAATCTCGCCGTTCCGTTGCCGGAAGAGAAGAGCCGTTTCTTCGGAAAGTTCACCTGGGGCGTCAATATGCTCCGCGAGAATATCGAGGACAGCCGTCAGAAAGAGATCACGATGCAGAAGGACAAGAAGCTCCTGCTCCTGTCACTCTCACATGATATAAAGACTCCTCTGTCCGCCATCAAGCTCAATGCGGAAGCGCTCTCGAAGGGGCTCTACAAAGATGAAGAGAAGAAACAGTCCGTAGCCAGAAGCATCAACAAACGGGCCGATGAGATCGAGAACTTCATCAATGAGATCACAAAGGCAGCAAGCCAGGACTTCATGACTTTTGAAGTAAAAGGATCCGAAGAATTCCTGAGCAGGATCATAAATAAGATCCGTGACAGATATGCTCCGCAGCTCGCGCTTACCGGAACCGAATTCAAGATCGAACAGTATAACGACTGTCTTCTGTCATGTGATCCGGACCGACTGGCTGAATGCATTCAGAACCTTATAGAGAATGCGATCAAATACGGTGACGGCAGGATCATAGGCATAAGATTCAGCCTCGTCGACGGCTATGAACTGATAACCGTTTATAACTCAGGATGCACCCTGGCGAAAAAGGATCTGCCCGAGATCTTCGAGAGCTTCCACAGAGGTGCGAATGCAACAGGAATAAAGGGAAACGGACTCGGATTATTCATCTGTAAGAGACTGATGTCCCTGATGAACGGAGATATCTATGCCGATATCAATGACGATTCTTTTGAAGTAACTCTGGTCGTTCGCCTCGCATGATCCTGCTTTAACATTTCTTATATTTTTCTTAACTAAAGATTGTTATCAACCACTTATAATCTGTAATATAGAGTACATATAAGAGTGAGAGGGATCAGGCTTGAGACATTTATTGACCATCATCAAATGGGAGATCGGCAAGATACTCACCAACTGGCAAAAGACCGCTGCGATATTCCTGATCCCGGCAGCCATTATGGTGTTCGCGATCAACATCTTCCCCAAGCTGATCAAATATATGTCCACCGGCAGCTTCGGCACTCAGAAGGTCATAGTCGTCAACAGCCCCGACAGCTTCAGAGATTACGATAACAAGGTGACCAATTCATTCCGTTATGAGTACGAGACATGGGACGACGCGGATCTGCTCAAGGATGAAGACTACTTCTACTCGCGGGTAAAACACGGTGAGCTCCTGATGGTCTTCGGGACATGGGACGGAGATTATGTCGGATCCGATTTTGATGAGGATGTTGAGGTCTTCTATCAGCACATAGATCAGGGAGATGTGAACTATAAAGGACATGCTTTCCTCGCGGTATTCTATTCCGGAACTGACTACATAAACAGTGTCAACGCCGAGAGTCTTAAGGAAAATGTAATATCACCTTATATCTCCTCACTGCCTGACACGTTAGGCGGAGAATACGGAGAGAAGATCGCATCGACCTATGACGTTGACAGTTACAATCCCATAACTTATGTAATGAACCACAGAGCCAGCGCCAACTATATGGCCGCCAGAGTCGTTCCGGGCATCCTCACACTTCTCATGTATTATTGCGTCTATTCGTTAACCGGCGATATGATCGCTCAGGAGAAGAACAGAGGATTCCTCGCCAAGCTTAAGATGACGCCTGTCAAGCCTGCCGCGATATTAGGCGGTAAGGCGCTTGCCACGATAGGTCTCGTATCAATATCAGGACTGATTACTTTCTTCTTCCTGTTTATGTCTTCGTGGCTCAACCGGAGCAACGATTCCATGTCTCTTCTGCCGTTCGGCATGCTCCTGACGCCGGTCCAGCTCATCTGCCTTGTTATCACGATACCGCTTACCGCTGCCGTCATGACACTGCTCTGTACATATGTGTGCCTGTCTCTTAACAAGTATCAGGACATAATCGCCAATATGCAGATCCCGCTGCTGCTCCTGCTGGTCGATTTCTTCATCCAGCTGTTCGCATACGGCCGCCCGATGGGACTGGAATATATGCTTCCGGTCCACAATGCGACCGCTCTCATCAAGACGATATATCTGTCAACATTCAAGTGGAAGCACTTCGCCGAAGTGATAATGGTCGACCTGTTGGTATTGATCATCGGATTCCGTAAGTGCATAAAGCTTTTCGCGGAGGAGAATAAAAATGATTGAGGTCAGGAACGTCAGTAAGAGATACACCGGCGATAAGATGGTCGTCAGGAACGTCAGCTTCAAGGTCGAACCCGGAACGATCTACGGCTTGCTGGGGCCGAACGGTGCCGGCAAGACGACGCTCATGCAGATGACGGCCACGCTCCTTAAGCCTACGGCGGGATCGATAACCGTATGCGGGACCGACACGCTCGAGGACCCGCTTAAGATACACAGCAAGATCGGCTTCCTGACAACTGAGGTCAAGCTCGATCCGCTGTCGACGCCGAACAGGCTCTACGACCTTTTCTATGCGCTTTACGATCTTCCCGAAGACGAGATCGACACAAGACGGAAGCAGGCATTTGACAGGTTCGGTATAATGCCGTTCGCCGACAAGAGGATCGTCGAGCTGTCGACCGGCATGAAGCAGAAGATCTCGATAGCCATCAGCCTTATACACGAACCGCCGGTCATTATTTTCGATGAGCCGACGAATGGTCTTGATATCCTGACATCCAAGCAGGTAACGGATTATCTGCTCGAACTGAAGGAACAGGGGCGCGCGATCATACTGTCGACACATATCTTCTCACTGGCCGAGCAGCTGTGTGACAACATCGGCATACTGGTGGACGGACAGATCGTAGAGAGCGGTACGGCAGAAGAACTGTGCAAACTGACCGGCAGCGCCACCTTCGAAGAGGCGTTCTTCAAACTATACAGTCAGTACCATACGGAGAACTGACAGATGAGACAATACAAGGCCATCGTACGTAATTCGCTCAGGAAGAGCGGCGGCAAAGGCACCGGAGCATCAACTGCGACGGGGCTCGCGATGCTGTGCTTCGGCCTTGCTCTCTTAAGTTCGATAATCGGAATGTACTACTGGTGGTGGATGACTTACTACTGGCACAGATACCAGCCGACCAGGGTCATTATCGTAAATGCCCCCGAGACGTGGATGGAATACATCGACGAGACAGATACATCCTACAAGTTCTACTACCGCGAACACGAATATGTCTTCGACATAGCGCAGTTCAACGAATGGATGGAAGACAAGCATGCATTCCTGACCGTTGTCTTCCCGCCCCCCGGCAATGAAGAAGAGCGCATGGATGTCCGCACCTTCTATCCCATCAACAGTCTGGACAACAAGGACCGGCGGGATACCTTTGTCGAGAAATGCCTTGACGGATATCAGAACTATCTTCTCAAGACTTCCGGTGTGTCGATCGCCGTCAACTCACCGGTATTCACCGATACCGATTCAGTCTTACCATCCGGCAAGGAGCGATCCGACAACGGCTTCACCACTGCCGCCGCCGGTCTGATACCTTTGCTGTTCTTCATCGTGATCCTGTACGCTGCCATGAGTTCGGGAACGACGGCGATATCATCCGCCAAGGAACAGGGAACCTTCGCAGGGATCCTCATGACGCCGGTCAAACGCAGCACCATAGTCTTCGGACACGTCACCGCCGTCTGGATCAAGACACTTATCCCTGCGGCTGTCCTCATGATCCCGCTCTTCATAATCGGAATGTATCGTCCCGGTGCACTGCCGACATTCATCCTAATGGCAACCATGGCTCTGTTTGTGGCTTCCCTGACCGTCATGATCTCGGTAATGAATCATTCCGTCGTCTCCGCACAGACCACGTTCCTGCCGATATTCCTGGTATTCATCGTTCTCTGCGTCACCTGTATGCAGAGTGCGGAGAGCTTTGACCGTTTCTACTACATGATGCCGCTGTACGGCCAGTTCCTCGGAACCGGAGCGCTGCTCACCGGAGTATCCGGTGCAGACCTCATCAACGCCTCAGTAAGCGGCCTTATCACCCTGATGCTGACGGCAGTATGCATCTACGTTACGATCCGGATGCTTTCTCTCGAAAAGTTCACCGTCACGGTCACCTCGTCCACCGACAAGGACCTCCGGCGTTCAGCCGCTCTGGAAGCCCGCGCCCGCCGCCGCGCCGCATTCCGCCCCAAGGCATGCATCTTCGGCTACAAACCCAAGCGTTTCATTCCCGCAGGCGCCTTCATCTCAGGCCAGCTCCTCCGTCCTCTCGGACTGCTCGCCATCTTCCAGATGCTCGCTCTCCTGCCGCCCCTCTTCCTGACCGGCGGCTCCGGCCTCACAAAGATCCTCATGAGCCTCAAGGACGTCGCTACCATGGACGATGTCCTCGAATCCTCGGAAGCGATCATCGGAGTATTTATGAGTACGCCGTCGTTCCTGATATCGATGGGCATCGGCTATATCCTCATAATCGCCGTTTACGTTTTGCACGTTAAATATGTCGAGCGCCGCAGCCTGTCGACGATCGGCCTTCCCATAGATTCGAAGTCCATCCTTCACTACCTGGCAGGCATCCCGCTCGGCCTTGGCATGATGGGAATGGTCTTCCTGATCCTCATCGCCACCGGCAACATCGAGATCACGGACACCGGTATCAAGAGTTCCGATATACCGCTGCTCTTGGCATATTTCTTTATGTGGTTCCCGCAGGGCGCCACCGAGGAGATCATGTTCCGCGGCTATATGATGTCGCGTACGGCAGCCCGCTTCGGTCTCATCCCTGCGGTGGCCGTATCTTCCCTCTTGTTCTGCCTGTTCCACGGACTTAATCCGGGCTTCACGCCGCTGGCGCTGGTCAATCTGGTCCTGATATCGGTCCTTTTCGCGCTGATAGCACTTCGAACCGGAAAGATCTGGACACTGTGCGCGGCACACACGATGTGGAACCTGACACAGGGCAACATCCTGGGTCTCGAAGTCAGCGGTAATTCCGGCGGTGTATCATTCATTACAAGCCGCGCCGCCTCCGATTCTTCTTCAGTCGATCTCTGGACGGGCGGTACCTTCGGCCCCGAGGGCGGACTTGCCGTTACCATCGTTGTTGTCACTGCTATATCAGTGGTATTATTGGTTACACGTAATAAGAGGAGGAAAGCATAAATGCCACATTCGGTCGGAGGAGGATCTCATCACGGCGGATCCCATTCACACCACAGCGGATCGAGCCATCACAGCTCCTCCGGTTCACGCAGTTCATCAAGCCATAAGAGTTCGTCTTATTCGAGCAAGTCTTCTTACAGCGGCAGGAGCAGTCGCTACGAACGCCGCAGTTCCTTTGCTGACGGGCTGACACGCGAAGCTATCCGCGATCAGATAACAGGCGGCACCTCCGGCCCCGGCGCTATCCCGAATACAGCTGCCGGCTGCCTCAAAGGTTGCCTCATCATATTCATGCTCCCGTTTATCCTTCCCGTATTCATCGGACTCGCATTGATATTCGGCAACGTCGATAACGAGAAGATCTCAACAGACAAATACGATGCCGGCACGTACATAGAGGACAACGCCAACATCCTCGGTGACACATCCGAACTTGAGCGCGCCATGGATGACCTCCTCGACAGATCCGGCGTATCGGCAGCCGTCGTAACGATAGACAACCGTGTCTGGCAGGACGGAAGATCATACACGAACGATCCTGATCTCTACCTCGACGGACCCTACTATGACATCGAGCAGTATGCACTCGATCTTTACAACGACATGTTCGACGACGAGTACCACATCCTGGTCGTTTACTCGACAAATACGGAGATAATAGACTCCGCGGACTGGGATTATGAGATCATAGCCGGCGACAAGATCGACAGTTCGATCCCCGACTCCAAGATCGAGGAATTCGACGTGGACCGTGAGGCCAGACTGCTCGACATAAATCAGGGACCCCGGGAAGACCTTACCGATTCCTTCAATGAATTCACCGACAATCTGAACTATGTCAAGTTCCCTGTCGCGCTTAAGCTACTGATGGCGGCGATCTGTTTCTTCATCGCGTTCATAGCTGTATTTGTCGTCATAAAGATCATCAAGTCCATCAACCGTCGCAGAGACGAGGCTGCCGCGGGTACGGCCTTCCCCATATCGACCCCCTACGGCGTGTCCCCGTATGACACGGGCACCTCGGCCCCATCTTCGCCTTATGGCGTAAACGAGATCCCGGATCCTCCTGCCTCAAGTTACGGTTCGTCTGACAGCGGCTCCACGCCCGTAACCCCGTCCATGCCTTCCACGCCCTATGGGGCAAACAGTTCCACGTCGCCGTATGGCTCGGCCGGTTCATCACCCGCGCCTACGCCTCCCTATATTGTCGGAGGCACCTCCAAGCCCGCAGAGCCTTACAAAGCGGACACGTCGTTTACGCCTTCCGCTCACTCTTACGATAAGTCGCTCTATGAAGAGGAGGACGACAAGGTCGACGGCCTGTTCTCGGGACTGTTCAAAAAGCGCGATGACGACTACGAATGATCACAAAACCTCAGGCACAATGCCTGAGGTTTTATTTTACCTCTTTCCTTACCCACGGTGGGTAACAGTTCGTGTAAATTCGCGGCTTTTTACTCGATTCCTTCACCACCGTGGGTAACGATCTGTGTAAATTCGCGTGTATTTACCTCTTTCCTTACCCACGGTGGGTAACAGTTCGTGTAAATTCGCGGTTTTTTACCCGGTTCCTTCACCACCGTGGGTAACGATTTGTGTAACCCCGGTCGAAAAAACCTCACTTCGGCATCCACACCCTGCGCCCGTCCTCGGTTACGGCGGTCACGAACGGCGTGTCGTAGACGTCGGTCAGCAGGTCGCGGTCGAGCGTGTCGACGTTGGCGACGATGCGGCCGGACTTCATCATTATGAAGCGGTCGGCCACGCCGGAAGCGGCATTCAGATCGTGAAGAACGATTATGACGGACCGGCCACGCGATGCGAGATCGCGGATCATGTCGGTTATCATGCGCACATGCTTGACGTCGAGGCTGGAGGTCGGTTCGTCGAGAATGAACCAGCCGGTATCCTGAGCGAGCGCACGGGCGACCATGGCACGCTGTTTCTCGCCGCCGCTGAGCGTGTCGAAGATCTGCGACTCCATGCCGGTAAGATCCATGGTCCTGATGGCGTCACCGACTAGCTCACGATCTGTGGCGCTGATTCCTGAGAAGAACTTACTCCTGTCATAGCGTCCGAGTGACACATAGTCCAGGAGCGGGAGAGCAATGCTGCCGTATGTCTCCTGAGCAACATAGGCTATCTCGCCGCCTTGGGAATACTGATGGATGATATTCTTGACGAGTGTCGACTTGCCGCAGCCGTTGGGCCCGAGAATGCAGTATATCTTTCCGGGCTCGAAGGTGACACTCACATTGTCGAGCGCTTTCTTTGCGCCGAAGGCAACTGTCAGGTCCTTGATCCTGATCACAAGGTCACTCATGCTGCTTTGCCGCCTCCCCTCTTCACTATCCGGTTCTTCATCAGGAGCCAGAGGAAATATGGTGCACCTATAAGGCTCGTCAAAGCTCCGATCGACATCTCGCCCGGTGATACGACAGTCTTCGCGAAGGCGTCGCATATCACGAGGAAAACGGCTCCGACCAGGAAGCTGAGGATAAGCTTGGAACGCATCTTGTGGGCACCGAAGAATTCAACGATGTGAGGGATGATCAAACCTACAAATCCGATGATGCCGGTGGCTGATACACAACATGCAAGAAGGATCGAAGACAGGCAAAGGACTATTCCCATCGTTGTCGAACTCTTGACTCCCAACGTCAGTGCCGTCTCCCGTCCGAGCTTGAGGACATCGATCCGTGGTGCCAGCATGAATAGCAGAGACACACAGACGATGTCGGCTATCAGCATTATCGTTACTTCAGATGCTGACGAGTTCGAGAGGG
>JAEEGL016470334.1_pt1 | contig 13671 bp, 12 predicted proteins | sample 9134231 | NCBI WGS metagenome assembly JAEEGL01 (sample SAMN16246548, study PRJNA631951) | gut metagenome | biome: gut microbiome; feature: rumen; material: fiber-attached | host: Bos | place: Iran: Karaj | collected 2018-10
TAAATCTTTTAAAAACTCCAAAAGATTCCGAATTTAAAGACTTTTTGTGGATGATACCTTTGCTATGTTTTGTATCATCGGCGCTTGCTATGTTTATAAGCCAAAAGATGATGGGTATGCAAAACACTATGCAAGGGTGCAATAAAATTTTACCTTATTCTATGCTTTTATTTACCGCTTATATAGCTTATACGATTCCCGGCGCAGTGGGACTTTACTGGGTTATAAACTCGTTTTTCGGAGCGGTTCAAAATATTATTCTTAATAAATTTTATAATATTTATACTATTAATGCTCATGATGAGGCAGCAAGGGCAGCATTGCTTTTCGAAAAAGAAAGTAAAATAATGGGCGAAAATAATTAATTAAGTGGTTTTTTCGATATCTACGGAGGTGCTTATTTATTTATGATTAACGAAGTTTATGCTTCTGAAGAAACGGTTGCTTTGGCAAAAGAAAAGGCTTGTGATATGCTTGGTGTTACCGAAGATAAGGTAGAGTTTGAGGTTTTACAGTTTCCTTCGAAAAAAGTTCTTGGTATGTTTGGCGGGAAACTTGCTCAAGTAAGGGCCGTACTTAAACAAAACGTTGCAGAAAAAGCAGTTAATTTCTTAAAAGAAATATTTTTCTATATGGGCATGGAAGGTTTGGAAGTAAACATAGAAAAAGAAGAGCCTGATTGTTGTTACATTAAAATAACAGGCGATGATGTTAAATATATTCTAGGAAAACATGGAGATATTTTAGATTCTATTCAGTACATAACAGGTCTTGTTGCCAATAGTAAAAACAAAGATTTTTGTAAAATACGTTTGGAAGCAGGCGATTACAGAGAAAAAAGAATGCAAACGCTCGAAAGGCTTGGAATGCATATTGCTGAGAAAGTTTTAAAAACAGGGAAGAATTTTTCACTAGAGCCAATGAGATCTTATGAGCGCAAAATTATACATGACTCTGTTGGAAAGGTCGAAGGTGTAAAATCTTGGTCTGAAGGTGAAGGCGACTTGCGACACGTTGTTGTTTCGCAAATAAAAAGTGTTTAGTGGTTGTTTTTTTGCTGATTTTTATTTTTGCTCCCTGCTATTTTTGGAGGGGGCAATTAAAATTTTTAAGAAAGGAGTATAAGTATATGAATACAATAGCGGCCATCTCGACAGCTCATGGAGTCGGCGGAATAGGAGTTATAAGAATATCAGGCGAAAAAGCCGTAAAAATAGCCGAAAAAGTGTTTGTTCCGTTTATTGGAAACAAAAGTGGCTGTTTGGAAAAAATAGGCGGTTATAGGGCAAAATATGGCAAAATAACAGACGGAAAAGAATATATAGATGAAGCTGTTGTTCTTGTTTTTAAAGCTCCGCATAGTTATACGGGAGAAGATGTTGTGGAAATATCTTGTCATGGTGGGCTTTATATTACAAAACAAGTTTTAAGAGCTGTTTTGGAAGCAGGTGCTGAGCCTGCCGAGGCCGGAGAATTCACGAAAAGGGCGTTTTTAAATGGAAAAATAGACCTTTCTCAAGCGGAATCTGTTATGGATTTAATATCGGCCAAAAGTAAATGTGCAAATAAAATTGCTTTTCAGGTGAGAGAAGGCCGTTCTTCTGAGAAAATAAACGAAATAAAAGAAAAACTTCTTGATATTTCCGCAGGACTTAGTGTTTGGGCGGATTATCCCGAAGAAGATATTCCACAAGTTAATGAAAAAAAGTTGAAAAAAAGCGTTTTGGAAATAGTCCAAAATTTAGAGAATATGATAAATAATTATGATACTTTCAAAGCTATAAAAGAGGGCGTGAAAACAGCGATTATAGGTCGTCCGAATGTTGGGAAATCCACTCTTATGAATTTGCTGTCTAATTCTCAAAAATCCATAGTTACCGATATTCCCGGCACAACACGAGACGCAATAGAAGAAAATATTATGATAGGTGATATTCCCGTTTGCTTGGTAGATACCGCAGGAATTCACGAAACTGACGATAAAGTTGAAAAAATAGGGGTAGAAAAAGCGAGAAAAATTATGAATGAGTCCGAAATCAGCCTTTTTATGATTGATGCCTCTTCCCCGCTTTGTAATGAAGATAAAGAACTTTTAAAAAATATTGATAAGGAAAAAACCATTATACTCTTAAATAAATGCGATAAAGAAAAGAAAGTCAAAAGCGAAGAATTACTAACATTTTCCGATAAAATTGTTGAATTGTCGGCGCTAAAAGACCAAGGTACGGAAAAATTAAAAGAAATCATAGAAAATATGGTTGGCTTATCAAAGTTTGACCCGTCAGAATCGGTAATTTCAAATGAGCGTCAGCTTTATTCTCTAAAAAAAGCAAAATCGATTTTAAATCAGGTTTTGTCGGAACTTGAAATTGGTATTACTCTTGATGCAATAACAGTTTTGCTTCAAGATGTGCTTGATTTATTTATGGAGTTTACAGGCGAAAAAGCAAGCGAAGCGATTATAAATAAAGTGTTTTCTAAGTTTTGCGTAGGAAAATAGCTTTAATTTAGGTATGTTTATATTTTTTTAGAGGTGTAAATTTTGGGTATAGATGAAGAAAATTTAAATAAGAATTGTTTTATGGAAGAATACGATGTAAGCGTTATAGGTGCGGGACACGCAGGAATTGAGGCGGCACTGGCTTCTGCAAGGCTCGGCTGCAAGACTGCTGCTTTTGTTATTAATTTGGATTCTGTCGGAAATTGCCCTTGTAATCCATCAATCGGCGGAACAGCCAAGGGACATCTGGTTTGCGAAATAGATGCTCTCGGCGGAGAAATGGGCAGAACTACAGATGAATGTTTTTTGCAAAGTAGAATGCTAAATTTAGGTAAAGGCCCCGCAGTACATTCACTCCGAGCTCAGATTGACAGAAATAAGTATAAAGAAATAATGAAACATAAGCTCGAACTTCAAGAAAATCTGAATTTAAAGCAATCTGAAATAGTTGATATAAACTTCGATAAAAACGAGAATATTTGGTTTTTAAAATCAAGAAATAATATGATTTTTAAGTCCAAATGCGTGATTTTAGCAACGGGTACATTTTTAGAGGGTGTTGTTCATATCGGAGAGACTTCTTATCAAAGCGGTCCTGATGGAATATTTCCTTCTGTTCTGCTTGGTAATTCACTGAAAAAACTAGGTCTTAAACTTAAAAGATTTAAAACAGGAACTCCTGCAAGAGTTTTAAAATCTAGTATAAATTTCGAGGGACTTGAGGAGCAAGTTGGCGATGAGAAAATTGTTCCATTTTCTAAAGATACCGAAAATATTGGAGAAAACAAGGTAAAATGCTATATTTCTTGGACGAACGATAAAACAAAGGAAGTTATACTTAAAAATATCCACAAAGCCCCGATGTATAGTGGAAAAATTGAAGGAATCGGACCTAGATATTGCCCGAGTATCGAAGATAAAATAATGCGTTTTCCCGATAAAAAAAGGCACCAACTTTTTATAGAACCTTGCGGATTAAATACAGAGGAAATGTATTTGCAAGGGATGTCCACGTCTCTTCCCGAAGAGGTTCAAATAGAGATGTATAGAACAATTCCCGGACTTGAAAACGTAAAAATTATGAGAGCCGCTTATGCGATTGAATATGATATTGCTGACCCCGAACAAATGAATTTAAGTTTGGAATTTAAGGATTTTCCCGGACTTTTTGGTGCAGGGCAGTTCAACGGAAGCTCGGGATACGAAGAAGCGGCGGCGCAAGGTTTGATTGCTGGAATAAATGCGGCTTTAAAGGTTAAAAACAAAGAGACGCTTGTTTTGGATAGAGGAAGCTCATACATTGGCACTTTAATTGATGATTTAGTTACTAAAGGAGTTCAAGACCCTTATAGAATGATGACGTCTCGTTCTGAGTATAGATTGGTTTTGCGCCAAGATAATGCTGATAAAAGACTTACCCCCATTGGGCGGAAGATTGGTCTAATAACAGATGAAAGGTACAAAAAGTTTGAAGAAAGTCAAAAACTCAAAAAAGATGAGTTTTATAGAGTAAATCATACGATAATAGCCCCAAGTGATGCTCTTAATAATATGCTTGTTTCACGTGAAACATCACCAATAATTACAGGAATTAAAATGAGTGATTTGCTAAAAAGACCGCAAATTACCTACGATGATTTAAAAGAGTTTGATAAAGAAAGACCGAGTATTGATGAGTCTATTTTTGAAAAAGTGCAAGTTGAAATAAAATACGAAGGATACATAGCAAGGCAAAATAATCAGATAAAAGAGCTCAGACGTCTTGAAGAAAAAGTTTTGCCAAGTGATATAGATTATAAAAAAATTAAAGGTTTGAGGTTGGAAGCGACCGAAAAACTCGAAAAAATAAAACCTGAAAACATTGGACAAGCCTCAAGAATTTCGGGAGTCAGTCCTGCTGATATATCAGTTCTTATAATTTGGCTTGCGTCAAAATCTAAAAAAGGAAATTAGTTTGTTATGAATATTCTATTTGAAGAAGCGAAAAAGTTTGAAATAAATTTAGATGAGTTACAACTTAGTAAATTTGAAGAATACAAAAATTTTCTTTTGGAATATAACTCTCATACAAATCTGACCAGTATAACAGAGCCTAAAGATATCGCTATAAAACATTTTTTGGATAGTATTTTGGTTAATCAATTTTTTGAAATCCCCAAAAATTCTAAAGTTATTGATATTGGTACAGGTGCAGGGTTTCCGGGGATTCCTTTGAAAATATTGCGTCCTGATATAGCTTTAACTCTGCTTGATAGTTTAAATAAAAGAATAAAATTTTTAAATGAGCTTTGCGAAAAAATAGAAATAAAAGCAGATATTATACACGCACGAGCTGAGGAACTTAGTCATAAAGAAAAATATCGAGAAAAATTTGACATAGCTGTATCAAGAGCCGTTGCTCCGCTTAACGTTTTGTGTGAGTACTGTATTCCATATTTGAAAACAGGTGGATATTTTGTTTCGCTTAAAGGTTCAAATTTTGAAGAGGAAATAAAAAATTCTAAAAATGCACTGAGTGTTTTAGGATCAAACATTCAAGATGTTAAATCTTTTGAACTGCCTGAAAACAAAGGATTCAGAAGTGTTGTAATAATTAAAAAAATCAGAGGCGTTTCAAAAAAATATCCACGTTCTAATTCACAAATTTCTAAAAAACCACTTTAAATGTTTCATGTGGAACATAACAAAAAATTAACATAATACCCTATGGCACAAACAACAAAAAGATGATATAATCAACTTTAATAGGTTTAGAAGGAGGATTTTATGGGGAAAATAATTTCAATTTCCAACCAAAAAGGTGGAGTTGGTAAAACTACCACTACTGTTAATTTAGCTGCTTCTTTGGGGGCTTCCGGTAAAAAAGTCTTGATAATAGATTCAGACCCTCAGGGTAATACAACCAGCGGACTCGGCTTTAATAAAAAAGAGTTACCGAAATCCGCTTACGATGTTTTGGAAAAAGACACTTCTGCCGAGGAAGCCACAATAATAACCGAGTTTAAAAATTTAAATTTAATTCCATCTCATATAAATTTAGCTTCTGCAGATGCAGGGATAAGTTTATTTTCAGGTAAAGAATCGAAACTTAAAAACAAAATTTCTTATCTTAGAAACTTATATGACTATATTATTATTGATTGCCCCCCGTCTTTGGGAATAATTACGATAAATGCTTTTTGCGCAAGTGATAGTATTTTAATACCGATTCAATGCGAGTATTATGCACTAGAAGGCCTTTCGCAACTTATAAATACTATTAAAGTTGTAAAACGTCATCATAATACTACTTTGGATATTGAAGGAATACTTATGACAATGTGCGATTTAAGGCTTAATCTTACGCACCAAGTTATGGAAGAAGTCAAAAGGAATTTTCCAGGAAAAGTTTTTAAAACAACCATTCCAAGAACAGTTAAACTTTCTGAAGCGCCAGGATTTGGCAAACCGATTATGTATTTTTCTAAACTTAACAAAGGAAATTGGGCATATAAGAGTTTGGCAAAAGAAATAATTAAAAATAATAGTAAATGAAGAGATATTATTTTTTATTGACCTACTTTATATTTGATAAGATAATAATGTTGTATTTTATTTACTAACTTTATCATTCCATGAAAAATTTGGAGTAAAAACTTTTTAAATAAGGGGAATTAAAAATGGTTCAAAAATTAAGCGGACTTGGCAAAGGGTTTGATACGATTTTTATGGAGAATAATATTGAATCTGAAAATGCACCTATTTTACTCAAACTCGAAGAAATAGAACCTAATTTAAGTCAGCCAAGAGTTGATTTTAACAGTGAAAAAATAAAAGAGCTTGCTGATTCGATTTCTATTCATGGGCTTATATCACCTATTATTGTCAAACCGATGGCTTCTGGTAAGTATAAAATAATTGCAGGAGAGCGACGTTATAGAGCTTCCAAAGTAGCAGGGCTTTCTGAAATTCCAGTTTTAATTAGAAATATAGATGAAGAAAAAATTATGGAAATAGCGTTGGTTGAAAATCTTCAAAGAGAGGATTTATCTCCTCTGGAAGAAGCAAAAGGATATAAAGTATTGGTAGATACTTATGACTTTACGCAAGAAGATGTTGCAAAAATTATAGGAAAATCCCGTCCATATATTGCCAATACTTTAAGGTTACTTAGTTTACCAAAGTATGTTATTGAAAGTTTGGAACGTAAAGAAATAACAGCGGGTCATGCAAGAGCGCTTTTAGGATTAAGTTCAGAAGATGATATAAAAAGAGCTCTTAAAATAACAATTGCCCAAAACTTAAACGTTCGTCAGCTTGAAGAACTTGTAAAAAAGATAAATTTTAAAGAAATAGATGCCCCCAAATCTTTAAAAGTTATCAAGAAAGATGCTTTTTTTAATAAGATTGAATCCGACCTTCATAAAAGGCTAAAAAGAAAAGTAAAAATAATTTCAGGCCGCCGAAATAAAGGTGTGATACAAATAGAATTTTGCGGTGAAAAAGATTTGACTTCCGTTTATAGTATGCTTTCAAAGTGTAGCAAGTAAAGGAGGCCTGGGATGAAAAACAGTAATTTTATTTATATGGTTATTATTATTTTTTGGATTCTTATCGGAGTTGGAATATTTTTAAATCCATACACAGATATAAATTATTTGAGTAGTAACCCCGCGTTATGTTTGGGTATTAATGGATTTTTTGAAAAATTAGGGTTTGGTTATCGGTTTAGTTTGGGCGATATAATGTGTGCAATACGATTTACAGAATACTTAGTTTTTGGTATAATTACTGCAATAATAGTTAAATTTCATTCTAAAAATGTCTGGAAAAATATTTGTACGCCTTTATTTTTAGGATTGGTTTTATCTACTACAGAAATTTATTTTAAAAGTATTGGCAATTTAAATGTCGGGATTTATGAGGTTATACTTTCGTTTATATATTTTTGTATAGGATTACTTTTTTATTTAGTTATAAGCGGAGTCAAACCGGCTACCAAAAAAGGTTGTGGATTTCGAATTAGTAAGTATAGAGGGAGACGCTAAATGTTAGACATAAAAATTATACGAAGTGACCCTGAAATGGTAAAACAGGCTATGAAGAATCGGGGCGCTAATTTAGATGCAGTTATCAATGAGATTTTAGATATTGATAAACAAAGAAGACAAATTATATCTGAAACTGAAGGTATGAAAGCAAACCAAAATTCATTTAATAAAAAAATCCCTGAAATGAAGAAAAATGGAGAAGATATTTCTTCCATTATGAAAGATTTAAAAGAGCTTTCGAATAAAATTTCAGAAAAAAATAAAGAACTTTCCGCACTTGAAACTAAACAATATGAGCTTATTTTAACAATTCCGAATGTTAATCACAAAAGCGTACCAATTGGTAAAGATGATTCTGAAAATGTTGAAATAAGAAAAAATGGGGAGCCGCGTAAATTTGATTTTGACGCAAAACCTCATTGGGAAATAGGTAAAAATCTTGGTATTTTAGATTCTGAAGGAGCTGCAAAAGTAACGGGTGCAAGATTTCATTTCTATAAAGGAATGGGAGCGAAACTTGAACGTGCAGTAATAAATTTCTTTTTAAATACGCACGCAGAGAGTGGATATACTGAAATTTTGCCACCACAGATAGTAAACAGCGATTCTCTTTATGGAACAGGTCAATTTCCAAAATTCAAAGAAGATGTATTTAAACTTGAAAATACAGATTATTACTTAATTCCTACTGCTGAAGTTCCGGTTACAAATTTCCATAGAGATGAGATTTTGGACGGCAAAGACTTGCCGATAAAGTACTGTGCTTATTCCGCTTGTTTTAGGTCGGAAGCGGGTTCTGCGGGTAGAGATACAAGAGGTCTTATAAGGCAGCATCAATTTAATAAGGTTGAGCTTGTTAAATTTGTAAATCCAGAAACTTCCTATGATGAGCTTGAAAAACTTACAAACGATGCCGAGAAATTACTTCAGCTTTTAAAAATTCCCTATAGAGTTGTTTGTTTGTCTACGGGTGATACAGGTTTTTGCTCGGCCAAGACTTATGATATTGAAGTTTGGATGCCGTCGTATAACCGTTATGTAGAAATTTCTTCATGTTCGAATTTTGAGGATTATCAGGCCAGACGTGCGCAAATTCGTTTTAAAGAGAACCCGAAAGATAAAGCAAAATTTGTTCATACTCTTAATGGTTCAGGTTTAGCTGTTGGGCGTACGGTTGCGGCGATACTTGAAAATTATCAGAATAGAGATGGCACGGTAACTGTTCCTGATGTTTTAAAGTCTTATATGGGCTGTGATATAATTCAGTAAGACAAAAACCAATACTTCTAAGTTTAATTTTCGCTTAGAATATTGGTTTTGTGCTATATATTATAAACATTTAAAAAGGAGTTTGTATATGCAGGATATGAAAGAAAGTGGAAAATTTGCAAAAGAAGGTTTTACCTTTGATGATGTGTTGCTAATACCTGGCGCATCGGATGTGGAACCCAAGAATGTTAAAATAAGTACTTACTTAACAAATAAAATTAAGCTAAATGTTCCTATAATGACTGCCGCGATGGATACGGTAACGGAATCTGAAATGGCCATTGCTATTGCCCGTGAGGGTGGAATTGGAATTATTCATAAAAACATGTCTATTGAAAAGCAAGCCGGGGAAGTTGATAAGGTTAAACGTTCAGAAAATGGAGTAATTTCAAGGCCTTTTTTCCTTTCGCCTGAAAATATTGTGCAAGAAGCCAAACTTCTTATGGATAGATATAAAATTTCAGGTATTCCAATATGTGAAGGGAAAAAGTTAGTTGGAATAATTACAAACCGGGATTTAAGATTTATGATACCTGCGGAGTTCCAAAAGAAGATAAAGGATGTTATGACCAAGGAAAATTTAATAACTGCGCCCGAAGGCACTTCCATGCAAAAAGCAAAAGAAATACTCAGAAAACACAGGATAGAAAAACTTCCATTAGTTGATAAAAATGGTGATTTTACGGGACTTATTACAATTAAAGATATAGAAAAATCTTTTCTTTACCCGAATTCTGCAAGGGATTCCCAGGGCCGGCTGATTTGTGGAGCAGCGATTGGTGCCACAAAAGATGTTTTAAAAAGGGTAGAAGCTTTGGTTGCGGCGCATGTTGATGTTCTGGTATTGGATTCTGCTCATGGGCACAATATGAATGTTATAAATTCAGTCAGGAGAGTGAAAGAAGCTTTCCCGGATGTCCAGTTGATAGCAGGTAATATTGCGACCGCGGAGGCAGCAGAAGCTTTGATAGAGGCCGGCGCAGATGCTGTTAAAGTCGGTGTTGGCCCGGGTTCAATTTGTACAACAAGAATTATTGCTGGAATAGGGGTACCGCAATTAACGGCCGTGTACGATGTTGCCAAGTTGGTGTCCAAAAAGGGTGTAAAAGTAATTGCTGATGGAGGAATTAAATATTCAGGTGATGTTGTCAAAGCGCTTGCCGCTGGGGCTGATGTGGTTATGGTTGGCTCAATGGTGGCAGGGTGTGAAGAATCACCCGGTGAGAATGAGATTTATCAAGGTAGAAAATTTAAAACTTATAGAGGCATGGGCAGTTTAGCTGCTATGGGTAAAGGCAGCGCGGATAGATATTTTCAGGGTAAAAATGGTAAATTAGTGCCTGAAGGAGTCGAAGGGAGAGTTCCTTATAAAGGTCCGCTTTCGGATACCATATATCAGTTGGTCGGTGGACTCAGAGCTGGAATGGGATATACAGGCTGTAAAGATATCAGCGAGCTTCATACAAAAGCTAAATTTGTTAAAATTTCTGCTGCAGGATTAAAGGAAAGTCATCCGCACGATATACATATTACAAAAGAAGCCCCAAATTATTCATATATGGGATAATATGTTTCGAATTCTAAATAAATTTTTATAGCTTATATATTTTTAAATAATTATTTAAATTACTTAAACTTCGTGGGTAGTGTCTATAGGAAGAGGACGGGAAGGATGATCGCGCAGCTCAGTCCATGGCCAACTTTTGTCAACTTCACGTTCTGTCCAATCTATGTCTAGATATGTTTTACCATCATCTGGATCTATTCGAATTTCCGTGTCCCTGTATTTAAAACAAGTTTTATATTCTTCTAATGGGAATGCAAGGCAGTACTCCCAACTATGACCGTTATATCTTTTGGTATTACGGAATTTTAAAAATGGAGAGCCATATTTTTCTATGATACAACCGGCCAGTGCTTGTGTAAAATCGCACACATATGATTTTTCGCCAACAGTGTATTTTACTGCGATGTGGGGTTCTATAAATGAATTTTTTTCATCCATAGACATGGAAGAAGGATTGGGCAGCAGCTTATATGCATATGAAAGAAATTGGATATATTTATAATCAAATTCATTATCCATAAGGTATTTTAATACATATGCCGACAAACCACGACAACAAAAACCTTGTGTGGATAAAAGACCATCAGAAATGTGTTGGTAACAAGCCTCCATATAGTCACCAGCAGTCGATTTCTGTGTCATATAGGTGCTATCAAAGGCGTCGTTGTCCGTTTCGAAACTAATCAGGTATTGTTCTAGTACTTCCTCACATCTACTGCGTAATTTCTTTTTTTGCTTATCGGCTGTAGTAGTTATTATTTTACTAATGGTCTTAATAAATGTTTCGTGTTCTTTCTTATTCATAGGGCGTCCCGTTGCGGCAGCGCACGAAGTTATCACGAGTAGTGACGAAAATAATGTAAAAATTTTAAAAGTGAATTTTTTCATAAATAACTTCCTTTATAATAATATTTAATTTCATTATAAAGTATATTTATTTAAAAAAACAACCTTTTTAAATAATTTATAGATTAGATGGTTGATTAAAAACAAATGGCGGTGGCCATATAAAATGTAAAAATGTATCCTAGTTTTACCGTTTTTACCATATAGGCGTGATAGTCCATTTACAACAAACGATTATTCTAAGCTTGGCCTGCAGAACCCATAACATCTTTAATTTTGTGCTTTACGATTTCTTTAATTGCTTCTCTTGCGGGAGATAAATACTTTCTTGGATCAAAATTTTCAGGGTTTTCAAATAAAGACTTCCTTATTTTTGCCGTCATAGCAAGGCGAAGATCTGAATCTACATTTATTTTGCAAACTGCCATACTGGCAGCTTTTCTGAGCATATCTTCCGGAATGCCGATAGCCTCCTTTAGATTGCCTCCGAATGTATTTATTTCCTTTACAAATTCAGGGACTACACTTGAAGCGCCGTGAAGAACTATAGGAAATTCCGGAAGTTTTTTTTCTATTGCTTCTAATATATCAAACCTGAGTTTTGGCTTTTGACCGGGTTTAAATTTATATGCGCCGTGGCTTGTGCCGATGGCTATTGCTAACGAATCTACATTTGTGTTTTTTACGAATTTTTCTACTTGATCCGGATCCGTATAAAACGATTTTTCGGAAGAGATGTTTATATTTTCTTCTATTCCGGCAAGACTGCCGAGTTCGCCTTCTACTGAAACATTGTACTTATGTGCATAGTCGCTTACTTTTTTGGTTATTTTTACGTTTTCGTCAAAAGGAAGTGCAGAGCCATCTATCATAACGGAAGTAAAGCCACTGTCTATACAGTTTTTGCAAACCTCGAAAGAATCCCCGTGGTCTAGGTGAAGAGCTATAGGAATATTGGACTCTTCTACTGCAGCTTCAACTAGTTTTTTTAAATAGATAGGTTTTGCGTATTTTCTTGCCCCTGCTGAAGCCTGCAAAATTATAGGAGCCGAAAGTTCGCTGGCTGCGCCTACTATGCCTTGTATTATTTCCATGTTATTGACGTTAAACGCACCTATGGCGTATTTATTTTTATATGCTTTTTTAAACATCTCTTTTGTATTTACTAAGCTCATTAAAACACCCCATAAACAAAATCGTATCTTCTTAAAAATAACGTATTTTAAAGCTTTTGTCAAAAGTTTTGCTATTTAATTATATTAAAGAAAGATTCGATAATGCATTTATTTATTGACTAATTGCCTGCTTTTTTATATAATAAAGATTAAAGTGCTACTGTGGCTCAGTTGGTAGAGCAGCTGATTCGTAATCAGCAGGTCGGCGGTTCGAGTCCGCCCAGTAGCTCCATTTTTATGTCTATAAACAAAAATTATTATATTGTATCTAAATTGCGTAGATTCAGTTTTTTATTAGGATGTATACCTAATTTTGGTATATGACAAAATAAATATCATTTAGTAATTAATAATATATTAAATAGGTGGCTTTTGCGTTCCAAGTGGTTTGTTTTATATATAAATGATGTAAAAATTCTTGATAATCAAATATAAATAAAATAGTAATTAGTTAAGTTTATAATTTTATGGATGGAGGGAATTGAAATGAATGAAAAAGCAGATAAAAAATTGGATAAAAAATCACTAAAAGCAATAAATCAATTGCTGGAAAAAATTCCAACTAAAGATCTTGAAAAAGCGGTAGGGGGACTTTCATTGCCTACTGTTAAAGTGCTTAAAAGTGTGGGGTTAGCTGCTCTTGCCGTACTTTTATATGAAGGGTATGGTATGATTCCAAAAGGAAAAGAAACTGAAGAAAAATGGAGAAAACGTAATAATTTGCAAGGGCCTCCTTCGCTTGATTGGACTAACGAACAACTGACAGACTACATTTATCGTGGATATGGAAATCAATAGTTTTTATGTTTCAATCGATGTTTTAATTAATAATTTTTTAGTCGACAAAGGTCGGCTTTTTTTATTTTACAGTTTAATTTATAATAATTTTGATGTAGCAAAGCAGAGCGGGGGTTAAATGTGCGCGGAAATAGATTGATTGTTGCGAACTGGAAGATGAATAAAAATCCGGCGGAAGCAGAAGAATTTTTAAAAAGATTAATTTTATTAAATAAAAATCAAAATGTAGATATTGTTATTTGTCCAACTTTTTTGTGTTTGGAGAAAGCAGTAAACACATGCAAAGAAAGTAATATAAAAATTGGGGCACAAAACTGTTATTTTGAAAAAAAAGGTGCTTTTACGGGAGAAATCTCGGCTGATATGTTGGCGAGTATAGGCGTAGAATATGTTATACTTGGTCATAGCGAAAGAAGAAATTATTTTTGCGAAATTGACACCATTATAAACAAAAAAGTAAAGATCGCTTTAGAAAGCAATTTAAAA
>JAEEGL010208758.1_pt1 | contig 13670 bp, 9 predicted proteins | sample 9134231 | NCBI WGS metagenome assembly JAEEGL01 (sample SAMN16246548, study PRJNA631951) | gut metagenome | biome: gut microbiome; feature: rumen; material: fiber-attached | host: Bos | place: Iran: Karaj | collected 2018-10
CAGTCGCCACAAGCCATAGAGGAACGGACGGCCATAGTAGAAATTGTCGGCCACCAGGCGGCCTCCAGCATAGAGTCGTGCACAGTCGCCACGATAGAGGATGTTGAGCAGTGGCGTGCTGAGGCTGCGGATGGTGGCGGTGTCGAGCGCGATGCGATAGACGGCGGCCTGCTCCCAGTCGGCTTCTGAAGGGGCGGCAGCCACCCTGGCCTTACCCTTGACGATGGTGCGCAGTGGGCCTGCGTTTCTCACTTTCTCGCAGGTGACATTAGAAGTAATTCGCTTATCGAACGTGACATCGGATGATACAGGCTTCTTTCCCTTCAGGAACAGATGTTCGGCCTCCTGCTTCGTGATCAGGTAGATATTGTCACAGACGGGCTTGTCTGTGCCGCGCGCCTTCACGTTTTTGAGCGTCTTTCCGTTCTGAAGGCTGATGGTGGTGGGGATGCCAGGTATCTGCATCATGTAGGTCTTGCCGTCACGACGCGCCACAAGCTGGGCGGTGGCATAGCGGATGCCGTCGATGTTGACAGGGAAGATGGCCATGCAACCGCTGGGAATCGACAGCTTGGGCAGTTTGATGCCGCAGGCTTCCAGCTGCACGTTGTCTTTCTTGCTGAGCTTGAAGAAGCGTTCGTAGTTGTTGACGAAGATGAAGGCAGAGCCTTCGGCCGTTCCTGATGATGAGGTCTCGTTGCCCTGCTTGCCATCGATGCTGCGTACTGCCCAGCGGAGCTGCTGGTCGTCGCCCTGCTTCAGATCCTGCGGACTGGGAAACGAGGCTCGCATCGGAGCCAGCGTCTCACCCCAGTCGTGCATGAAGAGGTGCAGGGGGCGCAGCGTGTAGTAGTGAGGGTAGGTCTGGCCGAACTCACCCAGCGGTGCCTGGAAGTCGTAGGTCATGACCGGCAGGTCGTTGTTGGCTGTGCCAGGCGATGTCTGACACTCGTTCATCGTGTGGAGCACGCCCTCAGGATTGGTGCCGCCGTGATACATGTAGTAGCCCAGCAGGTTGGAGCCGCTGCCCAACTTGACCAGCGCCATTGAGTAGGCATCCTCAGGCTGGAGTAGGGGACGGCGATGATAGGCCGTGGCCATGCCGCCACCCAGTTCGCAGGTGAAATAGGGATAGGCCCCTCCCGACCTCCCCGATGGGGAGGGGGACTCTGCAGCCTTCTTGTTGTCGTTGGCACCATCCAGCGCGCCCATGTTCTCGCCGCCTCCAGCTGAGTGGGAGGGAGTGCTGAAATTGAAAGCCTTGTAGTAGCTGCCGCAACCCTCGGTGATCTCCTTGTCCCAGAAACCGTCGGCATAGTCGCCGTAGAGCGGCAGCATCTCGCCGAAAGGCACAGGCGTGCGCAGTTCAGGCCAACCAGTACGGGTGTAGAAGGGTAGGTCGAAGCCAATCTTCTCGGCGATGCGCTTCAGCGCCACGAGATATTCGCCTCGTCCGCGATATTCATTGTCAAACTGGGCAGCGATGACAGGGCCGCCGTCTTTCCATTGCAAGCCTTGAACCTGAGTGAAGATCTGACGATAAAGTTTCTCGGCCAAGCCGAGAAACACGGGGTTGGACTCGCGCAGCTTGCAGCCCTTGGTAAAGACCCAGTCGGGTATGCCGCCATTGCGCACCTCACCGTGGCAGAACGGGCCCAGTCGCAGCACCACTGGCATCTGCTCCTGCTGGCAAACCTCCAGAAAACGGCGCAGCGAGCGCTGTCCGTCCCAGCGGAAGATGCCCTCCTGCTCCTCGATGTGATTCCAGAATACGTAGGTGGCGATGATGGTCACGCCGCCCTCCTTCATCTTTTTCACCTCGCAAGCCCACTCGTCGGCAGGGATGCGTGAATAGTGTATCTCGCCCATAACAGGACAGACGCGATGGCCGTCGATCAGGAGGCTTTGACTGTCCCACGTCACGGTGGGGACAGACGCTGCCTTTGCACCTGTCCAGACGGTCAGGAGCGCAACAGTCATGCAGAGGCTGTTCAGTAGTTGTTTCATCATTTGTTTTTGATGTCGAAAAATTGGTGAGTAATAATTGTTTGCAAGCAAAGGTACGAAAGAATCGTGGATAATCGGGACAAGTTTTTGGATTTTTAACAAGATTTCCTAACTTCTGGGCAGATTTTTTGGCGTTGCCAGAAAAATGTCGTAACTTTGCCCTGTTTTAGCGACGGCTAAGAACAGATGGGATAGAAACTAAACAAACAATAATAATAAAAAAGGAAGTATGAAAAAACTACTTTTGGGCGACCAAGCGATAGCGCAAGGAGCCATTGATGCAGGGTTAAGCGGCGTTTATGCTTATCCCGGCACCCCCTCGACTGAGATTACGGAGTATATTCAAGATTCACCGCTGGCACGTGAGCGGGGCATTCACAGCCGTTGGTCAACCAACGAGAAGACGGCTATGGAGGCTGCGCTGGGCATGTCGTTCATGGGCAAGAGGGCACTCGTCTGCATGAAGCACGTGGGTCTGAACGTCTGTGCCGACCCGTTCGTGAACAGCGGTATGACGGGAACCAACGGCGGCCTGGTCGTGCTGGTGGCCGACGACCCCTCGATGCACTCTTCGCAGGATGAGCAAGACTCACGCTTCTACGGAAAGTTTGCGATGGTGCCCACGCTGGAACCCTCGAACCAGCAGGAGGCCTACGACATGATGTCGATGGCCTACGAGCTGTCGGAACAGGTGGGGCTGCCTGTGCTGATGCGTGTCACCACCCGTATGGCTCACAGCCGTGCCGTGGTCGAGGTGGCCGACGCTCCTGGTCAGCAGAACGAGCTGAACTACAACGCCAAGGCCAGCAACTGGGTGCTGCTGCCTGCCTTTGCCCGTAAGCGCAACGACATCGTGACGGCTCAGCAGCCTGAACTGGAGAAGATGGCTGTGGAGAGTAAGTATAACAAGTATATTACCCCCCTCTGTCCCCCCGAAGGGGGGAAGAGTGATCCCCATTGCTCCTCCTCAGAAAGGGGGAAGAAGTACCCACTGGGTGTGATTGCCAGCGGTATTGCCTATAATTACTTGATGGAATGCATCTCTTCGTCCGAAGGGAGCTCCTCCCCCTCGGGGAGGCTGGGAGGGATTCCCATCCTCAAGATTTCGCAGTACCCTCTGCCGAAGGAGCTCGTGCGTCGCATGACAGAGGAGTGCGAGAGCGTGCTGGTGGCTGAGGAAGGTCAGCCCTTCATCGAGGATCAGGTGCGTGGCGTGATGCCTGGCAATGCTGTGATCAAGGGCCGTCTGACAGGTGAACTGCCTCGTACGGGCGAGCTGAACCCTGACCTGCTGAAGAAGGCGCTCGGACTGCCCAGCGATGAGGCCTACAAGACCTGCGAGGATGTGGCTCCACGTCCACCCGCACTCTGTCAGGGTTGCGGTCACCGCGATGTCTATACAGCGCTGAACCAGGTGCTGCTCGACTATCCCAACGCCCGTGTGTTTGGCGACATCGGCTGCTACACCTTGGGCTTCCTGCCTCCTTATAAGGCTATTCACTCTTGTGTGGATATGGGTGCCTCGATCACAATGGCGAAGGGTGCCAGCGATGCTGGCCAGTGGCCTGCCGTTGCCATCATCGGTGACTCGACCTTCACCCATAGTGGCATGACGGGTCTGCTCGATGCTGCCAACGAGAATGCCAATATCGTGGTCATCATCAGCGACAACCTCACCACCGCTATGACAGGCGGTCAGGACTCGGCTGGTACCAATAAGTTTGAGGCCATCTGCCGTGCCCTCGGCGTCAGCGATGAGCACCTGCACGTGGTGAACCCCATTCCCAAGAACATGCCTGAGATTACGGCCATCCTGAAGCAGGAGATTGAGTATAAGGGGCTGTCGGTCATCATCCCTCGTCGTGAGTGCATGCAGACCCTACAGCGCCACCTCAAGCAGCAGAAGGCCAAGAAGGCGTGAGAGAAGGAAGAAGAAAAATGGTGTAACGTAATAGTGAAACTACGAAAATGAAGACAGATATCATACTTTGCGGTGTGGGAGGACAAGGCATTCTCTCCATCGCTACCATCATAGGCGAAGCCGCCTTGAAAGAGAATCTTTACATCAAGCAAGCTGAGGTTCACGGCATGAGCCAGCGTGGCGGTGATGTGCAGTCGAACCTTCGCATCTCCAGCGAACCCATCCACAGCGACCTGATTCCCCTCGGCGGTGCCGATGTAATCATCTCGATGGAGCCGATGGAGGCGCTGCGCTATCTGCCTTTCCTGAAGAAGGAAGGCTGGATTATTACTTCAAGTGCTCCTTTTGTAAATATTCCTAACTATCCTGATGTAGAGGTGATTAAACGTGATTTGTTAAAGCTTAACAACGTGATACTCCTCGACATCGAGCAGCAGGCTAAGGACGCTGGCGTGCCTCGTTCGGCTAACGTGATTCTGCTGGGTGCCGCACAGAAGGCGCTGGGCATTGAGTACGACAAACTGGAGGATGCCATCCGCCGCGTGTTCGGTTGTAAGGGTGACGCTGTGGTCGATGCCAACATCAAGGCACTGGCCATCGGAAAAGCAGCACAGAAGTAAATTGAGAACTGAATGGAAACACCAATAAAAAAGGAAATAGTTGACAAGTTGATAGCTCAGTTGGGCATCAACGACTTTGCCAAGGCCACCATCCGCGAAGTGAAGCAGGTGGCAGCGATGGCTGAGAAAGAGAGTGGGGTGGAGTATATTAAGATGGAGATGGGCATCCCTGGCCTTCCTGCTGCTCAGGTGGGTGTCGATGCGCAGATCCAGGCGCTGAAAGACGGCATTGCCCATAGTTATCCTGACATTCAGGGCTACCCTGAGCTGAAGCGTCAGGCCTCACGCTTCGTGAAGGCCTTCATCGGCGTGGACGTCGATGCCGAGGGCTGCGTGCCTGTGACTGGCTCTATGCAGGGCACCTTCGCCTCGTTTCTCACCTGTTCGCAGTGTGACCCGAAGAAGGACACCGTGCTCTTCATCGACCCTGGCTTCCCTGTGCAGAAGATGCAGCTGAAGGTGATGGGTGTGAAACTGGAGACCTTCGATGTCTATGACTACCGTGGTGACAAGTTGGGCGCAAAACTCGAGTCGTATCTGGCGAAGGGCAACATCTGTGCCATCGTCTATTCGAACCCCAACAACCCCGCATGGATCTGTCTCTGTGAGGAGGAGCTGAAGACCATCGGCACGCTGGCCACGAAGTATGACGCCGTGGTGATGGAAGACCTGGCCTATTTCGCAATGGACTTCCGTAAAGACCTGAGCAAGCCCTTCGAGGCTCCCTATCAGGCAACGGTGGCTCGCTATACAGACAATTACATGCTGCTCATCTCGGGTTCGAAGGCGTTCAGCTATGCCGGCGAGCGCATCGGTGTGGTTTGCATCAGCGACCAGTTGTTCCATCGCCATTTTGACGCGCTCTCTGCTCGCTACGAAGGTCTGCCCTTCGGCCTGGTATTCTCTACCCGCATGCTTTATGCCCTCTCGTCAGGCACCAGCCACAGCGCCCAGTATGCGCTGGCTGCTCTGCTGAAGGCTGCCTGCGACGGCACCTACAACTTCCGCGATGACATCCGCGTCTATGGCGAGCGTGCCCACAAGTTGAAGGAAATTTTCTGCCGTCATGGCTTCCACGTGGTCTATGACAAAGACCTTGACGAGCCCATTGCCGATGGCTTCTACTTCACCATCGGCTACAAGAAAATGACCAGCGGTGAGCTGGCCAAGGAGCTGATGTACTACGGCGTATCGGCCATCTGTCTCATCACCACCGGCTCTCATCAGGAAGGCCTGCGCGTCTGCACCTCGTTCATCGAGGATCACCAGTATGCCCAGCTGGAGGAGCGCATGGCTGTGTTTGAGGCGAACAACCCGTAATCCCCAAAAACAACAAGCGACAACGATATGAAACATACCTTTATCGCAGCTGCCGCCTTGTGCCTGACACTTTCGGCACAGGCGCAACAGAAAGAGGGCGGCATTTCGAAAGACATGCTCCGCGACATTCAAAAGGAACAGAAGCTGGGCGCTGCCGACCGCGCGCTGGTCAACGCCATTGGTGCCAATGCCATCGACGACCTGGCCAAGAACCGCCAGAACGCAGGTGAGCTCGACACCAATTTCAGCGTGGAGACCAAGAAGCAGTCGATTACTGACCAGCAGTCGTCAGGACGTTGCTGGATGTTCAGTGGCATGAACGTGTTGCGCGGCGACTTCAACCTGCGCACCGACTCGCTCACGGTGGAGTTCTCGCAGGCCTACCTTTTCTTCTGGGATCAGCTGGAGAAGGCCAATCTGATGCTGCAAGGCGTGATTGATACTGGCAACAAACCCATCGATGACCTGCGTGTGCAGTTCTTTTTCCACTATCCCATCAGCGATGGCGGCACCTTCTGTGGTGTGGCCGACCTGGCCGACAAGTACGGCCTCGTGCCCAAGGAGGTGATGCCTGAGTCGTTCTCCAGCGACAACACGTCGAAGGCCCGTGCCCTCGTGGCTTCAAAGCTGCGCGAATATGGCCTGCAGTTGCGCGATATGGTGCAGAAGGGCCGTAAGCAGCAGGCGCTGGAGAAGGCCAAGACACGTATGCTGAGCCAGATCTACCACATGCTGCAATACATCATTGGCGAGCCTCCCACGAAGTTCACCTATGCTTTCAAGACCACCAAGGGGAAGACCGTCGGCGAGGCCAAGGAATATACGCCGCTGTCGTTCTATCAGGAGGTGATGGGCGGCAAGCAGCTGGGCGGCTCGTTTGTGATGGTCATGAACGACCCCCGACGCGAGTACTACAAGACCTACGAGGTGGAGTATGACCGCCACACCTACGATGGCCATAACTGGAAATATGTCAACCTGCCTATGGATGACATTGAGGCGATGGCTATCGCCACGCTCAAGGCGGGCCACAAGCTCTACTCCAGCTACGATGTGGCTAAGATGCTTGACCGCAAGCGCGGCTACTGTGACACGGAGAACTTTGATTATGGTTCGCTCTTCGGCACCACCTTCGGCATGAACAAGGCCGAGCGCATCTCGACCTTCGACAGCGGTTCCACGCATGCCATGACCCTCACCGCCGTTGACCTCGACGCGAAGGGCAAGGCGAAGAAGTGGAAGGTGGAGAACTCATGGGGCGCCTCGTGGGGACAGCAGGGCTGTCTGATCATGACCGACCGCTGGTTCCGCGAATACATGTTCCGCTTGGTGGTGCCCAACGAGTATGTGCCTGCCAAGGTCATGGAGGCTTATCGCACCACGCCCGTCATGGTCATGCCCGAAGATCCGCTCTTCTTGCCTGACGAGTAGGACTGACGAAATATAGATGACAATTTTTGTCCATGTCGCAAATTATTCGTACCTTTGCACCCGCAATTCGTAGAATTGAGAATTTTGAATTGAAAATTGATAATTAAAAAAGAAGAAATGAAAGCATTTGTTTTCCCTGGACAGGGAGCACAGTTCGTAGGCATGGGCAAAGACCTCTACGACAACAACGAGACCGCTAAAACACTTTTCGAGAAGGCCAACGAGATTCTGGGCTACAGAATCACCGACATCATGTTTGAGGGCACCGATGACGACCTGAAGCAGACGAAAGTCACTCAGCCCGCCGTGTTCCTCCACAGCGTGATTAGCGCCATCTGCATGGGCGACGCTTTCGACCCTCAGATGACCGCTGGCCACTCGCTGGGCGAGTTTTCGGCACTCGTGGCTGCTGGCGCCCTGTCGTTCGAGGATGGTCTGAAGCTGGTCTATGCACGTGCAATGGCTATGCAGAAGGCCTGTGAGGCTGCTCCCTCCACGATGGCTGCCATCATCGGTCTGCCCGACGCACAGGTCGAGGAGATCTGCGCTGGCATCAACCGCGAGGGCCACGTGTGTGTCTGTGCCAACTATAACAACCCCGGTCAGCTGGTGATCTCGGGCAATGTGGAGGCCATCAACGAGGCTTGCGAGGCCATGAAGGCTGCTGGTGCCAAGCGTGCCCTGCCCCTGAAGGTGGGTGGCGCTTTCCACTCTCCGCTCATGCAGCCCGCCAAGGACGAGTTGCAGGCCGCCATTGAGAAGACTGAGTTCCAGACTCCGAAGTGCCCCATCTATCAGAATGTAGATGGTAAGCCTCACACCAATCCCGCTGAGATCAAGGCCAACCTGATTGCTCAGCTCACCTCAAGCGTGCGTTGGACCCAGTGCGTGCAGTCGATGATTGCCGATGGTGCCGACGACTTCACCGAGTGCGGCCCTGGTAAGGCCCTGCAAGGCATGATTGCTAAGATCAACAAAGAAGTGAGCGCTCATGGCATCCAGCAGTAAAATCATTATCTACCAAATTTTTACGCGCTTGTACAGCAACCGCTGTGCGGCGCGTAAACCTTTTGGGACTATCGACGAGAACGGCTGTGGCAAGCTCAACGACTTCACGCCCAGCGTGCTCAAGCAGATTCGTGAGAAGGGCGTGACCCACGTGTGGTACACAGGTGTTATCCGTCATGCCACGATGACCGACTACTCGAAGTATGGCATTCCTCGCCAGCATCCTGCTGTGGTGAAGGGTAGGGCAGGCTCACCCTATGCCATTGCCGACTACTACGACATCGACCCTGATCTGGCTGTCGATGTGGAAAAGCGCATGGACGAGTTTGAGCGGCTCATCAGCCGCACCCACCGTGCCGGCATGAAGGTCATCATCGACTTCGTGCCCAACCATGTGGCCCGCCAGTACCACAGCATCTGCAAGCCCAAGGGTGTGCGCGATCTCGGACAGGATGACGACCCGCAGTGCGGCTTTGACCCTCGCCACAACAATTTCTACTACTGTCCTGGACAGCAGTTCCAGCCCTATTTTGACCTCTACCACGGTGAGAAACAGCCTTACCATGAGGAACCTGCCAAGGCCACAGGCAATGATTGCTTCTCCAACGCGCCAGGGCAGAACGACTGGTATGAGACGGTGAAGCTCAACTACGGTGTGGACTACTATGCTGGCGGTCGCGGCTGCTTCGACCCCATGCCCGACACGTGGCAGAAGATGACCGACATCCTGCTCTTCTGGGCTTCCAAGGGCATCGACGGCTTCCGCTGCGATATGGCCGAGATGGTGCCTGCCGCCTTCTGGGCCTACGCCACCGCTCAGGTCAAGGCGCTGTATCCTGACCTGCTTTTCATTGGCGAGGTCTATAATCCCAGCGAGTATCGCAACTACATCGCCTCAGGCTTCGACTATCTCTACGATAAGGTGGGCATGTATGACGTGCTGCGCGACATCACCTGTCACCGTCGCGGCACGGGCGACATCACCCAGTCATGGCAGCACATCGATGACATTCGTCAGCACATGCTCTACTTCCTCGAGAACCACGATGAGCAGCGCATAGCCAGCAACTTCTTTGTGGGCGACGCACGCAAGGCTGTGCCCGCCCTTGTTGTGGCTGCCCTGTTGGAGAAGAACCCCTTCATGTTCTACGCCGCTCAGGAGTATGGCGAGCGAGGCATGGACGAAGAGGGCTTCAGCGGGTGCGACGGCCGAACCACCATCTTCGACTACTGGTCAATTGACACGCTGACGCGTGCCTCACAAGGGGCGCTCACACCTGACGAGCAAGCACTCTCCGAGCTTTACCGCCGCGTGCTCACCATTGCGCTCAAGGAGAAGGCTGTGAGCGAGGGTGACATGTTCGACCTCATGTATGTCAACCGTCAGTACGGCGCACAGTATGCCTTCCTGCGTCATGCAGGCAAGGAGACGCTGCTCATTGCTGTCAACTTCGACGACGTGGAGGCCACCATCGGCCTGACTGTCCCTGCCCATGCCTTCGACTTCCTCGGCATTGGCGAGGGCACGAAAAAAGCCACCGACCTGCTCTCAGGTCAGCAGCTTTCGCTTGCCCTTCAGCGTGACGCGCAGGTGCAACTCACTCTCCCGTCGCGCGGAGCCCTCGTCCTGAAGTTTTGAGCGGTAGGTTTTTTCTAGTTTTCTAGTTTTCTAGTTTCACTAGTTCTACTAGTTTCACTAGTTTTCCTAGATAATCTAGATCTTCTAAAAAATCGAGGGCGTGTCACGTGACACGCCCTCATTCATTTTACCCGATATACTGAACAATCAGGTCGGCCATCTCCTCGTCGGTCTTGCCGCCTCTATTGATGACAAGGTCGTAGTTGCGGGTATCGTAGCGCGTGGTGCCGGCAAACTTCTTGACGTAGTTCTCGCGCATCTTATCCACATCCTCGATAATCTTCGCAGCTTCCTCGGCGCTGAGGCCTCGCTTGTTGGCTATGCGCTGTATGCGTTGCTCCATAGGCGAGGTGATGAGGATGTTCAGACGATTGGGATGATCCTGGAAGACAAAGAAGCCGCTGCGACCGGCTATCACGCAAGAACCTACCTCGGCCAAGTCTTGCAGGATCTTTATCTCAGCCTTGAAGACGTCGCTGGCATTGAGCAGGTCGGGCTCGTTGATGACGGAAGAGGTGTTTTCCTCGACGAAACCCAGCACGCGCAGGAAGTCGGACCACCAGTCGTGCTTGCGCCCCTTCAGGCTTTCTATTTCCTTGACACTCAGGTTATACTTCTTGCAGAGGGCATCGATTACGCCCTTGTCGTAGAAGGTGACACCCAGCTTGGCGGCCACGATCTCGCCGATGGTGCGCCCACCTGAACCGACTTCGCGGTTGATGGTAATGACAAATTTTTCGTTCTTATTCATAGGATGAGATGTTTTGTTTCTAATAGATAAATAAGGTAAGGATATAAGCCACGATGGTGGAGGTGATGACGCTGACGAGGCCAGGCATCATGAACGAGTGGTTGAGCAGATACTTACCGATGACGGTGGTGCCCGAGCGGTCGAAGTTTACCGTAGCAATATCAGAGGGATAGTTGGGAATGAAGAAGTAGCCATAGACCGACGGCAGTACGCCCAGCAGCACAGGGCCGGGAATGTCGAGCGAATAGGCCAGCGGCAGCATGGCCACGACGACGGCTCCCTGCGAGTTGATGAGCACCGAGACGAGGAAGAACGCAAAGGCGATGCTCCAGGGATACTGCTTCACGATGTCGGTGAGCATGGTCTGCATCTCGTTCGTGTAGTTGGAGAAATAGGTGTCGGCCAGCCAGGCGATGCCGTAGATGGCTACGACGGCCACCATGCCCGACTGCCACACGGGGCCTGCCACCGCTTTCTTGGGCGATGCCTTGCAGAAGATAATCATCAAGGCTGCAGCCGTGATCATGACAATCTGGATGATGAGGTTCATGCCAATGGGCTTCATGATGGGCGTACCGTCAGCGGCCGCCTTGCCGCTGTCGAAGACGGGACGGATGTCGCTTCCTATCATCTGCATGAAAGAGAAAAACACGATGATGACGATGGCTGCCAGGAAGATAAAGACGGAACGCTTGGCCTCGACGGGAATCACTTTGTCAAGTAGGGTGGCGTTGCTGCCATAGATGTAGTCACGCTGTTCGGGTATCTTCAAGCGAGCCTGAAACACGGGGTCTTTGTCGAGATCGAGACCGCGCCTGTAGGAGAAGAGCGCAGCCATCATCAGTCCGCAGATGCAGGCAGGAATCGTGATGGAGACCACCTGAATGTTGTTGATCTCGAAACCTGCCTCATTACTGATAATCACGAATGAAGCCACGGCGGCAGCGATGGGCGAGCAGGTGATGCCCACCTGAGAGGCGATAGAGGCTACGCCGCAGGGACGCTCAGGGCGTATGCCTTTCTTCAGCGCGATGTCGCAGATGATGGGCATCAGCGTATAGACCACATGGCCCGTGCCCACCAGCACCGTGAGGAAAAACGTGCTGAGCGGAGCCAGGAAGGTGATGCGGTCGGGATGCTTGCGCAGCATGCGCTCGGCAATCTGAATGAGCCAGTCCATGCCGCCCGAGGCCTGCATGATTCCTGCACAGGTCACGGCAGCGATGATGATGTAGATCACATCGGTTGGTGGAGTGCCGGGCTTCATACTGAAGCCAAACACAAGCAGGGCCAGTCCGATGCCGGAGATGGCACCCAGCGCGAGTGAGCCGTAGCGTGATCCCACCCACAACGCTCCTAACACGATGAGGAGCTGAAGAATCATCATTAGAGTCATAATAGTTATAAGTGTTAAGTTTGTTTGGTAGTCGGTAAAATTGATGTTGCTATTTTAGGTAATGTGACTGCAAAGGTAGTGAATAATTTGAAAATACAAAAAAAAAGAACGATTTTCTTTTGATTTGCTCTCGACTTTTTGTACCTTTGCCATCCGAAAACCAATACAACGATGAAACAAGAGAAAATTAACGAGGTGCTGCTGCGCAACGTGGGACTGCTCTCACGTCAGGCTCCGCGCGAAATGGAAATGATGCCCAAGGGCTCAGCGCCACTTCCCGATGTGGAGGAGGTAAAGCAGATCGTGAGCTTGGTGAAGAGCATCATCTTCACCGATTATTTCTATAAACGTCAGCCCGAGGAGCAGATACGCTCCTTCTATATTGGAGGCAATCTGGAAGAGCTTTACACGTTGCTGCGCCGACAGATCAGTCGCGGACTGCAGTTCTGCGAGGAGTGCGGCGAAGAGGAGGTGATGCCCACCGCTGAGGAGATGGCCCTCAAGTTTATCGACCAGCTGCCCGAAGTGAAGCGCCTGCTCTACACCGACGTGGAGGCCATGTTCAAGAACGACCCCGCTGCCACCAACTTTGGCGAGGTGATTTACTGCTATCCAGTGGTTAACACGATGACCCACTACCGCATAGCCCATGTGCTGCACCAGATGCAGGTGCCCGTCATCCCCCGCATTATCACCGAGCAGGCCCATTCGAAGACAGGCATAGACATCCATCCCGGTGCCACCATCGGCGAGTATTTCTCCATTGACCACGGCACGGGTGTCGTCATCGGCGAGACCTGCATCATCGGCCATCATGTGACGCTCTATCAGGGTGTGACGCTGGGCGCCAAGAGCTTCAAGTATGATGCTCAGGGCAACATGCTCAATGTGCCGCGCCACCCTATCATCGAGGACTTTGTCACCATCTATTCCAACGCCTCGATCCTTGGGCGCATCACGATAGGCCATCACTCCATCATCGGCGGCAACATCTGGGTGACCAACGACATACCGCCTTATTCGCGCATACAGCAGAGCAAGGCTGTCGATCTCTCCTTCCAAGGAGGGCTGGGCATCTGAACAAATATCCCCAAAAGACGGACATTTTACAGAAAACGAAATATTTTTTGCATTAAATTTTGCAATTTGCTTTCTTCTTTGTATCTTTGCAAGCCGAAGGAAGAACGCTCTGCGTTTCAAAGCTAAGAAAGACCAATTATTTTTTTATTATTCAATCAATACTTTTACTTTTTTAAAAATGAAAAATGTACCAGTAATTAAAATCGGAATCGTGGCTGTGAGCCGCGACTGTTTCCCCGAGTCATTGGCAGTTAACCGCCGCAAAGCAGTTATCGCCGAGTATGAAAAGAAGTTCGGTAAGGACGGCATCTACGAGTGCCCCATCTGCATCGTTGAGAGCGAGATCCACGCTCAGCAGGCTCTTGAGGATGTTAAGAAGGCTGGCTGTAACGATCTCTGCGTTTACTTAGGCAACTTCGGTCCTGAGATCTCTGAGACCATGATTGCTGACTGGTTCAAGGGCCCGTCAATGTTCATCGCTGCTGCTGAGGAGACTC
>JAEEGL010811080.1_pt1 | contig 13670 bp, 21 predicted proteins | sample 9134231 | NCBI WGS metagenome assembly JAEEGL01 (sample SAMN16246548, study PRJNA631951) | gut metagenome | biome: gut microbiome; feature: rumen; material: fiber-attached | host: Bos | place: Iran: Karaj | collected 2018-10
ACAGCACAATACAGTTTCGGGATCAGCATAGTGGATGCGATCCTTAACATCATTGTAAGCTTTCTCAATTTTCTCTTTAAACATATTGAATCCTCCTTGTTGCTAAATATAGTTGCATAAAAGGAGGTGTAAATTCTGCGAAAACGTAAGACCCACTGTAAATATCACAGTGAGCCATACGCTTACAAATCAATCGTATTCATCTTCGTCGTATACTATTGATTCCAGAAATTTTTTGCAATGTTCCTGAAGCTCCAGTTTACCGTTGTCAAGCATGTTGCAGATGCCGCTTTTGTCTTCTTCCGATAACTTCTCGCCGTTCACAGTCAGGCTGCTAAGCCATTCCATACACAGACGATAACTCGGTTTGACTCCCATACGCGAGCACGCTTTGACAAAGCTTGCAACGTATATCGAATACTCCACGTTATTAGCAAGATTGTTTTTCCAGTTCCACATAATACACCTCCTGAAATATGATTTTGTTTGCATAATAGGAGGTGTGAATTGTGCGAAAATATCATTCTTCCTCGTAGTCAGAATACTTATCTGCCCAAGGAGAAGGTTCAAGCGTGACATGCATCTCTTTCAAATATGCTTTGACCTTCCACTCATTGGTGCGATCATCCAGCCACCAACGGGGCCTGATAGTCATGTCTACGCTACGGATTTCGGCAGAGTCCAGCATACCTACTGTATCCTCATCCAGTTTAGTCTTCACACCGTTAGAGTAAATATAAATTGCTGCTGGAGGTATATTAGGGAATGATCTGAAGCTGACGGACACATCGATACGATATCGGATCTGGTCGCCGTCCTCATTAGGAAGCTTGGTCTTGACATACCAGCCAATATCTTTCAGACGGTTGGCTTCATCTTCATCATAGAACTCGTATGTGAATTTCCTGTCACCTTCTTTGTTAAACCTCGATCCGGCACCACTAAAGTTGCGGAAAATGATCGTTGCGTTTTCGAAATTCTCAGGTGCTACAAAGTGTTTTTCCATAGTTATTCTCCTTATAAATATAACTTTGCAAACAGCAAGAGGCCATGCTTATCTTGCACAGCCTCCCGCTTTTAACTTATCTTACTGTCTGTACTACTATGGAGCCGTTATGTTCCGACTCGATAGTGATCTTGTCTCCGTTTGTGAAGGCGAAGCCCTTAACAAAATCGTCTACACAATCCATTCGGCCTTTGTTATAAGCTTCTTTGATCTTCTTTTTAAGATCGTCGATCTCTTCTTTGTGGGCCTCGTAGAGCATGTAGGCAAATATAAGTTCAATACCTTTGCAAACGAGTAACGCTCTCTTTGTCGATTTCTTCATAGTTGCTCCTTTCTTAAAAACAGTTGACAGGTCATAAAGGAGGTTGTTAATTGTGCGAAAAGACAAGACCAACTGTAAGTATAACTTACAGTTGGTCCTACTTGACTACAGTATCATGAATTCGTTCGATAATTTTTCGATCATATCATTCAGGTCGAATTCCAATTCACGTGACATGTCTACGCCACTTATTTCGAACGCAGATTTCAGTATAAGCATACTTTCGAGCTCCATTCTAACCCCGATCTTTTTAACAAATCGACCGAGTAAGAAAGTGCCCAGAAAGTCTACTACTAATCCGCTTATTAGAAATATCAAGCATCCGACATACATGAACAAATATACAACGACTGTCTGAATTTTCGCCATAATTCCTCCTTTTCCAATTAATTGTAGTTCATTAAGGAGCTTGTTAATTACGCGGAGAAAGGCATCTCTTCCTCAGAATTCTCTGGAATGTTCATGTATGGCGCTAACGGGTCATCAGAAACGAACATTTCAAAGTCACCATACTGCGAGATCATCTCAATGGCCTCATCAACTAGAGAAATATAATAGGATTCATCTATGATCTCTGATGAATTAGGCAAATCTCTGACAATTTCTGATTCTAACCAACGGTAGCCTTTAGTACCACCAGCAGCGTAGAATTTACCGTCTTGCTTCCTATACAAAACACCGCCACCATAGCCAGGTTTGATCGGGCAGAAGGATCCAACTCGTCCAACAAACTGATACGAATGGCCTTCTTCGATCTCAGGTTCTAATCTAGCTTTAATTTCGTCATAGGAAATATCAGATAGGTTACCCTTCTTATACTTCTGAGTTGCTTTCTCAAGTTCCCTTTCCTGCGTAGTAACGTCTGGAAGAGCTTCGTTCATGTCCAAATATAACTCTCCCTTGGACACAGACTTGGTCTCGCACAGATCTTTGAACTTTATTGGTTCATGGCTAAAGAGCGTCTTAAACACATAAGGAGTCTTAAACCGATCCCCTGTTGCTGACCAATGACCATCGTACTTGCAAATATAATTAGCTTTATCAACCAGGCACATACGATCGTAAGTAGCTTCGTGCTCAAAGTTGTATCCATACAGATGTCCATACGCCATAACAAAATCCTTAATCTTCTGATCAGCGTCAGGAATCTTAATGGAATCTGTCTTAATATGCGCCACTGTATAGCCACGCTTCTGAACTTCGTGCTTAAGATTGATCATGAACAGAGCGCCTCTCTTAGCAACAATGTTGTCAACATTGCGCTCATCCTTGAACACACACTCGTACCCAGCTTTTGTCTGTCCATAGACAGCGTTGATTACGATCTTCAAAGCCTGAGCAAGTCCCTTAGCTTTTCCAGGATCATCCAGATACTTAGTCAGAGTGCCATTAAGTAGTGTTTTAGCCTTATCAAAGTCTTCATGTTTAATAGCCAATCTCATGTCAACTATTTCACCAAAGCGCTTTGTGTATTCATCGCCAAACAAGTTCTCCGCTCTTATACTGGAAGGATGCATCGACGAAATATCAAACAGTCCAGCATTGAAGTACATGCCCGGTTCTGAATATACGTAACCGCCTTGCTTAGGATCTTCTCCGCGATACATTGATTTACCGAGATGATGTGTATAACCAGGAAATATAGGTCGTCCGTATTTGTCGAACGCTGTATACTCAGGGTCCAGATCCCAGAACTCTCCTTCAAAGCCTGGCATATGATCAAATCGGTATTCAATGGCCGATTCGTCACCCATAAAACGGTAATTGAACTGGCTTTGTGGGTGCTTATCGTTGCCAAATATAAACTTCTTAGTAAGTGAATTTGTGCTGTCGTTTACTGTGCTGCCTGTAATGTCTGCCAGAATCTCTCTTGCCACAAAATCGGATTGAGTAGCATCGAATACCGCCTCAGTAGCCAATACATCATTGTCGCAATACTCGGCAACCTTATTCCAAAGTTCTTTTGGTACCGGTTGATCCCAAGGCAATCCAAGTTCCTGGTGGTGTATTCCTAATTGAATCTCCCATTTCTTCAGAGATTTCTTGTCCGATGAATAGTCATATACATCTGTATAGCTAAGGTTGTAAGCACTACCAAAGAACGCGTTCCTGTCTCCAGATATAATTTTCTGAGACAACTCGTACAGTTGAAGGTTGTTGTAACCCATCATTCGAGCGTAGATAATATGATTGTCATAGCGTCTACAGTTAAAACCGACAAGTCTGAATTGTGTCAGGTTGTTGATCTGCTCGCTTGTTGGGTTGATCATTCGTATAACCTTGTTATCTTTCCCTCTCTTTTTCCAGTTCACAACGAATAGATTGGGAAAGACTTCACAGTCGTAGAACACCAAAATATCAGTTTCGCTTTCAACGGCTTCTGGCTCCTCATCAGAGTGAAACTTCATCTTGCTAACAAGGTCCAAACACTTCTTACTCTGGTTGGAACTGCTAGCGGCAAAGGTGATGATTGGTGGTTTCATGTCTGAAATATCATACTTGATACCGGAGTCGTATGCTTCTTCAAGCAATCTGTATATGAAGTCTACGCTTGATGCGGTTGACGAATGATACTCTTTTCTCAGGTTAGCCTTAATTAGCGTTCGTAGATGCTTTTCATCCTTGATCGTTTTCTCATTTACCACTTTATCTCCTTTCTTGAGTGGCAAACCGCTGCTTATAGTTGCTATCGAAATATCATTGCACAAAGTAAGCGTTCTGCGAAGAGAGCTCTTACCGGTAAATACTTTGATTTCAACATTATCATCATAGATTCTACTTAACTGAGACACATCACCACTGTAAATATAATGCAAATGAATAGCTTTGCCGCTTTTACTAAGTTCGGCATAGGTCGGCGGCCATTTACTAGCAGCTGCAAAGTTAAGATCGTAACTCTTTTCTCCAGTTTCAGGGTCTTTGATGTCGAAATCGATTACTATAAGGTTCGGTTCCTTAGCCTGTGTCAAAATATAATGGAGCTTGCTGGTGTCAAGATCCTTTAGAGTAGTGTTTACGTTATCCCAGGCGACAGACGGTGTTTCATCTGCGTTTGCATACTGCGCAGGGCAGTCAAAATATAAGTCATCGAAAAGGGAGTGTTGCTCCCTGAAGACCAGCCAGCTTTCCTCCTTATCAGTTTCTGGCGTTTCATTTGTTTCTTCAAATTTTTCCACCCGGAAATTTTTGTAATAGCTTCTCACTCTTGTTCCGTCTTCAAGTTGATATCGTTCTTTGTACTCTTTAAAATAGCTCTTGAGTTCTTCTTTAAAGACTCTTCTGTTATACGGGTACGGAACTCTAGCCGCATCACAGTAGTTCTTATACATCTCATAAGCTACAGATAGAGAGACTCCATCTTCTTTTTTAAAGGTGACGTATGAATCGAGTACAAAATTATAGAAATCGTTCGTAGCGCCAAGCATTGTTGTCGGAATATAATTGTCGTAACGATCCGGATCTTCAGAGTAAACTTCGAGGCAGTGTTGGGCAATCGCACCCAACTCAAAGTTAATCTGCTTTACGAGTTTTTTGTATTCCCTGCTTGGTAGTTTATTGCCCGTAGGCGATACATCGATAAGTCTTCTTAACAGACCTGATTTGGCATTTGTGATTCTGACCGGTTCGTTAGTGCCTATAAATAAGAAACACTTGAACCGGTTTTCATAAGGGGATTTGAACTTCTCATTGACTATCATCTTGTCATGAGAAACAATGCTATTAAGTCTGGTATTATCTTCCAGAGTAGATAACTTACCTTCATGGTCAATCGCCACAAGAGGATTACCTCTGAACTGTTCCAAGGCGAACGACGCATTAGCCTGTCCCAAAGTTTTTGATTCGAAGGATATACAGTAATCCTCAAACAACGAATCGATGATGTTAAGTACGGTGGACTTACCGGTACCAGCCTCACCATACAGAACAATGAACTTCTGGATGGTCTTTGAATCTCCTGCAACAATAGAGCCTATTGCCCATTCGATCTTGCGTCGTTCTTCCTCAGAATATAACACCGACATTAGCTTGTCGTATGCTTCGATACTTCCTTTTTCAAGCGGGTAGCTAAGCCGCTTTGATGCATAATCCTCCTTCTTAGATTCCATATTGGAAAATATAAGTTTCTCATCCAGGTTGTGATAGCAATCTCTGAGCTGCTTCTGGCAATACTTATGCCAGGTGTCGATCATTCCTGTTTGAGCGTCCCACATATGCAGGACTTTGAGATCGTAATCGCCGAACTCATCCTTCTTCTTTTCCAAATATAAGTCGAGTTCGTGGTCAATAGCCTGAAGAACGTCTCCCTCATCTGTTGACCACAAACCCTCTTTTTCCATCCAGACGGCATAGAAATCACCGCCTCGGATCATCAAGTCTGAACTTTTCTTTCTCGTCGGAATAATAAACCTAGGATAGATTTCTATAGTGCCCTTCTTCTTTCCAGGCCTTGTCGAAATCATGAAAAAGTCCATTTTTACTCCAGTTCATTAAGGTATTGCTGCATCTGATACCAGATTTCTTCCTCGAGCATGTTTTTGGTCGGATCATGTGTTGTGAACAAGCCACCTGCGCCGTCGGGTTCATACTCTCTGTAGTTGAGTCTGTCTACAACATCGAGAATATAATCCTTGTCAAAGCGCGAATTTGTCATCGACTTCAGACCTAGGTTCTCAAACATAACCCAGAACCACTTACTTTGACGGTCACCCTTATCGGGATCATACATAATATGATCTTCAATCCGTACTGCAAGAGCGACCATCATCTCAAATACGCTACATGCTCGATTGTCTAAAGTACTCTGAATATCGGTCTGACTCATTTCATGTTCATCACCATACCGATACCTCAGATCAATACCGTCTTCAAAACGATTACCATCTTTTGGTAAAATATAAACAAATTCTTGCTCGTGCAGAAGGACCAAGGCCTTCTTATAGATCTTGGTCTTTCCGCCGTAGTCAATCAGTTTACATAACCAATTGAAGTAATCCTTAGAAATATCATTCATTACTCCTCCATCCTAAAATGCGGACGGGTTTCATCATATGCTTCGAACGTCTGAACGTCTTTGTAAATTGCATAATCTGTGCAACGATCATCGTTCCTTATGAACAATTCATCAGATCCTTCCTCAAAGAGCTGCATAAAACCTTTTCCGAGCAGCTCTTCTGGATTATCGATAATGTCATCACGATCGTCAGTAATGATACCATCAGAATATAACGTGAGCTCGATAGCGCTATAATCCTCAAACTCACTGAACTGATCCGGCAGGATCTTATACGGTTCTGCGTGTGCTGTGACAACGTCGCTGCCGTACACGTTAACGCGTGAAGTGTATTCATTAAGAAGGTGTGCTACCTCTTCTTTCTTCTCAGGATCTTTTACAGACTTCAGAATATCAGCATTCGTCCGTCTGATAAGTTCATCCTGATCGTCTTCTTTCTCCAACGGTTCACGATCCATGTCAACAGGTTTAGAAGCTTCTTCAACCTCTTCCTTTTTCTCTGAAATGTCATAATTTTTCTTAACATATGTGATCCCCGCAACAGCACCAACAGCTGCTCCTGCTATAAATGTCACTAAATATAACACGTTTTTCATCGTATTCTCCTTAATTGAATAGCCATGGGTAATCAAACAGATCAGCCATCCAATCACCGCTGCCCAGACTTGCTAAGCTTCCTCCTTTTAAGACGCTCCTTATAGATGTTACCATCTACATTAAAGTCGATCGCATAGCCGATAGAATATCCGTGTCCGTTCTCATTAGGAACATGAACTCTCTTCACACGGAATTCAACCTTGTTGTCGCCGAATGGATTGTACTTGTCATAGATCCATCCATAAACCATACCGGCTTCCGTGTGCTCAAAGCCGAGCAGATCATACACCTCGTTCAGAGTGATCTCGCCTTTGTTCTTGAGAATATCATTCGCGAGATTCTGCTGGCATTCGAGAGTAAATCGGACCATATCGGGAGATCGATCCCACTTCTCATTGCCTTTTACCAGATACTTGACAAAGTCGCTTCGCTCAATATCGTCGATAATGTCATCTGCCAGAACGGTCTCAAATTTCTCATCACCGTTCTCGTCGATTACCGACTCCTCGATCTCGCCTTCTTTTGTGCCGAAATATAATCTCTCTTCGGCTTCCTCACCAACGCTATCAGCGACCCTACCGCGATAGTCTTTAAGAGTCTTCTTCAGACCCGCTGCGGTTGCTGCGAGACCTGCATTACGAAGCTTCATTGTATGATGAGCTGTGAAGAACGACAGAGTAGATGCTGTAAACAGAACAAGCGGGCCAGCATACAGTCTTGCACCAGCTCCAACAGTCTTGCCGTATGCAAACATAATCTCACGACCCTTTTTCGGATCATCGTCCGGCAGGGCTCTTGCCTTCTTAATTCTTGCGTTATGATCATCGACCACTTTGTCGAGGCCTTTCTTTGTCTGAACGCACGCCGTTACGACTGCTGCTGCTCCAAATATAACTCCAGCAGCCATGCAGATTTCCGGTTTCTTGTGTTTGATTAGCTTTTTCAGCGATCTTCCGATTTTACTCATAATTACTCCTTTCATTCAATTGCTTCTGCTCTGGGTAACTTGATCAAATATCCATCTCTATCACGTATTACCGATGCAGATCTAAGATCAGTCCACCCATATCGGTTATCTGTGGTCTTCCCGGTGATACCAACCAGGTCATAGAAGTCGGCAACGCTGACCATCTTGTAATCTGTAAGAAGCTCATCCATTCTCGCCAGGACTTCATCGGCTTCTTCTCTGCTGTCCAGAATTACATCGTCATAGTCATATGATCTGCGTCTTTCTGACTCTCTTGGACTAGCACTGGGTCGATCATAATAACTCCTGTAAGAGATGCGTTCTGCGTTGCTTCTAGGTCGTCTACTACCGTTTTTGCCCCAGAGAAACATATCCAGGGCATTTGTAACGGTGTCAGAGAATGTCTTTTTTACTGCCGGAACCAGAACCTCGTTCCAAATATAATTCTTAACGGTGCCCGCATCTTCCTGAATGAAGGCATCCATGAACTTTCGAAATCCAGATTTCTTCTTGGCTTTTACAGAGCCTTTTGTCACACGCTCGACCTTTTTTCCAGAAGATTTCTGTTGTTCTGATTCTTTTTTGGCTTTATCCGAATTCTTTCTGTAATCTTCCAAAAATATCAGTCTCCTCTCTACTCAAGCAGCTCCGAGAAGAAAGCGTAACTGGTAACCTTTTTGAAGATTGTGTTTCGTGTTTTGTTAATAAGTCTATCAACGAACCTATCACCAAGACGTTCCATGGTTTTTGCAAATGAAATATCATTTACGATCTTCTTCGCTTTCTTATCGAGAAACTCTTTTACATCAGCTTCTTTCATTGTTTCGTCAACTTTACTCTTAATAGTCTCCGAAACCTCTTTTACGAAATTTTCCTCCTCGGAATTTTTCGCTTTGCGGTATACAATTACTCCTGCCAGAACAAGTCCGCCAAATATAACAAGTCCTTTAAGTCCTTTGCGCATAAAGAGCCTCCTTGGAAATTTGCTTATCCGTTTTTACTTAAAAAACAAAAGGAGTGGTTGTACAGTTTGCACAGCCACTCCAAGTTTTACACTATTAAATATAAGTAAGTATTATCGGTTACTTGTCTGATCTTCCGAGAAGTCCATGATCGACTTCCGCATACTTATTACGCTTGAAGATTTTCCTACCTACGTAGAAAAGTCCTCCGAGAAGAAGACTTCCACCGGCAATAATGATGCCGATCGGAGAATCGTTCTCTTCCGCGTCGTCGTTTTCATTGTCAAAGCCAGTTGTCATTTCCTTTTCGTTCTCAGCCATAATCTACTCCTTTCTGAGAATATAATTAATTGCGTCTATAATGTTGTTTGTGAAATCCGCGTACTAATGTCTGTCGTTGTAGTCATATTCAGGTTCACAATAGAACCCAATAACCTTGCAAGGATATCCCGTATAAGGACCTGAAGTAACTTCAATTACACTATACGCGGGGTCTATCTCGCCGCATTTATTTACATCCCAACACAACAGATCACCAGGATTCGTCTTAGGCAGACCGATAGCTTGCCAATAGTCGCTCAGAGATACATACATCTCTCTCATAAGACGCTTGTTAAGCTCTACAAATACTTTGTCTACCCAAGCCGGATCGGACCAGAAATATCGTTTAGATAACTCATCATAGAACAAAGCGTTACCGCGCCCTGTAGATATGATGTCTTCACCGTGCATTGGCGGTTTAGAATTGACTTCGTTTCTGGCCATCTGCGTTCGGATTTCGGCTTCTTTCTTATCGCCGAGGACCTCCTTTGCAGCGTCCTGATACTGTTGCAGTTGGGTCTCATATAGCGAGCAGGCGGTTGCTGCCGCCACTGCCCTCCTTGTTGAGATCCTATGTCCTCCGATAATCAGAGCACAGGCGATTAAAAATATAATCAGAGACGGCAGATAGCACTTCCATGTTGCCTCTACGGTCTCTGCTATTGTGAGCTCATCTTTTTTAAGTTCCTCCTTTTTCTCTTCGATGTGCTTCACTGCTTCCGGGGTTTTCTGAACTGCTCGAACGCCGGCAATGAAAGCTAGTCCGATGCCTACGCCAGCTGCAATCTGCGGTGCGTGCTTAATCAAACCGGCTCTAACCAGCTTTAATGCGCCTTTGAGCTTCATTTTGTTGTTCCTCCGTTAACGTCACTCATGACAAAATTTACGGCGAATGAGACAATAGCTGTCTTTACGCCGATCGAGAACATGAGAGCTGATACGGTCTGAATACCTTCCTTCAGTTTCTTCAGTGTTTTGACTTTGTTCATAGTTACTCCTTTCTGAAAAATATAAGTGAACGAAAAAAGAGAAGAACATTAGTAACAGACGCCGTCCGACCTTTACTTTCGTAAAGTCACCATCTCTGTTCTTGTGCTCCGGGGATTCCCCTTTCCCGCAAGCGCTAATGCTCTTCTCATAATAGGCGTTGTAGATTTTGCGTAAATCACAAAAATATATGATCATACAAATCTACAGCGACATAGTAAGCAACCCGGAACATCATCCCAGATCGCCTATCGACCGACTTAATAAACTCTGAAACAATAAGAGCCGGGTCGGTGTCAGAGTTTTCAACCTCCTTTATCAAATATAACACCGTTGTCCGGCTCCATGATCGCTGCATCAATAGATCTTTGTCAAACCGCGTACGCACAGGGTCTAGCACATTTGCTAAATATAATAGCATCTGAGCAACAACGCTGCGTTTACTCGTTATCCTTGGCCTCTTCATGACGCTTCACGACACTTTCCAGAATCTCCTTGGATTTCTCTCTTCCGGCGACCCAGTACATGTTGTCCTTGGATTCCATATCGCCTTCGTGGAATATGATCGATCCACTCTTAGCCTCATCAGCGTTATCAGCAATATAACGCCACTCATTTTCCTGACCTTCCATGTAGTTCAGAGCACCATAGAGAGCTGCTCCAAGGGAATACATGATGACACAACCTACCTGTGCGATTCTGAGTTTTTTGGTTCTTGTGAGTTTGATTTTGGGCATTTTCATTAGTCATCCTCCTCTTCGTGCATGATTCTTTTTACTCTATCGTCAAGATCCTCGTCGTTTTTCATTCCTGCGACGAGGCTAACGACCGTTGCAATACCACCAATAACTTCAGCGGCTAGTTCAATTACGCTCCATTTTTTTGACATTGGCATCTCCTTTCTGAAAAATATAAGTGAACGAAAAAGAGAGATAACAACAATCGATTTCTCGATCTAGCCGCAAATAAGCCGTTGCTATCTCTCTCACTATACCATTTGCAAATTTTGCGTACTCAGCCGACAATGTCGTAAGCTGTGAGTTTCAAATATACCATATTCAGGTTTGTTGGGTTTTTTATAATTTTAATATCTATGTAATGACCCTTGGACAGATCCCACCCCCAGCGATAAGAGTAAGTATCATGAGCAACGCAATATAATGTTCTGATGACTTCGTTGAGAGATAATGTACCATACGCCTTAAGTAAGTCATTGACGTGGGCAATATGACAACGAATTAGCATCAGTTCCACATCTTTTTCTTTTTTAAAATCAGCATAATATGGAATACAAACTGTGAACTTCTTATTCATAATTAATTCTCCTTATCCCTATTGGAAAAACAGAAGGCCCATCGTAAATATCACGATGAGCCCTCGCTCAGGTTACATCAATCGGCACTAACGTTAATCAGCACGTCTATGCCCAATGATCCGAATTTCCTGTTCATAACGTCCCACTGCTCATCTGTGAGCAGAGCGTTGATTTTGTATATGATCTCCTTCGCTCCAGGCTGACGTTCGATAACATCCTGATCGAATGTCACCGGAACACCAGCTCCGAAGATAACGAGCCATACCTCCTTATTCAACACGTCTGTCTCAAGCAGACTGAACTTGTGGTTTCTTTTAATCGCAGGTTTCTTGATTTTAAACATATTCTTACCTCCACATTTGTTGATTAATGGTTCCTATAAACATACCTGTAAATTGTGCGGAGGCGAAAAAGAGGAGACCATGCAAATATCGCATAGTCTCCAAAAGTTAGTCCGTCTTCTTGTTATTTACTTCCTGTGATTTTTATTCCAATCACCAAGAACGCAAATAACAGCCAGACCGATCACAATAATGGTTCCTGTACTAAATGTCATAGTCTACCTCCTTAAAAGTGTTTAATAATGAGTGCTAGGGCAATAAAGCCCAAAATAACTATATGTATTACTTGCGGCTGTTGTGTCGCAAGGTACATATCCATCGGGGTCATGTATCCTCCTTTCACTATTACGAACAGTTTCATAATGGTGAATGTAAATGTTGCGAAAAAATGAAAGAGCCCTGCAAATCTTGCAGAACCCTTTCGGTGAAGATTACATCAGGTTTTTCAGAACTCTTTCAAGTTCATCCCTGGACATTGTTACATCAATATCAAGATGGAGTCTTACTCCCTCTTCATCGTCACTGATCTTAAGATCGTGAATATCAAAGTCAGCTTTAACACCAGCCTTCTTATTTATTCCGAACTTAATGCCTTTGGCAATAAGGGATTTGATCCATCCGCTATTTAATAAAATGTTCATAGTTTTCCTCCTTTTATTAGAAAATAGATGTTTCTTCTTCATAATATGACCTGTAATTTTCGCGCTCAAATAGGACAGTGATCGAAGCAAGTTTCCCAGGGTTCACGTTTGAGCGGTTTCATTTTCAACGCCCACATGATCTGACGAACTGTTACCGTCGGATAGCATCCATCTTTAACCGGTCCTGCCATTTTTTTGAAGTATTCGAGAAAACCTGGGTTCAAATATAAATCGTTCTTAAGTTCTTGATCTATTATTCCCCACCAAGTCATTTTTGTGTCTGATCGGTATCTCTGCTGAACAACGGATAGTCCCAAATCACCAATTTTATACAGAGTGCAATCTGAATACACGGGGTGATTGCAAATATAAGTCTTCCCATACATCTCGTAAACACAGACGTCCGACTTTTCGTAATGGTACCGCATAGATCCTCCTTCGAAAAAACAAAAAGCCCTGCAAATATCGTTTTGATACCTACAGGGCCGGTTGTTAAGTTACTAGTAGACCTTAATATTTATTAAAGTCCACAAACTTCTGTACTCCGCGAATAAGGTTCTTGGCAGTACCTGACGCAATGACGCCTCCGCTCTCCAATACCGCCGACCACTTGCCGACGACTAAGAAGGTTCCGATCTTTACAGCGTTGGTCGCGACATCCGCACCAAGCTTCATCAAGAACTCGCCATGCTGCTGTTTCATCTGTTCCTGACGCAGCTTTGTGTCAGCTTTGCGCTTCTCGATTTCCTCGATACGCCGCTGATAAGCCTCGTCATAATCACAATCAACCTTGGCCTGTTCCATCCGAAGACGGTACATCTTTGTCAAGTTGTCCACGCCTTGTTCGAACTCCTTCGAGTCTTTGTCAAGGGTCGCGAGATGTTCGAGCGATGACACTACTGCATCATCATACAATTCCCGAATTTCTTCGCCTCTACTTTCCATTTGTTCTCCTTTCATAAATATAAAGATTTACAGTTACCTATAATGGCAGTTGTGGATCTTGCGTTTCAACCTTAAACATAACTGTAGAGTTCTTTGCCAGTTCTTCTGGAGATAATTCGGTATCGAGGAACAAATATGCTTCTCCGTCCTGCGTATAGATCAGGATGGTTCCGGCACAATCAGGTAAGACATTATTTTGATCATGCTCTCGGTCAAATATAACGCCGACCAGCCAATCAACAAGCTTAAAGCCGA
>JAEEGL011123489.1_pt1 | contig 13670 bp, 19 predicted proteins | sample 9134231 | NCBI WGS metagenome assembly JAEEGL01 (sample SAMN16246548, study PRJNA631951) | gut metagenome | biome: gut microbiome; feature: rumen; material: fiber-attached | host: Bos | place: Iran: Karaj | collected 2018-10
GAAGACAGGTGATTAAACAGCAAGGTACTAACGTGTTCAAAGGAGAACGTCCACCATTTAAAGTGACTGAAGATCTGCATCCTTACGTAGCTAGAGATTTTGCATTTAAGTTAGTAAAGAGATCAGATTGCTTCATTCCAGCGCTTAAGCAAATAAATAAGGTATGGACTTATTTCCTAGACGATGATGGGAAAGTTGCTGGAGAATTTAAATTGATAAATCTCTATGAGCCAGCCACAATCCCTGCCCAGATCGACTGGAAAGACCTCAAAGGCTTTGAGAACCTAAGTCAGATATTTGACCTATAATAGAAAGAGAGAGATCCTAGTATATCTAGGATCTCTTTTTTTTAAAAGCGGGTCAAGAGGGTTTCTACCAATCTTTGCGCGTGGGGTATTGGCTCGCTTACGCACATTTATTTTTTTGAGCCAGCCGTAAAAACTCTCGGTTATGAGTATTGTATTTAAAAACTTCTAAATTATTTTTATTATGGGAAAAACAATTTCTTGTTATGTTGCATTTGATCCTTCTATGGTGGAGGATAAGAAAGCAGTATTGAACTCTAATCAGGCTAATGCCCTTTCTTTTGGTCAGGGTGTTGCACGTCTGTCTCCTGATTTGATTTACGTAGTACCTAAGCAGTGGGTTCACTCTCGTAAGTTGAACGCTCCTATCAATGGTGTTACTCACTCTAACTCTATCTATGCATTTGGATTTGGTAAGGGTGGTAACCTTGTTGAGGTTCAGGAGTTGAGTACTTCTACTCTTACTGTTCGTCATTATGGTTCTACAGATTATGATGCTCCACGTATCATTGCTGAGCGTAATGCTAATAATCTTTGGAGAGTGAAGACAGGTCAGGGTCACGTTAATGGTGTTGTTAATAATGGTATGGTTCCGTTTATTACTGTTCCTATTGACGACAACAATTCTAACGCTTATGTACCTAAGAACATTACTCTTAAGTTGAATAAGAGGGGTGAGTTCTATGTTCTTGGGTTTGAGTCTGTATCAAATGGTTATGATGTAAAGCATGTAGAGGACAATGGTGAGGATGTTGTTAAGTTTGATACTCGTGCTCTCAACATCTATGATCAGGTTGATGCTGATTTTGTTACTGATTGGGAAGATGTGAAGGGAGTTGCTAAGGCAGTATTCAGTGAGTTGCCTAAGTAATTATTATCCTGTAGGTAGGTGATACTACCTACAGGAACTATTTTTTTTAAATCAGGACAAGAGGATTATTTTTGCTTACTTTTTTGCTCGTTTGTTGCGCCAGCAACGTTAATTATAGTTAAGTAAGTATATAGTAAGTATAGTTAGAGTGCAATTTTGACATTAAAAATGGTTAATCTGGTGCAATTTTGACATCAAAAAATACCAATCTGGTGCAATTTTGAACTTATTTTTACTGAACTGGTATAATTTTGACATTAAAGAATTATAGCTTCTTGTAAGTTTTGATTTCTTTCTTTTTTAAGTTTCATTATTTCTCTGGTTAGTGTTTCTATTTGCTCATCCCTTTTCTGTACTAGTCTCTCTAGTGAAGAAATTCTATCTTCGTGATCTGACAATGTATAAAGAATTGCTTGATGTAATTTATCTAGATTATAGAAAGTAATTTCTTTTCTTAGTCCTGTTGAAAAGTCTTTAAGTTTTAATGCAGACGTTCTTGTGTAGTTATTGTCATTTAACCATTTAGTTGCTCTCTTAATTGATTTAAGACTAAGTCCTGTAAGATCTGTTAATTCTTCGTCAGTGTAAGAAATTTTACCTTCGTGAGTATCTTTGTCTATAAACATATACTCTTGAACACATAGTATGTGCTTTTTTACTTCTAAAGGTAATTCTGTATCCTCTAGAAAGTCAAAAGAGAATATATCAAATGTATTGTATGGATTAAAGGTATAGACGTTTACCTTTTTTGGTGCTCGTGTTACATTGATATACTTTTTTACTTCTAAAGATGTTATACAGTCTACTAAAGTGTGTTTTGACAATCCCGTCTCTTTCATTAAGAGATTAAAACTTGGATAACTTACTTTAGTTTCATTGTTATAATGCTTTTTAAGGAAAGCATAAACTAGTTTTTCATTAGGAGTCAATGTACTTTTATTTGGTACTTGAATGTGTTGTTTATTATTCATATATTTTTATTGTTTTTGTTATTATTGTATTCCCTCCCGTGATTTTTTGCAATTATTGTATTCCCTGGCGTGATTTTTACAATATTCGTGCATTTCCCGTGATTTTTCGACTACAAAGATAATAAAAATATTTGACATTTCCAAATTTTTTAACAACTTTTTTCAAAAAAATGAAAACAATCAAGTGTATTTATGATGGGACTAGAATAAAAGGAGATGGAGTTTCTTTTATTCCAGTAACTAGTAGTAATTTACACCTTCCTGTTAATCAGGAGATGTGGATTAACTATAAAGGTAGCGTAGTTTATGATTTTTTGGTGTGTTGAAGGGGAGGGAAGTAACACCCTGATCCTCAGGGGCTTATATTTCTATATTTTTATAACTCATTGAAAATCAAGGGATTTGGTCGCACAGGTTACATTTTCACGAAAACGATCAACTTTTTTCTCATTTTTAAGTTCCCTCTCCATTTAAAACAAAAATAGAAAAATAGTTTGATAGTTTTGTTTAAAAAAGTTACCATTAAAACTCGAGGACAAAATCAGAACTTTTACATCTAATCTATAAAATTTTAAACATTCTAAATTATAAATTATGGGTATAAACTTCAGTTATGACTTAAAAGAAGTCATTGCAGTTATCAAAAACTTATGTGATGAGAAACAAATTTATTCTCTTGGTATTTCTTCTGAACAAGATAAGAATAGTGAGGGGATGGTAGAAATCTATAATAAAGATAGAGTATCTATAAGCTACTGTATTGTAGGTGATGATGACGATTCTTTTAAAGTTATCTATTTAGAAATACTTGGATTATATGAAATCGATTTCCAAGCAATAAGATGTGTATTTGATGGTAAACTTCTGTGGGATACATTAGCTTATTTACATGATCGCTCTCTTTTAATAGAAGAATTTAATGCTCAGGAGTTTGATAATAAGGTCAATGCTGAGTTTGAAAAAATATGGAATAAAGAATAAACTATAGAACCCTTTCTCTATGAAGCGTCATAGAGTTTTCTCACTTCCTTTATTGATTTGTCAACGCAAAAGATGTCGCAAAAAAGGGTTCTATATTTTTGATTTAAGGTTAATATAAAAAACTCAATATAAAATATCCGTAAGGATTTTCAAGATGTTGAGGACGCCAGTTTCTTATAGAATTTCAAATTGTCAGTCAATCCTGTGCTACGCAAATCCTGTGAATACAGAAAAGCGACTAAAGGTTAGTACACTATAAGTTTTAGGCGTAAAACACAAATTTAATACTATGACAATTAAAGAACTAAGACATTTTATGGGATGGTGTAACAAACAACACGTCTCTAATAACAACACTTTTGATGCAGTATATGATCGTTATCTAGAATGGTGCATAGAAAACGGTGAAACTAGTGATATGGCACCTGATGAAAAATTATGAAAACAAGATCTTTTATTCTTTTAGTCGCAGTATTTTTAGTAATGCTAGGCTTTGTTTGTGGACAGAAATGGACACAATATCAAAACAACAAATTAGAGAATTCAATGTCTCTTCAGTATCAAGCTATGATTTATGACATTTGGCAAGTAGACGAGGATTTCGTAATGGAATATCTCGTTGAAACCAATGGTTGGGAAGGTCTTTCAGAAATGAATGATAATTTCTCATACTTCTGGTCACTTGCTAGACCAAATGGTTGTATTACAGACATGGAATGTGAAGAGATACATAAATACGATGGCTTGGCTGAATAGTCTAGTTGTTAGTTTGTTAGGGTGGGAAATGGAGGTTATCCTCCCTTTTCTTTTTAAAAGATTTTAATTATGGGCGCTACTTATTCTTTTATGTGGATGTGCATTAGTGGTTGTTTTGCAGGGTATTTTCTTGTAGAGTATGTAAAAACTAAATCATTAATGACACTTATATTTTTTATTATGAACTTAATGTGTGCTATAGCACAAACTGTTATATTTTTAATAAAGTGTTTTAACAAATAATTTACAATCATGGCAACAAAAGCAGATCTTATCAAAAGAGGAAAAGAACTTGGTCTCAATTTAAAGACTTCAATGTCTGAGTATGAACTTAAAGCTCGTATTAAAGAAGCTGAAGAGAATGCTCAAGCTTCTAAGAAAGAAGAAACAAGAACAGAGTCTAGAAAGTCAGGTGAGTACTAATGAACACGATAAGCAAAATTAATACTGCTATCTACAAAGACCCATCATTGATTGAAGAGTTATATAAATCTCCAAACATCAATAATGGGTTTTTAACTCGTGTACTAAAAAAGGCTATTCCTTGTAGAATTGGAATTGAGTTTGAATATAGTGATGTAAAACCGTTCTTGTTTGGTTTCAAAAACAAATATGGACATGAAAACTTTTTGGAAGTATACAAAGTAATAGATGTTAAATCAGACGATATTGATGATGTAGAAGATCATGCAACAATTTCTACTCCAGACATTGAGTATTTATCACATAATACTCGTAACATATGTAACTTTTATATATATTACAATTCAGATACAAATACCTTTACTGGATATTCATATAATGATTCGTCTTATGTATTTGATTATGAGACTGAAACTCCTGTTAGTTTAGAGGAAAGAGAAGTTGAATCTAATGGTTGTACTCCTGGTTATTGTTGTAATGATTTAACTGAAATTAGGTTTTCATTTAATAGTTTCAAGCATTTAGTTTACTTGCAGAAGTTTCTTCAGGATATGAATGAGTTTTGTGAGCTTGATAAAAAAGGTGGAATTCATATTCATCTTGATATGTTACCATATATTGCAACTAGTGCTCGTTATAATTTTACTATAAAAAACTATCTAACAAATAGATTGTCCGAGATTGAGCATATATTTCCAAAATATACAGGAAAATATAATTATCGAGAAGTCGGTATTCGTTCTAAAAGGACTTATGTGAATATCAGTAGGCTAAACACCTTAGAGTTTCGCATAGCTCCTTTAACTTTCAGTTATTCAGTTTTGATGGGATGGATAAAAGATTTGATTAAGTTTCGTTCGAAGCTTATTACAGATATTTTTGGACATTCCAAAAAAATTAAATAGCATCTTGCTGAAGGGTTAGCTGAAACTAGTAGCCTTTAAAGTGACGACTGAAAAGTAAACTGCTAGTGTAGGATTTTTTGTATAGGTAACAAGTTTCTAGACAGTTATTTATACAAGCCAGGACAGCTGAGGAGATAGGATCACAACTTGTCTCCCATTGACTGTTTAATTTTAGGAAACTAAGATGAAGCCTAAAATTCTACGTAAGCCTTAGTAGTAAAATAATAGGTATTAGAGTGTGGTAACACACTCTAATTTCTTTTGATTATAAAACAACAAATATATGAAACTCTTAACAAAAATTAAAAGATTACTTAACATTGAAATAAAGACTTATGAAAATGAGACTTTTAAAGATGAGGTAATGAAATTTGAAAATTCTGTTGAATTTATTCATTGTACATTTGAAAATTGTAAAATTACATCTAAATTTTATTTTACTTTTAGGTACTGTAAGCTTATTGATTGTATAATTGAACCTGGACTTTCTGGTGCAGATGTTATGCAAAGTAGAGTATATATTTACAATAGTTACAATTTAGATCTAAGAAGTTGTGTTGGAACACTTAATGATTGTAGTGAACTATGTTTAACACATTCGAGATTTAATGCAATAAATTGTAAATTTGTCAAAGTTCGTTATTCTGAAATAAATGCTTTAAATTCAACAGCTAAATACGTAAGTTATTCTAATTGTTCTGATGAATTGATTCCAGAAGCATACCCTACAGCATGTCCATTAAAAGGAGAATTTACAGCATATAAATGGGTTGAGGGTTATATTATAAAACTTTTAATTCCAGAAGATGCTAAACGTTCTTCCGCATTTGGATTTAAATGTAGAGCTTCTTATGCTAAAGTTTTGGATATTTATGAACCTAAACAAAAACAGCTTCATTTAGACAAAATAATAAATACTAATCGTCATTTAACTAAATATGAAGTAGGAAAGTTTGTTTACCCAGATAAATTTGATGTAAACAGATTTGCTGAATGTTCTAATGGAATTCATTTTTTCTTAAATGAAGAGGATGCCATAAATTATGGAAAAGGATTAATATAAACTAAAAACTTGTAAAATGTATAAGATTTATGGAAAGTAAATATAAACCTGGAGATAAAGTTACAATTGTCGAAAGAGAAGGAAGTGAATTTGATTATCCTTTTAGTTTTACAAAGGGTATGTGTGAATTTGTTGGTAAAACTTTTATCATTAGTAAAGTAGTACCGGCAGTTATTGAACATCGCTTCAAATATTATAATGGAGATGATTATACATATTTTCTTGAAGGATTATCTTGGAACTGGCATTCATCTATGTTTAAAACAACAACTCAAAAAGTAAATAATTTACAAAACACAAAAAGCTATGAGAATCGATTTCAAAAACCAGAAGCCTCTGTCAGAAGAGGAAGTGTCCCAAAAGGACGTACAGTTTGCGGTAGGGCAAACAAAGCTAGAGTTACAGTCAAGCATCTTAGCAACAAGCCAGTCTATTGCTAACTCAGAAGCAAAGTTAGCAGAGATTAAAACTACTTATCCATTAGACATTGATAACTATGTTAAAGTAAACAATGAACTAATTGGATATAAGGAAGGTCTGAAGATGCTTGAAAACCTTCAAAAAGAGTTAGGACTATGATTACACATTTTTTCGGTGAAAGTGGGCTCACCTCCACAAGTGCTAACCATATAGCCAACTTGGCTAAGGAAGCAATAGCAGCAACTAAAGAGGAAATCTCTAGTATTCACTTTTTTGGTGAAAAGACAGAAGCTGCAGGCGTTACGTATGTAACAAAACACGAAACAAACAAAACAGAGTTTAACTTACTTGAATCTAAAATTAAAAGGGTTCAGGATTTGACAAAACTCATTGCTTGGCTTCGTGAGGCTCTTAAAGAGAAGGACAGCTTAGAAGTATTATCTCTTAAGGACTGGGCTAAAGAAAATGGAATTGAAATTCCACTATCTCCACAAAAAGAAAAAACTATCTCTACACAAGATGTTATTTCTAAGTGGGATGTTGAGAAGTACAATTCCTTCTTTGCTCATCAGACTAATGCTTCAGTCATAGGTGAATTAATTCATCCGACTAGAGATTTATTTGTAGCAAGGAAGGAGTTCTTTAATAAGCTTCAAAATCCTATTAAAGTTGCAAACTCTGGTAGAGATTTGACTGTAACAACAATGATGTCTTCTTATACAAAAGAGGAGGTAGATTCAATGTTTTTCAAGTTGCAGTCTATGCAACGTGATGAGCAGTCTAAGTATAATAAACTTAAGTTTGAGATAGACTCAGCGATTGAGAATGATGGAATTGAAAAAGCTCAGAAGTTCAATAAAGAATATGAAGAGTATAGTCACATTATGAACTCAATTAATGCTAAGTACTACTCTTACGTTTCAGAAGAGACGAAGCGTTTTAAGAATCTTAAGATTATTATTCCTCCTTCTCTTCAAGAGATTTATAAAGAAGTTCAAAACTTAGGTAAGTAAGGTTAGGCTCTGGATTGCCAGAGTCTAATCTGCATTTCAAGTATAGAACTACCATTTATAATAACAATATTAAGCAAAATAAATAAACTTAGCCTTTAAAGCTAAATTAAATCATTACATAACCCTTATAATATAAATAAATCTTAGTAACAAGTGATTATAGTTACTAAAAATTTATGTTCTTGCTCTTGTCGGGTTATGTGTTCTTGATCTCGCTTTTGTTGTTGTTCATTATGTAGTTTTATACTTGAAAACTTATTTAATTAATTTACAGTTATGGAAGAATTAAAAATTACCATTCCTGAAGGACAGGAAATTGACTGGCAGTAGAATTTCTTGAATGTTTTAAAGACTTAATAAATGAAGCTAGAGACCTAATATAATAGAGACTTTCTCTATTTTTATAGTAGTTATAGTTTGATTTTTTATTTAATTTATAAAGTATTTAAAAATGAGTGAGTTATACTGGATTACAGTTCTTGGAAATCTTCATATAATTGGAGGTACCTTTTTAATAATTAGTAGTCTCTTGTTAATGCCAAGTGTAGCTTTTTCTATTACGGCTAAAGAAAATGAGGATTATAAAGAGATTGTATGTGGGTTAAAAGTAGTAGTTTCAACTTGGGTTGTAGCATTATTACTTACAGTTTTTATTCCAAGCGAAGAAAAGTTATATGTTATTTATGGAATAGGAACTACTATAGATTATATAAAAGAAAACGAAACTGCAAAACAATTACCAGATAAAGCAATTAAAGCTTTAGACATTTATTTAGAGACCTTAACAAATGAAAATTCAAGTCAATGACACCTTCCAACAGAATTGGAAAGGTTGTAAAAACCCAATGTGGTTTAAAGTGTTATCTGTAAATCGAAACAGAAACTCTTTAGAAGTAGAATGCCATTCTTTTGATGGTTATGTACATAATGAGGAGTGGGATGATTTAGATCTCACAGAGAACGCTTTTGATATAGGCGAGTATAAGCTATTAGATAGTGAAGAAAATCAAAGTAGGAGAAATTGAAGGATATGACGTTCTGTACTTACCAGAAAGAAATGCTATATTTTGTAAAAATACAGTATTACCTTTCAATATTGCTAAAGAAGCTTTAACAACTTCTTTGGATAGACTGGAAGTACCAAGTAAAAATTTAACTATTAAAATTTTCCCAATCTCTATTGAGTTGGGTTGCTTAACCGTAAGCAAGAACGACGCTAAACAAATATATAGAAACATTCAAAAATTTAAAACAAATGAAACAATCAAGAAATCTGCCTGCACCAATAGGTGTATCTAAGGCGCTGTCACAAAAAATCCATTCATTCGAAGATGAGCAGAAACAGAAAATTATTGCTGTCTGTCAATCAGGATCAAAGTATGCTGATGTTCTCAATTATATTGAGAATGAGATAGCACAGTCGAAACGTATGTCTAGTTTCCGCTACAAGATTCGTTGCTGGAAATCTGATGGTGCTTATCAGCTTGATAGAGCTATTACAGAAGTATTCGGAGTTACCAGAGCAAAAGTAGAATCTCAACCAAGTAATGGTGAGATGCCTATGGAAACTCTTGATATTATTCTCGCTGATGGTCGTCGTACAAAAGTACCTTATGGTACTATTGATATGTCTGAACTTGGTGAGGGTAGTCAGATCTCCATCCAATACGATGAAGATGAGCATGCTCTTCATGTAAAAGGAAAATGTCAGTACAAATTCCAATCACTTATAGATGATATTATTGAGAAGACTAAGTTCCTTCTTGCTAATGATTCTATTTATAAGAATCAGGTACTTGAGATTACAAATATTAACGATCCAAAGATTATGGATTTGTCTGGTATAGACGATCAACTTATGGTTCTTTCAAAGAAGACTGAGTTTGATTTACAGTCTCTTCGTTCTCGTATTCTTTATTCAGAGAGGTGTATTGAGCATGGTATTCCATTGAAATATGGTTGCTTGCTTGAAGGTAAATATGGTACTGGCAAGACTCTTCTTGCATTTAAACTTGCAAGAGAAGCTGCTGAGAATAATTGGTCATTCATTTATTTGAAAGATCCTACTCTTCTTGCAGAAACCCTTCGTATGTGTCAAGTAATTGATAAGTCAGGTAATGGTGTTATTATCTTCGTTGAGGATATTGATCAAGTTACTCGTGGTAGTCGTGATCAGAAACTTCAAGACATTCTTAACACTCTTGATGGTGGTGATACAAAGTCAGTTAACGTAATTACTTTGTTTACAACTAACCACATTGAACTTATCGAACCAACTTTCCTTCGTGGTAAGCGTATTGGTTCTATAATTACAATGGATACTCTCGATGTAGAAACTGCTGAAAAGTTCCTTAAGGCTTCATTTACCGCTAAAGACGGTTATGAATTGGAAGGAGATTTCACTGAGGTTTATAAGCTTATAGAGGAGTCTGATATTGCTCCAGCATTTATGGCTGAGATCGTTGAGGCTACTAAAGCTAAACTTATTTTCAGTGATGAACACAAAGTAACTCCTTTCCATATTGAGACAGGTGTTAATTCTTACAAGCGTCAAGTAGAGTTGTCTAAAAAGAAAGATATGACTGAAACTCCTGCTGATAAACTTGTTTCTTCATTGAAAGAAGTGTTAATAGCAGATAGTTCTAAAGAATTATCTAAAATTGAGCCAATTCTTGGTATGCTTGAGCATTATCTTGATTATAGTCGAAAGGACTTTACAAATTAAAAATCATAGATTATGCAAATTATAACAATAGCAATGAACGATCATTTTAAGAAAATGGTTAGTTCAGGACAACAACTTTATAGAGTAAATTGCTCTGGTGCAACTCTATGGAATGTTTATATTGGTGGCTATGGAAAAGATCCTATTTTTAGAGATCCACAGTCTTCAGAACATAACTGTAATGCTTGTCGTCATTTTATAGAACATTATGGAAATATTGTCACATTAAATGACGATAATTCCTTTACTTCTATATTTGATTTTGATATTCCAAAAGCAGGTATGGAAGAGTATGGAAACTCTATTATAGCTCTTAGAAATGCTGTTCATGAATCAGTAGTTTCTGATATCTTTGTAGTTACTCAAGGTTCTATTGAAAGGTCTAATTATGGTAAATGTCCTACTAAAGGATATTCTAATCTTGGACTTCCAAAGAATGTAAAGTGCTATACAAAAGAAGAAGCTAGTAAGTTTGGGGTAGTTAATCCAGGACAGACAATAACATTTCATCATTTGTATTTGGAAATACCATCTGATTATATTCTAAAAACTTATGATTCTATTGCTTCTTTAACAGCTTCTGCTAAAGCTAAAAGAGAATCGCTTGAAAAGGCATTAAATGAGTTTTCTCAAGATACAGTTGAGTTGGTTATTGACTTGATTGAGCAAAACTCTATTCTTAATGGAGAAGCTCACCTTAAGAAGCTTAAAGAGTTTTTAAAGCTTGTTAAACTTTATGCTAAAGTACCTACAGAGCAAAGAAATGTATGGTTGTGGAAACAATCGCAGACATTTGCTTATTGTCATCTTCGTAATGAAGTGATTGGTACATTGTTAAAAGATATTCAGAGTGGTGCGGATTTGAATGACGCATGTAAGGCATGGAATCAGAAAGTAGATCCTGTTAATTATATGCGAGCTAAAACTCCTATTACTAAAGCACAGATAGCTGCTGCTCAAAAGTTTGTTGAAGAAAATGGATATACAGAGTCTTTCACTCGTCGTTGTGCTACAATGACAGATATTGAAGCTTCTGAAATTCTTCATATTCACAATGGTGATGTGAAACCAATATCTATTTTTGATGCTATTAAACCAACAAATTCTTCATCTGTTCCTAAATTTGATAACTTGAAAGAAGTTAAGATTGATGTTTTCATGAAGGAAATTCTTCCTACAACCTCTTCATTAGAATTGTTTGTTGAAAATCGTCATCGTAACAATTTCGTTACCCTTATTACTGCAGTTAATAAGGATTCTAAACGTATTTTCAAGTGGGATAATAATTTCTCTTGGACTTATAATGGAAATCTTTCTGGTAAGTCTCAAATTGCTCAAGCTGTAAAAGATGCTGGAGGATTTGTAGATGCACCATTTAGATTCTCTATTATGTGGAATGAGGACGGGCGTAGTATTGTTGATTTTGATGCTCATGCTATTGAACCAAGTCAAGAAGAAATATATTATCATCATAAAGAATCACGTACTGGTGGAAGGCTAGATGTTGATATGATTAGACCTAGTCGTACTGGTGTCGAAAATATCTTCTGGAATGATATGTCCAGAGTTAAAGATGGCTTATACAGATTCTTTGTACGCAATTATGATGGTGGTAGTAATTCAGGATTTAAGGCAGAAATTGCTTTATTCAATGAAGTATACACTTATCAAATATCTTCTCCTGCATATCACGATATAAAGATAGCTGATGTACTTATAAAGAATGGAGTAATAGTAAATATTCAGCACTATGCTCCACTTGTAGGTCAGCAGAGTACTAATATTTATGGATTGCAGACTCAACAGTTCTATCAAGTAAATCTTGTGTGTCTTTCTCCTAATTATTGGAAGGACAATGTTGGTAATAAGCATTACTTCTTCTTTATTAACGGATGTAAAGCTGAAGATAAGATTCGTGGATTCCACAATGAATTCTTATGTGCAGACTTAACTCCTCATCGTAAAGTTCTTGATGTATTGGCGCATACTATGCAAGTAGAATCTACTGATGGACAGTTGTCGGGACTTGGTTTCAATGCTACAGTTAGTGATGATCTAATTGTTCGCATTAAAGGTGTTGAAAACAGTATAATCAAAATTAAATTCTAAAAACTATGTACAAGAAAGCATCTCGTTTAAAACTTCGTTTTCAAACAAGTAAAGGTCAACTTACAGTTGAACAGTTGTGGGGACTTAACATGACTGATTTAAAGAATGTAATTGTTGGTCTTCATAAAAACATCAAAAAGAATGAAGATGAAGATCTTTCATTTCTTGAGAAAGAAGAAGTAGAAGAGTCTGAAGACAAACTTCGTTATGACATTGCGGTCGATATTTATAAGACTAAGCAAGCAGAAGTTAAAGAGTCTCACGAAGCTGCAGAGCGTCGCGCTTATAACAAGCACATAGATGAACTCATTGCTGCAAAAGAGGAGGAAAGTCTTCGTGGTCTTTCTATTGAAGAGCTTCGTAAACTTAAGAAGTGATTCTTTGGCATGGACTTTTGTCCATGCTTTTTGGTGCCACCGTCTAAGTGGTTTTAAATTTAAGATTAATTTATAATACTTTTTAAACAAAAAATTAAATGGGTAAAACGTCTTAGAATACTGATGTTTCATAGGAAGTAAAAATTTTAATTAGATAGGATTATTTAAATGGGCTTTCAATTAGAAAACTTGGAATTAAGTATAATATTAAAAATAAACAATATATCAGTAATTTAGTAAAGGACTTAATAAGAAGTAAATCTGAATCTAGTAAATTAGCACATAAGTTATACTCTGAGAATTTTAAATTATCTGAAGAATCTAAAGATAAAATTAGATGTTCTCGACTTAAATATATGAAAGAGCATCCAGAAGATACATCATGGAGAAAAAGGAATGAACCTTCGTATCCTGAAAAATGTTTTATTAAATATATAAAAGAACGAAGTTTAGATTAGAAATTTACAATTGAAAGAGAAAAATCATTTTTCCCTTATTTTGCTGATTTTGCTTTTATTTAGTTAAAATTAGTTGTTGAAATAGATGGATCTTAGCATCTAAATTTAGATAGACAGGAATCCGATATTAAAAAAGACAATCTTATTAGAAGTTTAGGATGGAAAGTTGTTCGTATAACAGAAAATGTTGTTAAAAATGACTGGGAAAGTATTGATAAAATTTTTAATGATTATTGTAATATTAATAGTTTAAATACTTAGACATTAAAAATCGGAATTTTTAAATCTAAGAA
>JAEEGL014878121.1_pt1 | contig 13670 bp, 27 predicted proteins | sample 9134231 | NCBI WGS metagenome assembly JAEEGL01 (sample SAMN16246548, study PRJNA631951) | gut metagenome | biome: gut microbiome; feature: rumen; material: fiber-attached | host: Bos | place: Iran: Karaj | collected 2018-10
ATTTTGTAAAGACTCTTCCCGATATGATAAAAGAGGCAGAAAGAATAAGAAAAACATTCTAAAGGAAAATTCTCAATGGATAAGATAGTAGATTTTACTGAAACCACCAAGAAAAAAGATGTACCAAAAAGTCTTTATATAATCAGCATGGCTCTTAGTAAAGGTCAGCCAGGATATGAAGAAGATATAAAGACTTGGGCAACGGGTAGTACCTATAGCCGCAATAAAGCTATCTCAATAGCAAAGGATAAGCAAAAAGAGATAGATGCTGGCAAATGGGACGAAAGAAAGGAACCCGATTGTAAATTAAGGATGTGTGTCGGGGAATACAATCCTAAAACGCTGGATTTACTATCAATTATTGAACTCAATTAAAGTAAACTATCAAAGCTCCGGGGCTTTAGCCTTGGGGCTTTTTCTAGCTAATTACATGTTCAAATGCTTGACAATTCTATAATAATATTATATAATAATATCATAGTAAAGGGGTATCATTTAAAGGAGATGAAACTTATGAATAAAACTCAGTACAAAGTAAGACATATCCGTTGCAACATGGCTGATTTTAATACAGACCGCCATAGGTTCCGATTTGAATATAACGGAAAAGAATACATCGCATCCTGCTATGCTAAAGTTTCTGTTATATTTGACGGTGAAGCAAACGGTCTTCCCGGTCATGTCAAAGACAGTGTAACACACACGATATACCATAAAATGGATACAGAGGAAAAGAACTGGCGTTATCCTGATGAAGCATATGAGATTGCAGACGCTTATTGCCAGGAAGAGTTCGTATAAAAGAGAGGAGTCTATTATGTCTAAATATTTCGATATTCATATGACAGTCGAAGATGACTGTAAAGAGGGATATTCAGTCTTCGTGGAGGCTGATGACGAGAATGCAGCAGTTGAAAAGATGACCAATGAACATCTGTATGAGGAGGCAGAAGACCTCGACCATATCGACTACATTGGAGAGATAACAGAAGAAGAGTACAAAGCAGGTATCGGAAAGGAGTAATAATGACAGTAAGAGAACTAAAAGAACAGCTTAATGAGTACAATGATGACGCTGAGGTAGTTGTTGTTGACTGGTCAAACGGCGCAGAGTATGAGCCTACAATAGGCGGCGACGACGAGAATGAATACACCGAAAAATGCAGAATCGGAATCTGACAGGAGGTTTTAATATGGCAAGAAAAATCAAAAGAGAAGATGGTTGGTGCGAATGTCCTGCCTGTGGATATTTATGGCACGACGCTTTTGACCTCAGTTTTGACGAAGAGGAAAGAGTTCTTTGCTGCCCGGATTGTGGTGAGCTCATAGAGGACGGAGATAACGACTACTAAGATAAGGAGAATAAATTTATGAAATGGACTGCTGCGGCAAATCTGCATAATGAAGACGAAGTTATTGTTAAAAGAACCGGAGAAGCAATGGATGTTGTTGAGGTTGAAATTAACAAATCCGCACATAGCGTAGAAGTAATGCTTACAGATGGTAACTGGTATAACCATACGGAAATTGAATAAGGAGGAAATTATGACAGATTTAGAAGAGGCTAAAGAGGCTCTGTTAGAGGCTTTTCCTAAGAGCTTTATAAATGAAAATAACGAGTTCATTGCAGAACTACGAAGTAATCAGTATTTTCTTCTGGAAAACTGTAAAACTCCTCAAGATATCGAATGTAAAGTCCTTGAGTGGCTCTCGAGAGCAGCAAGTAAAGGACAGCCATATAGTCAGGAATGGCGTAACAGAAAATTCCGGGAGTTCATGTTAAACGGTATCAATGCTTTCCTTGATACAAGCTTTTCAGAGGATGAAATGCGAACTATATATCAGCATCTCGGAAATGCAGTTAATCACGATAAAACGATTCAGTTTATCGAAAGCGGATATGATTTCGATATCCTGGAAAACAAAGATGCAGATTATGACCATGAACTTTAATATTCTGGGTATGTCAGTAAAGACTGATATACCCAATATTTTTTATTCAAATACTTGACGAATGTATAACAATATTATATAATAATATCATATTAAAAAAGGATAAAGGTGAAATAAATGGGAAGCTGTAATGGAACCTGTTATATTAGTAAAATGCCAATATTTGATAGGGAAGATATTGTTCTGATTCTTGTAAGAGGAACAACTAGAAAAGAAGACGCTTTTAAATTACCATATACCATCGAAACATGGGAAAACTATGTTCCATTAGGATATCCTATTTACGGAGTATATGATGAAGATTGTTATTTAAAAAGTGTTAAAAACGAAAGTGATGTTTTAGAATATCTCCAGACTTTAAACTTTACTTATCCAAACGGGGAAAAGTATGAAATCGAATCAATAAATGACACCTTTATAACAGATTTGATTTCAGGAATAGTGAGATTGTTTATATTTGACCGTCTTGTTCCTGTATTCTGTATGATGATTAAAAAGAAGTTATACGACAGACTTATGAAGTATTTTAGCAAAAGAAAAAGCTGGAACGGAGTAAGCTATGGTGAATACTTAAATAACTCCATAGACGAAGGGTGTATTGAAATAAAAAAATCATATGAAGAGTATAATGATTTTTTATCAAAAAAGGGTAGCTGGGGCTTATCGGGAAAACATTCAAACCTAGCAGAAGAACATCTTGAATCACTTATAAGACTTTACAGTAGAGATATAAATATCGGAAATCTTAGACATGAATGTGCTATCTTTGATTATTTAATCCGCCGAATTGTAAAAGGCATAGGAGATGAAGACAAGAACCGGAAATATATGCTTGAAATAATCACACTTCAGCGAATTTTACGCTCATTAAGAATGGGTTATTATTCTGTTGATGGATATGGTAGCCAGTCCAGAGAAATGGCAGCACATTGCGAGGTAGCTCGTTTTATTCTTGAAGAAACTGAACGAAATATTAAAAGATTTCGAAAAAGTGACCCAAAATACTATTCTAAATACTCAGACGAAGAACTTGCATCTGAATATCTTGGCTAATAAAAAGATACCCAACGTCTCAAAACGCTGGGTCTTTTTTTTGTTCAAATATTTGACAAATATATAATATTGTTATATAATAATATTATACCAAAGGAGGGAACAACACATGAAATCAAAAGATATTGTTAAAGATATTCACACAGTAATAAAAAAAGAAGGAAAGGATGAACTCAGATATGAACTTCCTAATGACCATGAACTTGTAATTCAGGTTCTTGCTTCAGAAGGAGACGATATGGAAATCTCTGTTGAAAGACTTGATGAATGTGGAAATACCGTTGAATGTTCTACAGATGATTATAACTGTGATGATAAATGTTTAACAGCTATGATTGAAAATGCGCTATTAACATAAAACCAGTATTTTATTGAAGATATTGATAAAAGAAAGGGTAAAACATGAAAGAAGCTGCGGAAAAACTTATAAAATTTTGGCTTAGCTGGTATAACTGTGATTACTATATTGCAAATATCACCGAATATCCAAAGATAAATACAGTTGATTTCCTTATCAATGAAATGGGAAGTATGTACCATTTAGCAGTCCACCATACTGAAGATGATTATATGGTAGTAGAAAATAAACAGAATGATGTTCTTTTAAAGATTGCAAGTCACGGGATTGTTTGAAATTTACTACTCAAATTGAGCTCTAAAATGTTAAATATTTTTATCTAAATACTTGACAAAACTATAATAAATATATATAATATTATTATAGAAAACAAGGAGAGGTAAAAATGATTAAATTTTTAGAGGGATTATTTCAAACAGATTCATGTATTCCAATAAAGAATAATAACGCTCTTTCTCAGGAGCTTATTTTTATTGGATTAGTTGTTGCTTTTATCATTTTAAGACTTATTTAACGGAGGAAAACAAATGATTTTCACATTAATCGTATTAGTTAGTGCTATTTTAGCGGTTGCATGCCACATACTCGACAACTATACCAACAAAGACCTTGATATGGCTTGTGTTATTTTTGCTGCTATTGCTCTTCTTGTTGGAGGAGGTTCTTTTACTGCTTTTGCCTGTTCACATACCGGAGTCACCAGACAGATAGAGAAAAGACAGATAGAGTACCAGTCACTCGTAAAACGTGTAGAGATAGTTAATTCAGAGTATGAGGATGTTTCTAAATCTGATGTTATAAAAGATGTTGCAGAATGGAACAAGGATGTTTATGACACTAAATATTATGCAGAAAGTCCCTGGACTAACTGGCTTTGCAGTAAAAAGATTGCAGACAGTCTTAATTATATAGAACTGGAGTAATGCAATGAGAGTAAGACTCTTATCTCGAGAAGATGAAGACCAGGTTGCCTCTATGGATGAGGCATCTGGCTTCTATGTCGGACAATGGATAGAAGATAATGAAGACTACGCATATGGTCTTTTCGATAAAGATACTCTGATTGGATATTGTACTATTGGAGAGGCCAGTGATGTCTGCGAGGAAATTTGTGGTGATAAAGACTACGATGATGACTCACTTATTTTAAGTGATGTTTATATCACACCAGAATATCGGGGCCAGGGAAACGCTTTAAAGATGCTCCAGGAAACATTATCCATAAGAGTGCACACAGAAACTATATACTGCGAGCCAAGGTATGAGAGCCTTCAGAGGTTATACAAAAAGGTTGGATTTATTAAAAGCTTAGGCCATGCAATGAAAAGAAATTATAAGGAGAATGCATATGTATCTTAATTTTAATAGCCAGCAAGAAGATAGACTCTATGATATTTTAAATGATAATGATATCGATTATGATATCCAGGAGGCTGGCCTTTGGATAGACGATGATGACGTCGAGAAGACCGAAACTCTTCTTAAAAGGGCTGATATTACATTTGAATTCGATGAAGAAGGTTGTGAAGAGTCTGTCGTAAGAGCTTTGATAGATGATACTGAAACTGCAGAAGAACTCCTAGATGAAGCCGATATTGATTATGACTATGATGATGGGGGGCGTATGATGATATCAGGAAACCACTGGATGCAGACCCAGAGAATCTTAAATGAAGCAGGAATTGATTACGACGAGATTTGAGTCCTCTCGAGAAAGGGTTAGGATGGACGTATTATATTGCTTTAAATTCAACGATGAAACCGGGGAAATAACAAAGATAGAGATACCCAAATATAGAACTGACTATAATAAATATACTAAGAAAAACACCTATGTCTGGGCTGAACCCAGAATAAACAAATTAGATAGTCATTTTAGTGTATCTGATGATAAAATAGATAGGTTTGTAACTAATAAAGTATTTACTTTTAACGCTGATTATGAACACGCCTGCGAAATAATCAGAAATACACTTATTGAGGATGCTACAAAGCTTGAAAAACAGATGAGACGCAAGGTAGAGCTATTAAATATCTTCAGAACGGGTCAGGAAAAAAGAACAAATTTATAATAAAGACGAGGAGCACTCCTCGTTTTTATATTTTTACTATCATATTTGCAATTTAAAAGTTCATATATATATGGAATGTTACTAAAATTAACAACAATACAGACACGAAAGGGGCAAAAAAATGACAAAAGAAGAAAGAGAAGAAGCAATTAAAGAACTAAAAGAATATGAAGATGGGGTTGATTTAGAGTATGCTACACCCTTTGATAAAGCTATCTTACATGCAATTAAAGCGCTAGAGCAGGGATTTATCCTTGATAAAGCAAGAGCCGAGATAGAAAGCACAATGAAATATCAATATGCAATTGGTGATAATCAATACGCAGAAGGGTTTGAAAAAAGCCTGGAGATTCTTGATAAGTACAAATCAGAAGATAAAGAATTAACTATCAATAATGATTTAGAACCTGAAGAAGAATATGAACAAGAATAAAGAATTCTTTCCCCGCTGTATTGCGGGGATTTTTTCTCGAGAGAGAAAGAATCCGGAAGGGTAAATCATAATTATCCTATTCCTAAAGGTTCTCCATCAGGGCCAAAAGGAACGCCACCATCTGCAAGTAGCTCATAGCAGTCATCACGTTCTATTTCCTCAGGAGTACGCTTATCCTTCTTTGGATTCAACTTCTTCTGCTCTTCCCTCTGCCATGACTGGTACTCTTTGCGCCAGGCATTCTGCAGTGGCTGGGATAATTTCTTTATATCAGCTCTTGTTTTCCCATACTTTGCTAAATAAGCCGTGAACGATAAGTCTTTCTCCGGTTTAGGCTTGTACCCTTTATATTTCGCCATATCAGCACACTGTCCCGGAGTTCTGTCCGGTAACCTCTTAACGACTTCTTTACCTTCTGTAGGATAAAACGCCTTAAGAATAGCTATTTCATCTTCAGTCCAAGCTTTTTTGATATGCAGTTTCTCAGCTCTTCTGGCGATTCCTATTAGTGAGCGTTCTGGAAGACGTTCCTGAACTGCCCTGGACCCACCTGTAGGGAAAATCCACGTCAGGATTTCTAATTCTCTTTCAGTCCACTCAGCCTTTGTATAGCCGTTACCAATTTCTTTGATATTCAGCTTTTTAGCTTTTTGCCGAATCTTCGCTGGAGACATTTCCGGAAGATGCTCCTTAACTGCTTTAACTCCGCCCACAGGATAGTATTCCTTTAATATTTCTATTTTCTCTTCAGACCATATGTCATATTTAAGATGCAGCTCCTTAGCTTTAGCCTCAATGTCATCTAAAGAACACTTCCCTTTAAGATGCTTTAGAACCAGTTTTGAACCTCCTTCAGGAAAATATTTCTTTAGTATCTCTACTTCTGCCTCAGTCCATTCTCTTGGAAACAGTATTTGAATCTGCTTACGAATTTTCTTTTGTGACCACTGTTTACTGTCAAGATGTTTCTGAACCTCTTTAATACCACCTATAGGGTAGTATTTTTTTATTACTTCATTTCCTGCTCTGGTCTGTTTCTGAGTCATAATATTCCTCCTTGCATGTATTATCACTAATATATGAGGCTTATTTTCCCAAAAACTCAGGAATTCTGCTCTCTCGAGAGAGGAGGAATTGGGGTAGGCATGTTCCAGGCATCATCTGGGCATGTTCCAGGCATGAAAAATCCCTCAGAAAATCAGATGACTTTCCAAGGGAATTTCTTGCTTAATCATATTACATTTATTCAGCGTTCTTTGCTAAAAGAAGATGGATATGTGGACAGCGCATTCTGCTTTCACCTTTTTCGTTAACCCGTACTTGTGCTCCATGGAAGACTGCCGCAGCAACATCGAAAGTATCTCCTGTTTCTTCAGAAATAAGGTGTAAAGCATTTATAGAGACTTTAAGAAGAACAGGCATAAGATAGCCAGGTTTTTCCTTTAGATTTTTTGCAAAGATATCCAGAAAATCACTATCTTTTCTATTTTCTGGATTGATGTCTATCGTTGACATGTAGTAAGTATCTGTTCTTGAATGCTTTGAAAAATCATCTGAAGCAATAATTCTATTCCAATCTTCAAATATCGCTTTTCTTTCAGAGATATCATCAGAAAAAATAGTAACATCAAGTTCATTAAACGGCGTAATAAAAATCATATTTTGAGACATGTCACTTTTTAAGTATGCCTCTCCAGGTTTAGCCTGCATCAAGTACCTTGTAAAACCTCTTGTGGGGTCCCCATTCATTGGTACTATTGATATACCGCTGTACTCATTATTTAGGATAGTTCCTATCTGTTCAGCACAGCCTTGCTGAAATGCATCAAGTTCCATAATTTAACCCTCCGTATACTTTTTCCTATATATGAGGATTTATTTTTTATTAACGCCGAATTTATTGCTCTTTATCGAGAGGGAAACCAGGAGACTGCATATGAAGAAATACTTTTGGGGCTGGTTGGGTCTGCATGGGGCTGTTGGGGCTGGACTCTTACTTCCTCATTCTTATCCTCTCATTCTTCCGGTTTAACTGGTTCAATGCATTAAAAATACGGATTACCAATTACCTGGTAACCCGCATTATCTTTAAAATGTTCCTTCAAGGTCATGTGCTCTGTCCACAATACCTTGTGCGTATTCAGAAATTTCACCAGCTGCATAAAGAGCATTTGCGGTGCTTGCTTTCATATTATATCTCATAAGAGCATAATAGTAATCGCCATTACCTTCTGCTAAAAGCTCTGACATATAACTTGCCGCAGTTCTTGCATTTCCAAGAGGGTCATATATATCAGTAACCCCAAGAGCTTCCATTCTTCCTGCATGCCACTTAGGTGATATCTGGAATAATCCTTCACATCCTGCTCCTGAAACAGAATATACATGTCTTGAACTTTCTCTTTCAGCCATTGCATAGAGGATATATGGACTAATTCCAAATTCCTGTCCGGCCCTGAGACAGATATCTCTAAGGTCTTCTTCTGAAATAGTTGAATCAGCGTTTGGATACTTCTCAAGAGTAGCCGCTGTAGGAGTATCACTATTTACTGGAGTAACTGCGGTCTGGAATGAATCAGCCATGCCAGTATTCATTTCTTCTTCTTTTTGTGCTTCAAGTTCCTCGTTTGTAATAAATTCTCCTGTTTCTTCGTTAACAATTCCCTCTTCTACAGTAATTTCCTGAATATTGATTTCCTGCACATTTACTTCTGTTATTTCTGGCTCCTCAGTTTCTCCAGAAACTTCTTCGATTGTGATATCTTCAGCATCAGTAACTTTTTCGTTTATTTCTTTAACAGCTGCTACCTGCTGTGCCTGTGAAAGCGCAATATCACCACTGTCCGCAAGCACGGTTACATTTGAAATCATAAGACATGCAACTGCGGCAGCTTGTAAATATTTAGTTTTCATTATCATGGGTTTTGTTTTTTGACGATTTAGAGTCTTCGCCAGTCTCCTTTAGTTTTTAGAAACAAATATCCGGATATCTTTGACGCCATACTCTAAAAACCAATATATTGTTTTAGACGCCGATATTTATTTCTATAGCCTAACAAGTTCTTTTGAAGGTAAATGATATCCTTATCACTGAGCACTCACATCTTCTCTATCTCGAGAAGGAACGAATGCATCAATTACACTGGATGCAATTGAGATATGTCTACTACTAAACACGAACCATTAAACTCCCGGGCTTACTTCCCTCCCTTCATGTAATCAATAAGTTCAAGTATATCTCTCCAAGAATCCATAAGCCACTGCTTATCAATTCCGGTATTATATAATAAAAATAGTCCAGGTACTAATCGCTCGCATATAGCAATAACCATAACGCAGTTCAGTAAGGTTACGAATACAGCCGGGCCACGTCCATTAGACGCTACCGATAATTTTTTAGGCAACAAGTGAATCCAACCTTCAGTGAATTTCTTGCGTTTAAGAATATTCCTATCTCCGGTATAAGCCTCTTTTGAAGCCATTGCCTTAGAATATGCTATAACTGCTTCAGAATATTCCTTATCCTTTTTTAAGAAGAACAATACTCCATAAGGTACTCCCATTTTATTGAACCCATCCAGCCATAAGTGGCTAAGGATTCCTAACATGAGTCCCAATATAAGGGATGAAGTTGTGTGGGTACATACAAAAGCTGCTATAAGACCCCAGGTAAGTACGTCATGTGTTTCTACCCTGTGAGAGAATATGTACTTAAATGGTGCTTTCTCATCAATATCAGGGAGGATTGACCCTACCATAGCCATACAGGTAAATTCAAACCTGTCGATTGGAATTATTTCTTTTCTTAGCAGTAAAGTCCCAATTGCTGCTCCGCATGTAGCTCCAAATACAATATGTTCTTTCTTTAGCATTACCTTCTCCTTTTAAAGGGAGAGACCGTAATAAATTCGTAATAACTTACATCAATATATGCAATAAATTTTCTAAAAAGCTCAGCTTTTTCGCAAAACCGACCTATTTGGTTTAGATTTTTTTTAGAATTATACAGCCCAACCCGTTGATATTACTGAATTTCTTTTCAGTTTCCTTTCAATCTGATGTCTTAAAAATATTATATACTGTGTAGAAAAATTCTACTTATAATTCAATAAAAATAATAAGTATTCCTGATATTATATAAACGGCAAGAGTCTGCGCAAAAGCTTTATAAAGAACTCCGTTTTTAAAGGTTTTAAGCTTTCTAACAGATTCTCCTTCGATTTCTTGTCCTCTGAACTGGATACATTCTTTTTCAAGTTTATGGTAATCATTATTACCACTAAGCATAAACTTGTAGTTTAAATAAGATAAAGCACAGTACCCAGCAAACCTAAATAAGGCTTCTATAACAATATCTCCCCATATAATACTCATAATTTATTATCTCCTTGATTAAAGTAATGATAAAACTGTTCCGGCCACCATAGACCCGATTAAGATAAAAGCAAAGATTCCTGCCATTATTCTTGTTGCTACAGCTTTATTTTTCGTTTTAATTTTCTTCATTTATGACCTCCAAATTTAATTGCATTACCTATCCAGTTCTTCGTCTTCTTCGATGTTTTCTTCTTTTTTATTTTCTTTAATATAATAAAGATTTGACGCCCATCCGGAAGCTCCTCCATAAAACATAGGATTTCGGTTTGTATCATGAGCATAATACCGAACTTTACCAGAAAGAATTCCTTCTTTTACAAGTTCCTGGAACACGGTAAAGACTTGCCCCTGTTTAGCTTTAAATCTAATAGCATAATTCTCTACACAGACGCTATCATATTTTTCATTTTTTATAGCTTCAAGTATAAGTTTCTTTAAAACTTCGTGCTTATATGGTTTTGTAGAATACTTATGCTTATGAGGAATCTCACTTTCTTTAAGTTCCTCAATGTTCTTTCTTGCTCTGTCTATCTTATGATTCAACTCTTTTATTTCTTTTTCATCAGTGGCCCATTTAAGTTTCATCTTAGCATTAAAGATATCTTCAAGCTCATGCTTGATTAAATCTTTTCTCTTAGGGCTCCTCGTAAGAAGTTGTCCATTTATACATAAAGTATTATCTTCTCTAATCATAAAAAATCACCTCCTAAAAGGTACATTTACTCTAACTATATTATACAATAAAATTATATATTTGTCAAACATAAATATAAATAAATATATACAAAATAAAACTGCCTGGGGCTTCCAGACAGTCTATTTTATTGCTTTTGAATTATCTTTCTATATCTTCTTGCTTTACATCATTTTTAATAGCCTGTTCTTTTTCCTCGGCCTTTTTTATAGCTTTTTTTACCTGTTTTTTATAGATTTTCTTGGCCTTATTGGCATCCCAGGGTGTCATAGCAGCAGTTTTATTTACTGTCTTTTTAAAAGCTTTATTAAGGATTTTACACTCCTTTTTGGTAAGCTCTTTCTCTTCAACACTATTTACCTTAAGTTTATTAACTACTTCATTACCCGGAGAATTATCAAAAATTTCCATTTTCTGAGCAACTACTCTTTTGATGTTTTTCTTATCAAAAGACCTATCTTTTGCTGCTTGAATAGTATCTTTTATAGTTTCTACAGAAATTTCTCCAGAAAAAATTTCTTCCGCAATATATTTAGATTCCTCTTTATCAACCGGAAGAGCTTCTTTTAATGCTGAAATAACTTCTTTTATAGATACTTCGTTCTTTTTATTAACAGCTGCATCTTCAACAGCAATAAGACTCTTCGACCTATCGTCATAATATATTCCTATAAACTGCTCATAAACGCTATTAAACGCATCTCTTATTTCTCTTATTTCTGACGGAACCAAACCTTTTGGAACTTTGTAGATATAATCCACACCAAGATTTATTTTTGCTACCTCAAAGATTTCATTGAGGCCATAAATAAGTGGAAAATTATCCTCACAATTTAAAATGCCTGACACGTTATTTTTTGTTATAATAGGAACCATTCCTTGAGGATGCCCTTCATGAATAAAGTCATCATATCCATTAAGCCTTTGAGTCACTTCCTCAATAACTTTTTTAAAAGTTTTTCTTCTCATTGTCTCTCCTCCGTTGTTTTAATCTTATATAAGCTATAGAAAAATATTATAGCTAATATTATCAATACAGGCCATAATGTCATAATAATACCCATTGTAATCATGCCAACACCGAACTGAGCTGATTCAAAAGAGCTGCGGATATATATACCCATATTGTCCTGAGGGAAATCATATACTTCATTTGTAAAATATGCATATAAAAGATAAACTGCAGCCCATAGTATATATAAAACATATGGTAAAATTGATATTAGCTGTAAAATTTTCCACTTTTTCATAGCTTATATTCCCGAAAGGACGAAAAATCAAATACACATTGCTTCCATGTCAAAATCAAGCTCGTTTTCTTTTTCGTTCTCTTCTTTTATAGAACCAGGAACAATAGAAATATCTACTGTTCCCATTCCCATGTTACTCTTAATATGTTCGATAACATTGTTGAGCTCATCCATATCTGGCATATCAAGGGTTACCTGTGTGGAGCGTCTCCTGCTCCGAGCCCCATTCTCCTCCTGTACCCAAACCGAAGTCGCTTTAACATCTGTGACATTACTTATTTCATATCCACAGGTGTGTAGTGCTGCAAAGGTCTGATTCTTTGCTTCAGCAGCAGCTCTACTAGGGTTTTTGTCCTGCACAGGTTTTTTGTTGAGGATGTCAATTGTGACCTTCATAAAAAACCTCTTTCCATTTCAACTACTACAACTTGTAACGATGTCCCCTCATCTTTAATATATGTGGGGGTTTCGCACAAAAATACTTACATTCCAAAGGCTAATTCGCCATCTATTTCATCTGGAATAATCTCTTCTGAAACTTCATTTAAAGTCTCATTTGATGTCAGTTTTCCGTCAACTCCCCAGCTTTCCTGGTAACCACAGCCGTGGATTAAATCTGAGAGTTTCTTAATAAGACTTTCTCTCTCTTTATCCTGAAGTGATGCAAACCCATTTACATGAACTTTAATAACATGTTCACTAGAATTATATTCCGCAGCAAAACCAGATTTCTTAAGTATCTCAAGTGCATTTTTCTCAGCCATTTTTTCTCCTTCTCGAGAGAAAACAGATATGACTTTGGTCGATATCTATTTAACTCTTTATGTTAAAATAAGTCAATAAAATAAAAAATATAACTACATATATAACTGTAAGAAATAAAAACAAAAATGGAAAATTTTTATAAAAAATATTTTCCTGCATAAGAAAGGTAGAAATATGTTACCAGAAGAATTTAACCCAAATGTTGCAGATATTATTAAGTTTATAAAACAAAAGATGTCTGAAGAGCAGGCACTCGTAGAGGCTCTTGAAAAAGAAAGCTCTAAAAAGTCTCCTAAATATGATTCTCTTAGAAAGAAGTTTATATCACTCCAAGAAAGAGAATATCATATTCCTCAGGAAGAAAAGGAGATAAGCACAGATAATCCTCTGGACTGTAAAGGAAATGTATTCCTTACCGGAGCAGCAGGTACAGGAAAGACATATATTGTAAATGACTTCTTAAGGACTCACCCCAATACACTCATGTGCGCTTCAACTGGTACGGCAGCAGTTAACATCGGAGGAGTGACAGCTCATAACCTGTTCGGAATTCCTGTTCCAGCATATGGAGCTGACCCTAAAAAGGTACCATCAGCCAAGCTCAAGATTCTTGCAGCAGCAGATGCAGTAATTGTCGATGAGATATCGATGCTCAGGAATGATGCCTTTGTATTTATGATAAAGGTACTAAACAGAGTTAAAAAAGAGTCTGGCC
>JAEEGL015604429.1_pt1 | contig 13670 bp, 12 predicted proteins | sample 9134231 | NCBI WGS metagenome assembly JAEEGL01 (sample SAMN16246548, study PRJNA631951) | gut metagenome | biome: gut microbiome; feature: rumen; material: fiber-attached | host: Bos | place: Iran: Karaj | collected 2018-10
AAGTTCACGATCCAGTGCCCAGAAGCAGCGGATAAAGCGTTTTGTATGCTGGGTTACCGGTTCACTAAAGTCGCCGCCCGGTGGAGAAACCGCTCCAATTACACTGACTGAGCCCTGTTCGCCGCAAAGTGTATCTACGCGGCCTGCACGTTCATAAAACGAAGCAAGGCGTGTCGGTAAGTATGCAGGAAAGCCTTCTTCTGCAGGCATTTCTTCCATACGTCCGCTAAGCTCACGGAGTGCTTCTGCCCAGCGGCTGGTAGAGTCTGCCATAATGGCAACATCCATTCCCATATCGCGGTAATACTCTGCAAGTGTAATTCCCGAATAAAGAGAAACCTCTCTTGCAGCAACCGGCATGTTGGAAGTATTTGCAATAAGAATTGTGCGTTCCATAATAGAACGGCCTGTTCTAGGATCTATAAGCTCCGGAAACTCGGTAAGAACTTCGGTCATTTCGTTACCGCGTTCTCCGCAGCCGATGTAAACAATAAGATCTGCATCACACCATTTTGCAATGGCATGCTGAGTCATAGTTTTACCGGTACCAAAGCCTCCCGGAATTGCAGCTGTTCCACCTTTGCTCAAAGGAAAGAACACATCTATAACACGCTGTCCTGTTATAAGTGGCTCAGACACTCCAAGCTTTGCTGTATATGGACGCGGCTTACGAACTGCCCAGTAATGAGCAAGACAGATTTCTTCGTCAAATTCGGTAACGCCAATTACATCGTTTATTGTGTAGGTACCGGAGCCTTTAAAAGACACAAGCTTGTGGCCCCGTGTTTCCGGTGGTACCATAATTTTCTGTGTGATTGATTCGGTTTCTTTTACAGTGCCAAGTACAAAGCCGGGATGAATTTCTGTTCCTTCTCCTACTCCCTTTACAGCATTAAACTGCCAGAGCTTTGTGTCATCAAGCGGTTGAGTACGTTGTCCAGGTAGTAAAAATGCGCTGTCATCTTCTGCAGATTCGCTATCTTCTCCGCTGAACAAAGATTTAAGCGGGCGCTGAATACCGTCATATATATTTCCTACAAGACCGGGACCAAGACGTAAAGACAAAGGACGCTGAGTACACACTATCTTTTCTCCAAGATGCATACCGGTGTCTTCTTCGTAAACCTGAATGGTTGCGTTTCCCTTATTCTGTCGGATTATTTCTCCAATTAATTTTTTTTCGCCTACGTCTACTACATCATAAAGGCCGCAGCCGTCAAGACCTGTTGCATAAACAATAGGACCGGAAATACGTGTGATTTTTCCTTCTATCATTTTGCACCTCCAAAGGTCTTGTCGCCGTCAAAAAGTGCGGCTGTAAGCTCTGACCGGTATTTATCCATTATGCCGGCAAAAACCTGACTTAAAGTAAGCCGTATCCTGAGTGATTTATCGGGACTTTCAAGAATAATACCTTCTTTTTTTTCAAGTCCTATGTCATCTTCTATTATAGTTCTTCCAAACTCTGTTTTTGTACAGGAAAGAAGCTTTATCTCGGAAACAGTTTCAAGCTTTTTCTTTGCATTATCCGGGTCAAAGCCGTAAATATACGCATTTAATTCTCTACCGGCAAAAACAGATAAATCGCAGGATTTAAGCACAAATTCAAGACGATTTTCTTCTTTAAGTTCTGCAAGATATTTATTTACAGCCTTTACAAGCTCTGTCTGAACAAAAGAAACCTCCATTCTCTGTTTTTCAAGCGGAACGGAAGCTGTTATATCCTTTTCAAAAGCGGCAAGTTTTTTTTCATAAAATTCATTTTTTTCTGCACGGGCTTCTGCTATACGCTTGTCTACACCCGCCAGAATCTGTTCGCATTCCTCGTCTGCACGTTTTAAGACTTTTTCAGCCTTGCGGCGTGCTTCCATGCGAATCTCATTATCCAATATTTCTGTAGAACGTAATTCCTGCATTATACATTAACTCCAACAGCCTCGCGGATTGCATCCGTTAAGGTTTTGTGGTTTTTCATATGTCCGTTTAAGCCCGGAACCTCCACAATCAGAGGAAATTTTCCTGTTTTCTGCCACTCAATTTCTTCCTGCTCTATGAGGGCGGCGGCTTCTTCCGTAAGAATTAAAACCCGCGGAAGCTGTTCAGAAGGAACACCGGCTACACCACCTTTACCGGTAAACCGGTTAAAGGCATCAAGCACCTGCTCGCGTGTATCGGCTACAGTTCCGTCAATTCCCGTCATCTTAAAGGCAAGAACAATCTCGCGCTGTCCGATGATATAAAAATTCACGATATATCAAAAACCCGCAGCTTACAAAATGAGGATTAAAACTGCTACAAGCATACCCCAAAGACAGATACCTTCTGCAAGACCTACGAAAGGCAGTGCCTTTCCGGAAAGCTCAGGATTTTCGCTCATTGCACCCATTGCAGATGAACCGATTTTTGCAACAGCAAGTCCACCACCAATACAGGCAAGGCCAACTGCAATTGCCGCAGCAATATACTTGATTCCGGCAGAAATTCCACCGGCTTTAGCAGCAGCTTCGGCAGTACCGGCATCCTGAGCAAACACTACGGTACACGCACAAAGCATAATTGTAAGAATAAGAAAAATTCTCTTTTTCATATTATATCTCCTTTTGGAGACCCTTCGACAGGCTCAGGGCCCCCAGTGTCATCCCGAACTTGTTTCGGGATCTATTAATTATTTTCAAACTTAAACGGCTTAAACTCTCTACCCGTCTCATTAAAGAACTTGGAGAAAAATTCGTAGTACTGTAGCCTTATAACCTGAATTGCTACAATCATTCCTTCAAGCACTATGATTATTGCATTACCAACTATAAGAATTGCAATGCCGGCGACACTTCCTTCTCCTCCAACCATATTGGTCAATGTTAGAATCAAAAAGTCCAGAACTGCATGCGAAAGCGCAAAGGCTCCTACACGCACAAAGCTTACGGTATTGGACAAATAGCCCGAAATTACTTCTATGAGCTCGACAACACCCGAAATAATATAGGTTCCAAAGCCGTTTTCCAAAAGCGGCCTCTTACCCGAAACAAGATTTTCGAAAGGCGCTGCAAAAGCCGCAAAGAAAAGTGTTATTCCGATTATTATCCAATCGTAAAAAGCTATTGAATGATGAAACACTACCATTCTTATAATCATTACAACTACATACCAGAAGAAAAGGGAACCGGCAAGTCCGTTTTTACCAAAAAAGGCTTCGGCATAACGGCGGCGTATAAGATTATTTATAATATTAAGAATAAGCCCTATGGTATTAATAATAAAACCTATTCCAACGGCTACTCCAAAAACACCGAACATTGCAACAATGGAAGAAGGATCCGAGGACGGCATCATTTTTAGTATAGGGGCATGCGGCGTACCAAAAAGCCCGGTTATCCATTCTGCAGCAGGTTCCAGCAAAGTTTCGTTGGAGAAAAACTCTCCGGTCAAAAAGCCCATGAGCGAGCTTGAAATACCTATTGCAATAAAGATTGGTGCAAACTTATTCCAGCCGCCAACCTTTATAACCTTTGCAGCCATTAAGATTCCAAGTAAAAGGAAAACAAGTCCCTGACCAAGGTCTCCAAACATAATGCCAAACAAAAGTGTAAAGAAGATTGCGACAAAAGGAGTTGGATCAATTGTTCCGTACAAGGGCGAACCATAGCTGAAAATCATTCGTTCAAAGCTCTTTACAAAGCGTCCGTGAGTCAGCTTTACAGGCACCTGCTCTTTGCCGGCCATTACAGAAGGCACTTCTAAGGGTGAATAAACGCGTATTGCAATTCGTCCCTGGGTAATATTATCCAGTTCTTTCATATAGGCTTCGGTTTCGACAAGCGGGACCCATCCTGTTATGCGGTAAACAAGTTCAGTTGATTCCAGATTGCGCTCTATTTCCGAAATCTGTACCCCGATTGCAAAGAGTTTTATGAGAGCATGAATTGCCCCTTTGTGGGTTTCTGCAAAATTATTGCGGGTTTGCAAAAGCTCCTCGTATTTTTTCTGTGCCCTGCTCTTTTGCAAAGCAAGCCCATCTAAAACATCCTGCGGCACACCTTCAAAGTTTTCAGGAATTTCAAGGGAAACAAAACCAAGCTTTTGGAGTACAAGGTCAACTTCGGCACTGTTCTTTTTAGAAGCCGCAACAAGAATGTGAGACTTGTCATCGCCAAGCGCAACAACAACAGCCTTTACACCAAGCTGAGCCTTTACATCGTCAAAGCCGGCCGCATCAATTTTTCCAACCCGCAGAGAGAGAAACGAGAGATTGTCTATTTCCGAAAAAGAAACCTTAAGGTTTGCAAAGGCAAGCGCTTCCTTATGGGCATCTGTTGTTTTTGTAACTTCTGTAGCAGCAGCTTCCAGTTCGGCTTCAAGATCATTATAAGCCTTTAGAATTCTTGTTGCATCCTCCCTGTCCTTAGCAGTTGGAGCCGCTATTTCCATAGCCGCAAACTCTTCGTCAGAAAGAGGAATATTCAGATTTACAGAAGCATTACGAAGACTTGTATAAAAATTAGAATCTACATCAAAATCTTTGCCGGAGCTTTTTCCCACGCCCGTACCGGCAGAACCGGTTACTTCCCCTGCTTTGGACTGAAATTGGAAGGATTCTTTTTTACCAATATATTCTATTACCGGAGCAATATCCTGTTTAAGAACCATTAGCTCCATGAGCCGCATTTGTGCTGTTCTAGCCATCTATTCCTACAGCCTCCATTGCTTCTAGCGAACTGATATTAAGGCGCAGTGCTTCTACCGCTGTCCTTATACAGGTAAGTTCGTATGATTTTAGTTTGAACCAGGCTGCCAGTGCCGCATCCTGCATCGAATACTGATGAAAGATATGATCGGCAAATTCAGCCTCATGTCCTGTATATTTTCTTTCAATCCAGACAGGGTCTACACACCACAATTCTCCGCCTTCGTGCGGATTAAGATACTGTGCATATTTCCAGTTTTCCCAGTCGGAATAATTATGTATATCAAAACCAAGAACCTTTATTGCAGGACCTGCTATGGGGTCATATCTATTGGCCTTGTCCGTTACATAAAAGAGATTTTGAATAATCTGTTCGTCCGGCATTTCATAAAAGAGTCTTAGTCGCAGAGCCCAGATTATATTTTTAATTATATATTCATCAAGAAAAAGTTTTTTATGTGCCTCGCGGTCATCGCCGGAACAATGCTCAATGGCCTTCCAGTAATTACGGAGCAGCTGAACATCTTCCTGAGGCTGTAAATAATCGGTTTCAAAAAGTTTGACTTTATCTGTAAGTATAGAAGGCGGACAATCATACTGGTTCAAAAAATAATTATACTGAGACAAAAAAACATCACAGGCCTTTTCTTCAATTTGCTGTGCAAGCATAGCTTCGGGTACAAGAGGAGCCGGTTCTTTAAAAACCAGATCCCACAAAGCTGCAAGAGATTCCTGCGCAAAAAGAAGAGAAGCCCGTTCCTTTATAAATGATTTTTTAAGAAGCCCTGCCGCTTTGGCATAACAAAAGGCAAGTGCAGTAGATTTATCCATCACGCCCCCAGAATAGCATTTAGTGCTTTGTTAAAAGCTTCATAATTGCGGGGACGATTTTCCAGTTCATTCTTAAACTGGTCCATATTTCTTATATGTTCGGATTTTTTGTTTTGGATTGTATTTTCAAATTCAATTTGAAGTGAAGCAGCAATCTCATCGTATTTCTGTTTAAATTGTGAATTCGCTGTATTACGAGCTTGTATAGTCCTGCTATCAGCTTGTTTTACAGCGTTGTCAATTAATCCGGCAGATTCTTTTTCTACAGCAAGCAGATGGTTAATTACATTTATCTCTTCCTGCATTTTAAACTCCAAAACTGCCGGATTAAATTAATTACTCAGCAGACTCTTCGGCAGAAGTTTCTGCAGTTGTATCTTCCCACCAGTTAGAACCAGAAACTGTTGATTCATCAAGAATTTCTTCTTCTGGAATTGTGTTAATAAAACTATCTGTCTTTGGTTTTTTATTTACGAGTGCAAGTGAAAGTGTAATAACAAAGAAAAGAACAACAAGAACACCTGTAGCCTTTGTAAGAACACTTGCAGAATGTGAACCGAAAGCCGCTGTACCGCGACCACCCAAAAGTCCGCCCATTCCGTCTTCATTATCGCTCTGGATAGAAACTAAAAGTACCAGAAGCACGCAAATAATAATAAAGAAAACCAAAAGAACAATACCAATTGTACCCATTTTTATATCTCCAAAAAATTATAATCAAATAAGTTTGTATATTTTAATGAAAAGTGGAGATTATGTCTATAGTACACAAATAGGTATAAATGTCTCTGCCTTGAGCGATGCACCACCAATAAGACCACCGTCAATATCAGGCTGTGCAAGAAGTTCTGCTGCATTAGAAGCCTTCATAGAACCACCGTACTGAATGATTGTTTCGTCGGCAACCTGCTGGTTATAAAGCTTTGCAATATAAGCACGGATGAACTTGTGCATTGCCTGAGCATCTTCCGGAGTAGCAGTTTTACCTGTACCGATAGCCCAAACCGGTTCGTAAGCAATTGTTACGTTTTTCATCTGTTCTGCAGTTACACCTGCAAGACCTGCACTAAGCTGGAAAGCACAAACCTGCTCTGCTTCTCCTGCTTCGCGTTCGCTCAAAAGTTCACCAATACAAAGGTCAACTTCAAGACCAGAGTTCAAAGCTTTGCGTACCTTTTTGTTGATGAGCTCGTCTGATTCACCAATTTCGTGGCGGCGCTCTGAGTGACCAAGAATTACGCTCTGACAGCCGATATCCTTGAGCATTGCGCAGGAAACTTCACCGGTGTGAGCTCCGTTATCTGTAGCAGCACAATCCTGAGCTGCAAGAAGGATGTTTGAGCCCTTTACAACCTGTGCAACTGCATCAAGATATACAAAAGGAACTCCAATCATGTATTTGTTAGTTTTACCCTTTAACTGTTCAACAAGGTCTTTTGCCAGAGCAACTGCTTCTGCCTTAGTTGTATTCATCTTCCAGTTTCCGGCAATATAATGTGTACGTGCCATATATTTTCTCCTGTGTAATTTATATTTATTATCCCTATTCTAATGAAAATACAGATTATTGGGAATAGGCTTAATAATGGTAATAAGGTTTGTTGTTGCCCCCCCCCGGCAAGAGTCTTTACTATAAAAAACTCATTAAGTGACGCGAGGGAACAAAACGGGGGGCAAAATGACTCTGACTGTTGATGCCGCGGGAGCGGCATTTAATAGTTCCACTACAACAGTCAGCGTCAAGCCGGCTAGCCGGCGCTTTTGCCCCCCGTTTTGTGACCGGTAGTCACTTCATTAGATTTTTTTATATTGCAAAAGCTCTGGCGACAGACAGACCTTCTTTACCAATTAATAATTGCTATCACCATTAATCTATAGTATAATAGTAAAGGTTTAAAGATGGATCACAATTACACCGTAATAATTGCTATCTGTATCCTCAGTATGCTCACTCTAGCCGTTGATGTCGGAAAAAATACAATTTTAAACAGAAACGATATTAAGTGGTTCCGGCTTACTTTTATTCTTGCCGCTATTGGGGCTGCCTGCGAATACTTTGGAGTTCTTTTTGACAAAACCGGCTGTGTTCCACAAAAGGTTCACTGGTTTATAACTTATCTTGAATTTTCTGTTTCTCCTTTCCTCAGCATTCTTCTGGCCCGCAGCTGCGGAATGAAGCGTACCATAAAACCCATGACAATAATAATGTCTATAAATGTAATTTTACAGACAATATCCCTTACCGACGGCAAAATTTTTTCCATAGATGAAAACAATTTTTTCCAGCGTGGACCTGAATACTGGCTTTATCTTGTTTTCTGTGTTATCGGCTTTGCTTATATACTTTTTGTTTTTATTCTTATAGGAATCCGTGCCAAGCTTAAGAATTCTCTTTCACTTATAATTATTGCCCTTATCATAATTACCGGCCAGGTTGCAAATGCAATAGACGGCAACATCAATTCAGGATATCTTTCTTTATGTGTTGCTGCTGTCCTTCTTTATATATTTATTCAGAATATGTTCCGCCACATCATGATGGAAACCATTAATATTGAAAAAGATATTTCCAGCCACGATGCTCTTACAAATGTACTGAGCCGTCTTTCCTATGATACCAAAATCAAAGAATTTGACCAGAAAATTCGGGAAGATGCTTCGAATGTAAGTTTTGCAATCTGCGAATGTGATTTAAATAATCTTAAAATTATTAACGACACCTTTGGACACGACTCTGGAGATGCTTACATAATTAACTGCTGCAAGGTTATATGCGATATTTTTAAGCACAGTCCTGTTTACAGAATAGGAGGTGATGAATTTGTTGCAATTCTGCAGAGTGATGATTACGATAATATTGAACTGATTAAACGGCTTGTTCACGACACCTGTGTTACAGAAATGATAAAACCTGTTCCTCTTTCACAGAAAAAATCCTTTGCCGCAGGCTTTGCAGTTTTTGACAGTACGACGGATCACTTTTTTGGCGATGTTATGAAGCGCGCCGATATAGAAATGTATCAGAATAAAAGGATGCTTAAGAGTTTGTAATTAAAACTCTACGTCTTCGTCAAAAAGCGGAGTACTAAAATAGCGTTCTGCAGTATCAGGTAATACAGTTACAACAGTTTTTCCGGGTCCCAGTGCCTTTGCAAGTTCAAGCGCAGCAGCGACATTTGTTCCGCTGGAAATTCCGCACATAATTCCTTCTTTGCGCGAAAGCTCACGGCTTGTTCTTATTGCCTGACTGTCTGTTACTATAAAAATATCATCGTAAATATCTTTATTCAAAATGCCCGGGATAAGTCCGTCTCCAATTCCCATCTGCAGGTGAGTTCCTACACTACCCCCGCTAAGAATTGCCGCATGAGCCGGTTCAACCGCCCAGATTGTAATTCCAGGATTTTTTTCTTTAAGCACTTCGCCAATACCTGTAAGAGTTCCGCCGGTTCCAATGCCGGAACAAAAACCGTCAATCGGGCCATTAACATCGTTTAAAATTTCTACGGCAGTCTGTTCCCGCTGAATCTGAGGGTTTGCAGGATTTTCAAACTGCTGCGGAATAAACACATGTGGATCCATATGCTGCATGTAAAAAGCAGTATCAATACATTCCTGAATACACTTGCCAATGTCGCCGTTATCGTGAACTAACTTAACTTCGGCACCATAGTGCTTTACAATTTTTCGACGTTCTTCGCTAACACTGTCCGGCATAATAATAATAGTTTTGTACCCGCGCACAGCACCAACAAGCGCAAGACCAATTCCCTGGTTGCCGCTGGTAGGTTCAACAATGACAGTGTTTTTATCTATAAGCCCGCGTCGTTCGGCGTCTAAAATCATATTAAAAGCAGTACGGGTTTTTATTGACCCTCCTACGTTGAGGCCTTCAAATTTAACAAGCACACGTGCCATATCAGGGGTTACCATTTTCTGCAGCTGAATAAGAGGTGTGTGACCAATTGCTTCAAGAATATTGTTATAAATCATAGTTTTGATATTATAGTGATTCCAGGGCATTTAGCCAACACTCAATAAGACTTCCGATCGGATATTCATTCTGCTTTAGTCGTTTATATGCTGCAGCGGCACGAGAAATATAAATATCCCGCTCCAGAATTGTAGTGCAAATCTTAGTCATGAGATAGTTTCCATATGCATAATGAACCACAAACTCTGGCTTTGATTTTAGATGTTCGGGCAGTGCTTCATAAACCGAAAGAGCCTTTTCTACTTCGAAGAGCATAAGAAGATCATTTAAATATACATAGTATGCATCTTCATAAACCTTAGAATCATCAGGAATACTATTTATATAATCAAGATTATCTTCTATAAGCGCAATGCGATCGGGGTAATACGAAAGACGCAGAAGCAAATGTAAATGATAATAAAACATTGCGTTTTTATATTCAGGATTTTCCTGTTCAAGCTTAATGAGTTCCTCTAACACTTCCATGCTGTCATCCTGTCTGTAAAGATTCTGGAAAGGAATCATCTTTTGTGCAACAGCAGATGGAGTATAAACTGCTTCTGCTATAGTAAGACAGTGATTTTTATCTGCATTCTCGCCTGTAAATACAAGCTCGTCAAAAGGAATATAGGCCCAGGCAGATTCTATTGCATTGATTAAATCAATTGCGCAGTCAGGACTATTAGAATAATAAATTTCATTAAAGCAGTAACCGGCAATCCAGTGAGCAATAAATTCTGCAAAGCTGGTGTAGTTCTGTTTGATTTGTGCAACTATAGGTTTAACAAGCTCTACTGCTTTTTCCTGCGAGATATAGCCCGCACCAATCCCCCAGCGCAAAATTGAAATTCGTCTTGCATCAATCCAGGCTTCAAGTCCATGCTCACCAAGCAGCTCCATCTTATCCTTTACAAAATACATGCGTGAAATTTCGGAGACAGAAAGAGTTTCCTTTGTCCCAATTTCCAAGACGGAAAGCTCAGGATATTTTAAAAGCAGATTCTTTAACTTGATATAGACTGCGGCCTGTTCACCCTGACAAAGTTCTTCATACTCTTTCATAAGTCCTGCTTCGTCATAGATTTCCCATCTTTCGTTAAGTATATCTTCACCCGTATTAGATTTTCTTGACAACGCAACTCTGGTTGTAAAATCCAGATGAAACTGATAATTACGTTCTACAACATTACTTGAACAGGCAATGGCAATTTTTTCATAATCTTCGAGCAAATCCCAGAGCCAGCGGTATTCTTTTTCAAAAAAGTCATGAGCAGATTGAGTACCTTCGGGATCATATACTACAGGTTTAATAAAAGTAAAAACAAGGGCGCCATATTTTTTATAGCATTCTGATAAAACAGGAAGCTTATCTCCCTCGTATTTTTCATCAGAAATTTTAACAAGCTCTATAAAAGGGCGTACATATTCAGAAGGCTCATATAAGGCCTGTTCCATGGTAAGAACAGCCGCCTTGTCAGCAGTTTCACCGGAAAATTTTATATCGTCAATAGGAAAAAATTTAAGGGCATTGGTCCAGGCATTAATTATCGGCTCTACAGCTTTGCTTCTGGTAAGAGTGTCCTCAAGTGATGTCGCAAGACAATGTGCCGCATAATCTTCCAGGCTCATATAATCAGACAATGCTTTTTGGACAAACGGAGCTGCATATTCTTCCATTTCGGCTTCTGTAATAATACCAGCTCCAAGACCCAGCCTTAAAAGAAAAAGATCAATACAAACCGAAAAAGCCTGCATTCCATGCGAACCAAGCTTTGAACGCACATCATAAATATAAAACAAACTTGCTGTGTGATATTTTGAAAGCTCTTTTTCAAATGCAATCCGCGCCGGAGTTTTTTCAGGATTATCATCAAGGAGTTTGCATTTTTCAAGAAAACCTTCCTGATAAGAACCCTTTGCAAGATTATTAACAGTCATAATCAGTTTATTTTTTTCTTCAATACCCCATATATCTTTGAGTATTTGCTTTGCATCGGTATAGCCCTTACCCTTTACATGTGAGCATGTATAATCCGAATAATCTATATCAAATTCTTCCAAATAGATTGGATCACTCAGGGCGGTTATAGCTTTTTCTAAGTCAGAAAGCTTTTCCCAGTCGGTACGGGAAAATTCAGGTTTACACCATAAACAGGAACACAAAAAAATTGCCAGAATTATAATCAGTATTTTCTTCATAACAGCCTCACCTTACCCGCTCGAGCCAGGCGGTTATAACATCATCCATCGCAACATCGTTTTTCTGTAAAAGCTCAAAAACAATAATTGCGGTATCAGTATAATAATCCAGTTCATCTTGAGTCTTACACAAAGAAATCATAAGATAATTTGCATAGCCGTACTGATAAAGAATATAGGCATCATGCTGCAGGAATTCCGGAAGTCCATAAACAATTTGAATAGCCCTTTGCGGCTGGCAGGTATTATTCAGAGCCTGGAGCTGACGGGACAAAGCCTTCTGGTACACATTTCCATCTTTGGGCAAAGTTTCAATATAAGCAGACATAGAATCAATATAATCCAGAGTTTCCAGATAAGTTCCGTAGTTTTTCACTAAATCCAGATGCCAGCTAAAAAAAATTCCTGAATACTCTTTAAACTCACCTTTTTCAAATTCACAAAGCCTGGCAAGAGTCTGTGCATTCTGCTCCTGAACATAAAGCTGCTGTACCTTCTGCCAGGCTTTTACATCCGGCATATCAGAAATAGTATAGGCATAACCTGTATGAGAATGCTCCTTATCTGCATTTTCGCCTGTAAAGACAAGGGAGTCTAAGGGGATAGAATTATGTGCCTGTACATCTCCACTAATGGCTTTTCTCATAAGATTATAGGAATCGCTGTCATACACTCCGTAAAAGCCCCTTCCCTGAATATAATGATCAATATAATCATACCAGCATGTATAATCTTTTTTAAGCTTTTCTACTATTGGCTTGCAAAGGCTTACCGCTTGTTCCTGCTGAATATATCCGATTGATATGCCCCAGCGCAGGAGTGTAATAGCCCGTCCAAGATCCCAGGCTTCTATATCATGAAAACCAAGAAAATCTCGTGAGTCGCGTACAAAATATAGTCTTGAGGTGCCAAGAATAGTAAGCCGTTCTTCAAGAGCAATTTCAAGTACAGTTTTTTGAGGATACTTATCCAAAAGTGCCGAAAGACTTTTAAATGAACCTGACATACCTCCATCGGTTACAAGATCATTATAGGTTTTTATAAGAGAAGCATGATCTGTAATACTCCAGCTGTCTTCAAGAAGCTCCTTTAAGTTTTCCTTTGATTTATCTGAAAGAGAGGTTGCTGCAAAATCAAGATGCTGTTCATGATTCAATTGAAAAAGATTGGACGAAAAAGCAATTGCATACTGTTCAAATTCCGAAAGCTCGTCCCAGGTTTTAGTTTGAGCAAAAGCACCTGTAATAAAAAGCAAAAGAGCTATCAGGGTAAGGATTTTTTTCATGGAGATATTATAGCATAAAGGGGTAAAAAAGCAAAAAAAAGAACCATTCCCAAGAGAACAGTTCTATGATTTGACACGCAGTAAAACTGTCGTGTCGAAATTAATTTCTCCCGCAGACCATCAGGGCTGTCGGGAGATTAAACATTTTACACGGCAGCAGGCGAAAGCCTGATGTCCGTGTGAAAATCTATTTTGTAGCAAGAATTGCAATACCTGGCAATGTCTTTCCTTCAAGGAATTCGAGGGAAGCACCACCACCGGTTGAAACGTGGCTCATCTTGTCTGCAAGGTTGAACTTGTTTACAGCGGCAACTGAGTCACCACCACCCACTACAGTCATAGCACCCTTAGAGGTTGCTTCTGCAACGAGACGGGCTACAGCTTCTGTTCCCTTTGCAAAGTTTTCGAATTCGAATACTCCAACAGGTCCGTTCCATACGATAGACTTAGAAGCAAGAATAGCGTCCTTGTAAAGTGCAACTGTCTTAGGACCAACATCCATACCCATAAGGTTGTCAGGAAGGTCTACTGCGTCAACTGCAACTGGATCCTTATCTGCAAATTCTGCACCACCAACATGGTCAACAGGAAGAAGAATCTTAACTCCGGCCTTATCTGCCTTTGCAAGAAGATCTTTTGCTGTATCAAGGAAGTCATCTTCAACAAGTGACTTACCGATAGCGTGTCCCTGTGCCTTG
>JAEEGL016100107.1_pt1 | contig 13670 bp, 7 predicted proteins | sample 9134231 | NCBI WGS metagenome assembly JAEEGL01 (sample SAMN16246548, study PRJNA631951) | gut metagenome | biome: gut microbiome; feature: rumen; material: fiber-attached | host: Bos | place: Iran: Karaj | collected 2018-10
AGAAATAACAGATTTACCTTTTGATTTAGAACAACAACAAGAACCATTAAATAATTTACCTTTAGAACCTGAAAATAAATTACCTCAACAAGAAGAAATAACAGATTTACCTTTTGATTTAGAACAACAAGAACAATTAAATGATTTACCTTTAGAACCTGAAAATAAATTACCTCAACAAGAAGAAATAACAGATTTACCTTTTGATATAGAACAACAAGAACAAATACCTGTATATGATATACCACAATTAACTGCAGAAACATATTTATATTCAAAACCTGAAAATAATTTACTTAATGATGAAAAATATGATATAGAAAATCAAAAAGAAGAAATTAATAATGATTTTATAAATAATTTTAATCAAGAAAATATTAATTTACCTTTAAATAATCCAGAATCTGAAATTATTGATGATTTACCTTCTGATTTTGAAGAAGAAGAAAATTCTGTTTTTACTCTTAATCAAAATCAAAATATAAATAATGATAATTTAAAAAATAAAGATATAGTTATTCCTTCTCAAGATTTAAAAAAATTAATCAGTCAAGAAACTGATAAAAATATTCAAGATAATTTAAAAGATGCTTTAAAAGATATTCATGAAAAATTCAGTGATCAAGTTCATGATACTGTCAGTAATTTAATCGATGATTTTGAAAAAAAAATGAATCAAACTCTTGATCAAAAAATTGATAATAGTATTGAAGACAAAATTAAATAATAAGAGTTAAATTAAATATTTATTTTGGAATACAATTTTTATTTTTTTTTATTTTTAGATTTTTTTAAATTGATTTTATACTAATTTTTAAAGATTTTTTAATGTTTTTTTTATTATATAAAAATATATTAAAAAACAAAGAAAGATTGGAAAAATAAAATAAATCAAATAATAATAATATGGATAAAATAAATTTAAATAAGTTTGGAAAATATAAAAATAAATATATGAAAAATATAAGAAAACAATAAATAAATAAAATATTATTATTTCAATCCTATTCATAAATTTCAACATTCTCTTCAGAAAAATAGGAAAAAAAGTTTTTTAGATATTAATATAATTCTTTATTAACAAAAATCAATTTAATAACTTTGTTATTATCTCTAAAGGTTTTATCACTCTAAATAATTTAAAGAATATTGTTTCTAGTATGATAATTTACCATTTTCATTACCTAAATAATAATATATATTAAACATAAATTGAGAGGATTAATAAGAGGCAAATCTATAAATAAATATTAAAATAAGTTAAACTTCTCAAATAATTCATAGCAATGTTAACACAAACAATATTCAAGCATGATATCATGATAATTATTTATAATTAATGTTTTAATCGGTAACAAAGGAAAAAAGATTCCTTTCTTATACTTTAATATATATTTATCAATAGTTGTTGTTCCTTCAGGAAATAATATTAAAGGAGATATACTTTTATTATTGTATTAATCTAGAAAAAAATTTTTTTTTTCTACTTTTTTTATATCTTTAAATAAACATCCTATTAATTCTGCAATTATTCGGGCAAAATAATAATTTTTTACTGTTATTTTCATATCAAATCATTTTATTTTCTACTTAAAAAATCCTATATGATAACATTTTATTATGAATAATCTTTTTGATTAGAATCATAATCTAAACCTAAATATTTTTTATATTCTTCATATGGTAATATTAATCAGTTATTTTTCTCCATGTTATATATAAAAATCCTATATAACATCTTATATTTTTTACTTGTTTTTTCTTTAATGTCAATGAATAATATTCCTCATTATTTAACTAATCAAAAATTGTACATTATTTTTAAAAATAACTTAATTGGAGGAAATCAAATATTTCCTTTTAATAAACGGTAAAAACTGAAATTATCTTTTTGAAAATTAAGAATAAAATAATGAATTTTTCTATTTTTTTCAAATTTTAAATATATTGGACATTAGTAACTTATTCAATAATCATGTTATCATTTTGAGAAAATGTAACATATTATAATATATATCAAAAAGAATTAAACTCATTTTTTTTAATTCAAATATAATTGATAAAATAAATGTTATTTTATTATTATTTTATTCAATAAAGATTAATTTTTTATTGTTGATAAAATATCAATAAAATAAAATTATTTTTTATTAAAAATTATTAGATTAAATAATAATTTCATTTTAATTTAAATTTTTAGAGATTATTATATGTAATATTCAATTAGAATAATGTTAATAAGATGAATATTGAAAATAAAAAAAAGAAGTTATCATAAAGAGAATATAAAATAATAAATTAATCAACATACCAAATTTATTTAAATAAAAGTAAAAAAAATAAGAAATTCATATTCTTTAAAATTAATTAAATAAATATAAGTAATAATTAATACCAAATTATTAAATAATTAAAGATAAGATAAACAAAATTTATTAATTTAAATATTATGCATAATACCTAACAAAATAAATAAATATAAAAATAAATAATAACAATGGATCTTTACTTAGACATAGATCAATCAAATGAAAATGAAAATAATTACTTAGGAAATATATCAGAGCCAAATATAACAATTGATGAAAAATTAGTAGAACCAATTCAATTTCCTTTAAAATTTTTATCATTTAAAGAATGTATTCAAACCGAAAATGCTCAAATAACAAATAAAAAATTTGAAGAATATGATAGTGATTTAGAATCAAATGACAATAATATAAATGGTGAAATAAGAGAAAATTCAGGATTAAAAATGTTAATAATAAATCAAATTGAAACTTATCAAACTATTAAACCTACATATTATAATCAACCAAAACCAAAAAGAAATTTAACAAGTCCAGGAGAACCTGTGTCTAATGATGGTAAAGATAATAATGAAAATAATTTAATTGTTTTTGAAAATGATGAAATTAAAGGCCCTGATAATACTTATAAAGTAATTGATATACTTGGACAAGGAATTTCTGGACAAGTTTTTAAAGTACAATCACTTACTGATAATAATTTTTATGCTTTGAAAATTATTAAAAATAGAGAAGCTTATAAAAATCAATCTTTAATTGAACTTAAAATATTAACTTTATTAAAAAAAAAAGAAAAAGATAAAAATATACATATAATAAAATTACAAGATTATTTTTTTTATTATAAACATTTATGTATAGTATTTGAATTACTAACAGAAGATTTATATCAATTTCTTCAACATAAAATAATGGGAATATCATTAAGAACAATAAGAACAATATCAAAGCAAATATTAGAAGCAACACAAGAATTTCACAAAGCAAAAATAATTCATTGTGATTTAAAACCAGAAAATATATTATTAAAAATAGATAAAGATGATAGTCATATAAATGGTTCAATAAATATAAAAGTAACTGATTTTGGAAGTTCATGTTTTGAAGGTCAAACATTATATAAATACATTCAATCAAGATATTATAGAGCTCCAGAAGTGATTATTGGAATACCATATAATGAAAAAATTGATATTTGGTCTATTGGATGTATATGTGCTGAATTATATTTAGGTATTCCTTTATTACAAGGTTCTTGTGAATATGAACAATTAAAAAAAATCATAGAATTATTTGGTGATTTACCTTTTTATATGGTTCAAAATGGAAGAAATTTTAATAAATATTATAAAATAGATAAATATAATAAACCTGTTTTAAAAACACATGAAGAATATTATTTTGAAAATCCTAATGATACATATCAAAAATCAACTATTCCTTATGATATGTTTTCTTTAAATGATTTATGTAATGTTAAAAGAGAAAATGATATTAAAAAATCAGATAATATTCATCTTAGTCAAAGTTATAGTTCATTGAATAATTCAACAAAAAATAATTTAGAATTAGAATCATTTGTTGATTTTTTAAAAACAATGTTACAATTATCTCCGAATTTAAGATGGAATGCAAATCAATGTTTAAGACATCCTTTTATTACCAAAGAAAATACATTAGATAAATCTCTTTCTTTAGGTATTGATGAACTTTCTCAATTTACTTACAATGAAAATTTAAGTAATTCTTTTAATCAAAATATGTATAATCAATATCATTCTATGATGATGGGAAATTCTTATTATCAATATAATAAAAATATGATGAATAATAATAGAGTTGATGTTAGAAATTCTTCTTTTGGAAATTATTATTTTAATGGAATGAATAATAATAGTTTTAATTCTAATATTTATCAACCTAATTTAAATAATGTTCAAATTAATTGGTTAAGAAATTATCCTTTTGCAATTGTAAATCAATTTTCAAATCCTTATCAAAAACAAAATGAAAGAAATAAAATGAATAATACTTTTACAACTACATCATTTGATAAAATAAATTCAAGTGCATATTATGGTAATTATTTAAGAGAAAAAACCAAGAAAAAATTAAGTAAGAAAGATAATATTGATAATAAGAGGAATATAGGTAAAAAAAAATCTATTTTTGGTCAAAGGAGAAATTCAGTTAAAAATAAAAATATTTTTGGAATGGATGATGAATATATAAATTTAAGAGGTAATAATAATAATAAATCAATGGTTGTTAATGATAATATTCAAATTTGTGGACAACATAGAACTAGAAGTCAAAGTGATGCTAATGGAAATATGTTTGTTTTTAATCCTCCTAATATTCATGATCAATTAAATTCTACTTTTAATAATTCAAAGGATTTTAATGAAAAATAAATTTTCTTTTTTTTTCATAGTTATTTAAGTTTTGATTTTATTTGAAAAAAATTATTTAAGTTAAGGGCTTTCAATTTTTTAAGGATTTTTTAAATAAGATATTTTATGTAATTAATTAAATAAAAATTTTATTTAGATTATTTTTTATTTAATTTTTTTTATTAAAAAGGTAAAAATTTAAAAAAGAAAGATTTTGTCTTTTATTTGGTTTTTATTTATTTTAACTTTTTTTTTATGTCTTTTCATAAGTTTTTAATTTTTGATGATATTGAGAAATTTAAGTTTAATGTTAAAATCATTAATATATATTTTATTAAGATTTTTCTTTTGTTAGAGTGTTTATTTAATTTTAGAGAATAAAGAGAAGAACGATAAATTAATTAATTTTAAATTTTTCAAAGACTAATTTTCTTTGTTTTGTGTTTTTATGAATAAAAAAATTTTAAATAATTATTATTTTTTTTAATTTAATATATTAAAAGAAACCAGAGTGTATTATTAATTTTTTGAAAAATAAATTTTTTCCAGATTTTAATTTCCAAATAATTAAATCAAATAATTGAAAATATTTAAATAATTAAAACAAAAAATTAAAAATTGATTTGTCTTTTCAAAAATTAAAATTCAAATATTCATCATTTAAAGTTAAAAGATACAATTAAATAATAAATATTCATTTATTTTATATATTCATTTTAACAAAAAATATTGAATAAACCAAAAAAAAATTATTAAAAAAACAATATTTAAATTTTTAAAAATAAATTAAAATCTCTAACAAAACGAAAAATAAATATTCTTGATAACCCCAAAAATAAATATTCATGAATTAAAATTTTATTTAGATATAATTAGAAAACCATTAAAATACCCATTTCAAGATCCAAGAAGAGAAAGAAAAGATTTAAAACTAGAATAAATATTTCATTTATTAATAGGAGATGATAATTTTAGAATTGGCCAAATAAATATCACAAAACTAACAAAATTTAATCAACAATATGTAAATTATAGATTAATTAATAGTTTAGATTCTAAAGTTTGTATAAAAGATATAGGAAGAAAATTAAAAAGAATTTATAAAGAAACGAAAGAAAGATATAAAGAAGAACTACTTTTAAGCAAGAATTAAAGAAATTGAACCTAAGAAATTTAAATTGATTTACAAACTAAACCTAATATTATGAGAGATCATAAACATTTTGTAAATTGTGAAAAAAATTATTTAAAAAGAAAGAGAAACTCATAGAGATAGAGAGCATAAGAAGAAGGTTTATATTAGGAAATAGAGTAATAGGAAAAATTATGATAATAATGATAAACATAATAGTGGAAAAAATAATAATAATTATGATATTAAAAAGAACAAAGTAATAGTAACAAAAATAATAATAATTTGGATAATAATAATAAAGAGGATAATGGTTGGTAAAAAAGATATAAATATTTATTTCTTGTTTTAAATTTAAAAATAATAATATTATATAATTTAAAAAATTTATTTTATTTTCCCCTAAAGAAATATTAAAAGAAATTTTATTTTCATAAATCTTTGGTCTATAAATTTATTTATAAAATTTGTGATTTTCTATAAAAGAATTAAACAATACAATTTTTAATAAAAATTGTATTTTCAATAAATATTATATTTCTTAATATGTCTAAAAAAATAAAATTAAATAATCTTACTTTAGATAATCGATTTAAAATTGTTTATTTTTTGTAATTTCATTTATAAATTCCATTTATAATAATTTATTTATTTTTCATAATTTCAATGCTAATTTACAAAACTAATAAATATAAAAACCCATATATATAATAATTATTATATTTGAAATTATAATATAAATATTTTAAATCTCTATTCTTATCTTATTATAATCAAGAATAAAAACTTAATTACTTTTTATTTATAAAATCTAAATATTTTTTTTAAGATGAAATAATTGTATCTGATTTTGAAATAGGTGCTGATGAATTAAAAGCAGAACTAATTTCGAAAATATCTTCATTTAATATTTTTGATTGAATATCATCTAAATAATCTAAAGGTTCTAAAGCTTTGTTTTTTTCTTCTAAAATTTTCAAAAAATTTTCCTCAATTGAATCTAAATTAAAAGCCTTATCTCCAAACAAAAAGGTTGAATATCTTCTAAATACAATATCATTATTATCTAATCTTAATTCATTACTTTTTGCTGGATTATAAATTTGAGAAAATATTTTTGTATTCATTATTATTATTATATTATAAAGAAAAAAATAATAAAAAAATGAAATAAAATAATTAAATAGAAAATATCTTATAAATAATCCAATAAAAATTTTAATTTTTAAAAAATCATATTTATTACAATATAAAAAATGGAGATTACATATGCAATAAATTTATTATATCCTAATGAAGATAAAAATACTTTATTAGATTTTTTCATAAAAAATTATGCTCAAAAAGAAAATTCAAATTTATATTTTACTAAAAGAGTTGATGGGGGTATTATTGTTGGAAGACATAATATTCCAGTTTATTTTCATAATAAAGAATTCAAAGTGGATATTTTAGTTTATTATCCCGAATTATTTCTTTTAAATGGTCCCGAATTTTATTTTGAAAATAAACCACATTTACATATTAATGATGAGTTTGAATTTAGTGTTGATAAAAAAGATTTAAGAATTAACATTAACTATTTTACTAGTTGGAATTCTCAAATAAGAAATTTAGATGAAATTTTAACAAGTTTAAGAAATTCTTTCGAAGAAACATTTCCTTGTTATAATAATATGATGACAATTGCTAAATATGTTGGAAATTGTAATTTAGATTTACAACAATCAATAAAAATAAATTTTACTCAAATAATGTATCCTCCAAATTCAAATATATTATTAAATAATCCATATGAGAATAAAGGAAACCAAGTATATGGTTCTAATGTTAACAATTCTAATTATTCTAATCCTCCTTCTTTTTATAATCAATCAAATAATTATAATAATAATCAAAATAATTTATATCAACCTAATAATAATTATAATAACTACAATAATTATAATAATAATAATAATAGTTCTTATCAAAATAATAATGTTAAAAAATCTAATATATATGAAGATTTACGTTCAGGTAAAAATGTTGGAGATGGAAATAAAATGTATGTTCCTCCTCCAATTTATAATAATAATGCTAATAATAATAATAATAATAACATTAATAATCAAAATCAATCAAATTCTTTAAATACTGCTCCAATATATTATAATTCTCAAAATAATTATGAAAGTAAATTAAATAATTATTTTACTGATTATGATTTACAAAATATACTTAGAAGAGAGATTTTATGGAAAATAAAAGAAAATAAAATAATAGATACTCAAATGAATGAGTTAATATCATCAAAAAATGAAATTAATATGTTAACAAACGTTATTAATAATAAAAAAGTAGAAAAAGAAAAAAATGATTCAAAATTGAATGATAATATACAAAAATTACAAGAAATATTTGTTAAATATGAATCATTGGAAAATTCTTTAAATCAAGAAGTAGAAACTTTAAAAATAAAAACTTCAATACCTATTTCATTAGATTGCATTGATAATTTTGTACATGAATATAATCATAATAAATTAAAGTATACTTCATATGAATTAACATTAAATGAATATATTTCTACTTTTAAAAAATTATTTGAAAAAGGAATTATTACTTTTCAAGAAGCTATTTCATATATAAGAAAATTTTCAAGACAACAATATTTCTTAAAAGTAATGCAATATAAAGCTAATGTATTAAATAATAATTTCAATAATTAACATATAAAAAATTTAAATTAAAAATAAATTATAAAAATATAAAAATGGAAAATTCAAATAATGTTGAAATATTAAAAACTCTTCAGCAATTAATAAACACAGACAATTCAAAAAGAGTATTATGTAAATTAAATTTATTTAATTCATTTAACAGTTGCAAATTCTTTAAAAGAGATAAATAAAATAAAAAAAAATATAAGCGAAATATATGAATTAAAATATAATTATATAAGTCGAAGAACCTCATTAACAGGAGAAACAAATTATAAAATAACGATAAACACAAATCCTTCTGAATCAAAGCCTTATGATTATTTATTATTTTTTTTATTAGAATTAAGAAAAGATCCTGAAATTATTTATAAAATTTACCAAAAAGCAAGTACTGATAAAGTTGCTTTTATATTTTCTAATTTATTTATGGATAATTTTTATGAAAATTTATTATCTTTAAATAATGTTGAAGATGAATTATTAATTTTAATATATAGAGCATTAAAAGATGAGTTTATAAATATTAATTCATTATCTGAATATGATAAATTTTTAAAAAATACAAAATGTGGATGCTTACTTCAATCAATTAAAAAGAAATATGAAGTTAGATTATTTTTTCATAATTTTTTACAACCAATAATAAATGAACTTGGATTAAAAAGAAATGAAAATTGGTCTTTTATAATAAATACAATTAAGAATATTATGAAAAATACTCCTGAAGAAAAAAACCCTAAATCAATGTATGAAAAAGAAAAAGAAAAAATATTTTCAAAAGATAGATTATTTTTTTTTTCAAATTATTTATCATCTTTAGAAAAAAAATATCTTGAAATATATATAAATGAATGTGAAAATAAAATAATCAAAGAATTTTGTATTAAACAATTAAATGAAAATGATCCTAATAAGCAATTTTATTCTTCTTCTCATTTAATTGATTTAATTACTAATGAAGAAAATAGTGAAGAGCTTTTTAATTATTATATAAAATGTTTTATGTCTGCTAGAAGTATTTTACTTTTAATTTTCCAAAATTTATTAAATAATGCTCAAGCAATTCCTCATATAATAAGATGTGTTTGTAAAATGATAAAAATAATTGTAATACAAAAATTTCCAGAAGCTTCAACAATAGATATTTATAAATATGTAGCTAAATTTTTTTTTACTATATTTACTCAATATATAAAAGCATTTGATCTTGAAGTTTATATTGATTGTATTTTTGATTCTCAATTAAATAGTAAAATTAGTGAAATAACTAAAATAATGAATAATATTATAAGAGGTGAAATGTTTAATACAAAAAACTCAATTCATTATATTCCTTTCAATTGGTTATTAATTAAAGAAATTATGCCTATTTATTATGAATTTTTTGGGAAATTAACTAATTTTACTTTTTCACCTTATATAGAAAAATTAACCTCTGGTGAAATTCCAATTGATAATTATTTTTATGATTATTTCCAAGAAAATCCTGATAAACATTTTAGATATTTTAATTTTTGTTTAACTGTTAATGATTATGTAGATATTGTAAATGTATTAATTCAAGTTTATAATGATATGAAAGATCCTTTAGAATTAAATCAAAATTATATTAAGAATTATAATAATGCTTCTCAATCTTTTTTCATGGAAACAAGAAAAAGAATAATTAACTATATTAATAAATATATTAAAATTGAAGAAAATATGAATGAAATTAAAGAAAAATGTGATAAAAAAGGTGAAAAAAATTATTTATTATATCAAAGAGAAATATATAGAAAAGATTTTGAAAAAAGAAAAAATGCTATTGAAAATAAAGATAAATTAATATTTTATACAACAGATACTAAAATAAAAGAATCAAATATTAGTAATTTAATAATTGATTTTGAAAATTATTTAAGTATAGTATTATATTATGATAAACATATTTCAAATATAAATTCAGAAAATAGAGATTTTTTAAGTTTATTAAATGAATCAGTGAACTTTTTAAAAACAACAATTTCTTTAGAAAATATAAAACCTTATTGGTATGCACAAACATTAATTGCTTTATTGGAAAAAATTAATGAAAATAATATAAAAATAGAAGATATTTTATTAGAATTAAAAGATAAATTAATAGAATCAATAAATGAACTTGATAACTCAACTACAATTTGTACTGAAATTATAAATGATATGAAAAATTTAGAAAAAATAAAAAGCAGTTATAAATATATTGAAAAAAGTTTAATGGAAATAGAAATGAATAAAGAATTAGTTAAAATTTCTAATAGCTTTGATGAGAAATTAGCTTTTGAAATTAATATTAATAAAAGAATATTTCATATTTATGAAAAAAAAGTACCTGAAGATAAAACAATAATTTCTCATAAAAAATTAGAATGTACAAAAGATTTTAATTCTTTTATTGAAAAATTCCCTCAAATTAATAAAGAATTGCTTCAAGAAGATGATGATTATTTTCAAATAATTCAAGAAATGAAAGTTCCTGAACAAATCTTAAAAATAAAAAAGCTTTTCGAAAATAAAATATCTAATTATAAAAATTATATTCAAATAGATGATAAAGAAATTATTTCATTATTAAAAGATAATTTAATAAATCCAAATACTAAAAAAGAAAATGAAAAAAAGAATAAAATACAAGATTGTTTAAATGAAATAATGAAAAATGACAAATACTCAATTTCACAAGATAAAATAAATCATTTAATGACATATACTGAAACAATAATAAAATTTTTTAATGAAATTGAATTAAAAAATCAAGAAAGAAAAGATAAAAATAATGAAATAAATGAATATAGAAAAAGATTATTTAGTAAAATAAATGATTTAATTTTTGAAAAACTATATGATAAGATTTATCCTTTAGAATTAAATTTAAATGATTTTAAAGTTTTTCATAAATGTGTTGTTCTTTCTTGGGTTCAACCTCATCATATAATAAAAGAAAATTATTTAATCCATGAAAATTTCTTTACTGATATAATTAACTTTATTAAATTAGTTGATAGTGAAAGAGTTCCAAGAAAAAAAATGGAATTCTTTAATAAATTAAATAATTATATTATTGAAACTATTACTTTCAATGAAGGACATAGAAATAATGAAGAAAAAAAATCTACTTTAGTTTTTATTTATGCTATTATTAAAGCTAAACCTCATAGAATGATGAGTAATATTACTTATATGGATTTATTTTTGGATAAAGAAATTAGTCAAAATAATAGATTATTAGATAGTTTAAAAAAAATCATTAATAATTTAATTAATTTATCTCATAAAGATTTAATAAATATTAGTGAAAGTGAATATAGAAAAAATTGTGAAAACTCATTAAACAATTAAATTAATAATTGATTATTTAAAAAAAGTAAAAATGATTTATTATATGATAAAAAAACTCCTTTTTTTTTTAAAAAAAAAAAAAAATATAAACATAAATAGAAAAAAAAATGTCTCAAGAAATAGAAGCAAAATTAATATTAGTAGGAGAAACAAATGTGGGAAAAACAAGTTTACTTCGTCAATACATTGATCATTTATTTCAAGAAGAAAAAGTATCAACAATCGGATATGATACAATGTTAAAGAAATTAGAATTACCAAATGGGAATATATCTTTGCAATTATGGGACACATGTGGTCAAGAGCAATTTAGAACAGTAAATCAATTATTTGTTAAAAATTCAAAAATGGCACTTTTAGTATATGATATAACTAATAAAAAATCATTTGAAGAATTAAAAAATTTTTGGTATTCATATGTAACAAGTGCAGTTGGAAAAAATATTATTTTTGGTATTGCTGCAAATAAATCTGATTTATATGAAGAAGAAGAAGTTAAAGTTGAAGAGGCTGAAGAATTTGCTAAAGAAATTGGAGCTTTTTTTAAGGAAACTACTGCTAAAAATTATGAAGCTATTAATTCTTTAATTGAAGATATGGCTTCTAAATATATTACTAATTATAAATCTGATGATAATAATAATAATAATTCAAATAATATTGTTATTGGAAATAATATAAAAAAAAAAAAAGATAGATGCTGTTCAGGAAATAAAAAAAATGATTAGATGTTTAATATTTTTTTTTTAATTTTTTTGAGCCACCCACTTTTTTTTATTTAATTTTGTTAAGTAGAAAATATAATATTTTTATTCAATTTTTTTTACTTTATATTAAATGAATAATATGTGAATATCCTTTTATTATTAATTTTAATTTACATAATAATTATACAAAATATATTATATTATTTTAATACATAACCTTTTTCTTCTACTAAAAATTGTATTAATTTTTCAAATTCGTCATACTCAATACAGCCATTACCATTTAAATCAAATTGAGCTATTCCTTCTAATGCCACTTGCTCATTCTTTTTTTCTGGAAAATTTTCTCCTAATTCACTTAATAATTCTTTAAAACCTTTAATAAATTCATTTTTTTCTAAAGTTTGATTCTTATTTGTATCATATTTCATAAATAATTGCTTCACTTTTTCTTGATCAATTTCCATTTATAAAATTAATATAAAAAAAAAAAAATTTTTTAAATATAGATTTTACAGATATCTTAATTTCATAATAGAAATTAACTATCTTTTCTAAGAAAATAATTTAGTAAAAGGTTTAATAGAATATAACTGATTTATATTATTTATAGTGATTTAATCATATATTTATTTCATATATTAATGTTTTTGAATACAAATATTTCTTAATTTATTTTTTCCTAATTTAAAATCCTTATTTTAATCATAATTAATTAAATCAAAACTTAAAAAAATAAAAACAAAATAAAAAATCTTATTATAATATTTGTTAAAAATGCACAAAAAAAATTATTTGAATTATTTACAAAAAAAAACAAGACAAATTCACAAAATTAGAATATCCAAAATTTTATAGTATCGGCATTAGAATAAGATAAAATCATCCCATCTTTAAGTTCTAAAAATCCATAAATATAAGATCCAAATCCTGTATTATGAAAATTAATTAATCCATGAGCATCTTTAATAATTTTAATACAATTATAATTATCACATGAATAAATTTTAATAATATTACTCCTACCTCCAATTAATATAACATCCTTATCTTTAATAATACAT
>JAEEGL010273693.1_pt1 | contig 13669 bp, 10 predicted proteins | sample 9134231 | NCBI WGS metagenome assembly JAEEGL01 (sample SAMN16246548, study PRJNA631951) | gut metagenome | biome: gut microbiome; feature: rumen; material: fiber-attached | host: Bos | place: Iran: Karaj | collected 2018-10
GTTTACCTGCCGCTGGTACGCTGCTTTTGCCCGATTCCTGAGCTTGCGGCAGTACAGATGCTTCTTGAAGCTTCTTCAAATAGCTGTTTACCTGCCGCCGGTACGCTGCTTTTGCCCGATTCCTGAGCTTGCGGCAGTATAGATGCTTCATGAAGCTTCTTCAAATAGCTGTTTACCTGCCGCCGGTACGCTGCTTTTGCCCGATTCCGGAGCTTGCGGCAGTACAGATGGCTTCGGAAGCTTCTTCAAGCAGCCGTTTTCCCGTCGCCGGTACGCTGCTTTTGCCCGATTCTTGAGCTTGCGGCAGTACAGATACACTCTGAAGCTTCTTCAAGCAGCTGTCTTCCCGTCGCCTGCCGCCGGCCTGCGCCCCTTACAAGGTATTTCTCCAAGTTTCCCCAGATATCCTCAATACCCCATTTCTTTCATATTTCTCTTGCGTTTTAAGTCAAACATGATATAGTGGTACACGGCGTTTACAATCACTAAACTTTCGGTTTAGAATTCCTGTGTCTCGGGAGAGGCGCAAATCCAGCATTTCAGGAGGGAAACGGAGCTGCCGCGCACCTGTGCGGCGACGTGACAGATCTTGAGAAAGAAGTACTATGGACATCGGACTTAGAATCAGGGAACTTCGCAAACAGAAGGGGTTGACCCAGGAGGAGCTCGCGGATCGCGCGGAGCTGACCAAGGGCTTTATTTCCCAGATCGAGAGCAACCGCTCTTCGCCATCCATCGCGACACTCACGGATATTCTGCAGTGCCTTGGAACGGATCTCCCCGAGTTCTTCGCAAAGTCCGAAGAGGAGACGCAGATCGTCTTCCGGGCGGAGGATTATTTCGAGAAAACCGATGAGGAACTCGGCAACAAGATTGAGTGGATTATCCCCAACGCCCAGAAAAACCTCATGGAACCTATTCTTCTCACTCTAGAGCCCGGAGGAAGAACCTATCCGGATACGCCCCACGAGGGCGAGGAATTCGGATATGTGCTGTCCGGGAGCGTGGAGATCGTGCTGGGAAGACGTACTGTGAGGGTGAGAAAGGGCGAATCCTTCTACTTCACGCCGGACAAGCAGCACTGTCTGAAGGCGGGGAAGGCCGGGGCAAAAATAATCTGGGTGTCCACACCCCCGTCCTTCTGACGAACAGAAAATGTCACCGCGGCAGACAATACACCACCGCGTCAAACCGTAAGAAACCACACAGCTCAGAAAGCGCATGTGGTTTGCCATAAATCTCTGCCACGCCGGCGGAAAGGAAATGAGAGTAATGAGCAAAGAACTGATCAGACTGGAACACATCACCAAGTCCTTCGACGGGCAGATGATTCTCGACGACCTCAATCTGGTCATTCACGAGAATGAGTTCGTCACCCTTCTGGGCCCTTCCGGCTGCGGAAAGACCACCACGCTCCGCATTATCGGCGGCTTTGAGACCCCGGACAAGGGACGCGTAATTTTCGACGGGCAGGATATCACCGCACTTGCGCCCAACAAGCGGCAGCTCAATACGGTTTTCCAGAAGTACGCGCTGTTCACCCACATGGACATCGCGGAGAATATCGCATTCGGCCTGAAGATCAAGAACAAGTCCCAGGCTTATATCAACGACAAGATCAAGTACGCGCTGAAACTTGTGAACCTCGACGGTTTTGAGCACCGCATGCCTGATTCCCTTTCCGGCGGCCAGCAGCAGCGCGTGGCCATCGCCCGCGCCATCGTCAACGAGCCGAAGGTTCTGCTCCTCGACGAGCCTCTGGGTGCTCTGGACTTAAAACTCCGCCAGGACATGCAGTACGAGCTGATCCGCCTGAAGAACGAGCTGGGCATCACCTTCATCTACGTCACTCACGACCAGGAGGAGGCGCTTACGATGTCCGACCACATCGTGGTCATGAACCAGGGCTACATCCAGCAGGAAGGCAGCCCGGAGGACATCTACAATGAGCCCGAGAACGCCTTCGTCGCCGACTTCATCGGAGATTCCAACATCATCACCGCAACCATGGTCCGCGATGAGCTGGTCAATATCCTCGGAACCGACTTTAAGTGCGTTGACAAGGGCTTCGGCACGAACCAGCCCGTGGACGTGGTGATCCGTCCCGAGGATGTGGAGCTGGTAAAGAGGGGAGAAGGAACACTTCCCGGCGTCGTCAGCCATATCATCTTCAAGGGCGTCCATTACGAGATGGAGGTGCAGGCCGGCGGCTTCGAGTGGCTCGTGCACTCCACCCGCATGAACGAAGTGGGCAGCGAGGTGGACATCCGCGTGGATCCCTTCAATATCCAGGTCATGAACAAGCCCGAGTCCGAGGACGAGCAGGCAATCGGGGTCGAGGAATAACGAACCAGGGAGAAAGCCAATGATAACCAACAAGAAAACTTCCGCGCTCATGGCCTCCCCGTATCTGGCCTGGGCACTGATCTTTATCCTGGTGCCGCTGGGAATGATCCTGTTCTACGGACTCACCGATGACACCGGCGCCTTCACTTTCGCAAACGTCGCGGCGATCATGCAGGCGGAGCACTTCAAGGCTCTGATCCTTGCGCTTGAGCTCTCCGTGATCAGTACTGTGGTCTGCTTCTTCCTGGCCTACCCGCTGGGAATGATCCTGGCCAAGAACAAGATGAGCTCCCAGGGCATCATCACGACCCTCTTCATCCTTCCCATGTGGATGAACTTCCTCTTAAGAACCTTCGCCTGGATGACCCTTTTAGAGAACAAGGGCGTCATCAACGGCATCCTCGGGGCGCTGCATCTTCCTCCGATCAATATCATCAACACCCCTTCGGCAATCGTGCTCGGCATGGTGTACAACTTCCTGCCCTTCATGATCCTGCCGATTTACAATTCCCTCGCCAAGATCGACGAGAACGTCATCAATGCCGCGAGGGATCTGGGCGCGAACAAGTTCCAGACCTTCATGAGGGTGACGCTTCCGCTCACGGTGCCCGGAATCATCAGCGGCGTCACGATGGTTTTCATCCCTGCGCTGACGACCTTCGCCATCTCGACCATGCTGGGCGGCTCCAAGATCCTGCTGATCGGCAACATCATCGAGCAGGAGTTCACTCTGACCTATGACTGGCATCTCGGCTCCGGTCTGTCCATCGTCCTGATGATCTTTATCGTGATCAACATGGTCGTCGACGCGATTTCCGAGCGGAAGGAGGACTGATGAAAAAGAATACCAACGCCCTCGAGAAGCTCTACATGACGGTGATTTTCATCTTCATGTACGCGCCGATTGCCACGCTCATCGTGCTGTCCTTCAACAGCAGCAAGTCCCGCGCGAAATGGGGCGGCTTCACCCTTCAGTGGTACAAGCAGCTCGTCAGCGATTCCGAGATCCTTAACGCGATGGCCAACACGCTCATCATCGCGCTGATTGCCACGGTTGTCTCGACGCTCATCGGAACGGCGACCTGCGTGGCGCTGATGGGCTTTAAGCGCAAGAGCCGCGCTGTCATCATGGGCATCACCAACATTCCCATGATCAATGCGGATATCGTCACCGGTATCTCGCTGATGCTGCTGTTCCGTGTGCTGCACTTCCAGACCGGCTTCGTGACGGTGCTTCTTGCGCACATTACTTTTGATATTCCCTACGTGATGCTGAGCGTCATGCCCAGGATGAAAACGATCAGCCCCTCGGTGTATGAGGCTGCGCAGGATCTGGGCGCCGAGCCCTTCTACGCGTTCCGCAAGACAGTGCTCCCGGACCTGATGCCTGCGGTGATCTCCGGATCGCTCATGGCCTTCACCATGTCCATTGACGACTTCATCATCACCTACTTCACCAAGGGCTCCGGTTTTGACACGCTTTCCACCAAGATCTACAACGAGGTGAAGCGTGGAATCCAGCCGGAAATCTATGCACTGTCCGCCATTATCTTCGTGGTGGTGCTCGCCCTGCTCCTTGCCTCCAACAGGATGAAGACCCGCCCTGCAGTGCTCGGAAGGCGTCTTGCGGAGGACGGCACGGTGAAAAAACTTACCCCTGCCGGAATCGCCGCGATCTGCGCCGCATCCGTGGGCATTATTCTCCTGGCCATGTTCTTCGGAGGAGTTTTTACCAAGAAGAGCAACCAGGTGTATGTCTACAACTGGGGTGAGTATATTGACCCTGAAGTGATTGAGATGTTCCAGGAGGAGACGGGCATCGAGGTGATCTACGACGAGTTCGAGTCCAACGAGATCGCCTACGCCAAGCTTGCTTCCGACAACAGCGCTTACGACGTGGTCTGCCCTTCGGAGTACATGGTTGCCAAACTGATCGACGAGGACATGCTCGCGCCGCTCGACTGGGACAAGATACCCAGCGCAAAGGAGAACATCGGCGCGGAGTACTATGAGACCGCGGCCTCCTATGATCCCGGGAACCGCTACTGCGTCCCTTACTGCTGGGGCACCGTCGGCATCCTCTACAACAGGAACATGGTGGATGAGCCCGTGACCAGCTGGGATATTCTCTGGGATCCGAAGTACAAGGGAGAGATCCTGATGCAGGATTCCGTCCGCGACGCCTTCATGGTGGCGCTGGCGAGGAGAGGGTATTCCATCAACTCGATGGATCCTCAGGAGATCGCGGACGCGACGCAGGATCTGATCGACCAGTCACCGCTGGTGCAGGCCTATGTCGTGGACCAGGTGCGCGATAAGATGATCGGCGACGAGGCCGCGCTGGGCGTGATCTATTCCGGCGAGGCGATCTACACCCAGAGAGAGAATCCGAATCTTGAGTATGTGATTCCGGAGGAGGGCTCCAACGTCTGGATCGACGGCTGGGTTGTGACCAGGGACGGCCGCAACAAGGAGAACGCCATGAAGTGGATCGAGTTCATGTGCCGGCCTGAGATCGCACTGATGAACTTCGATTATATCACCTATTCCACGCCGAACGTCGCGGCGAGGGAGCTGATCGAGGATGAGGACATCCGCAACTCCCACATCGCCTTCCCGGATGAGGAAGATTTAAGGAACTGCAATACCTACATCTACCTCGGAGAAGAGGGCGACAGGATGTACAACGACGCGTGGAAGAAGGTAAAGAGCGCGAACTAGGCATTCTGTCCCGGGCTGGAAGGCCGGCTTCAGGCCGGTTTTCCGGTTCTGCCAAAACTTGTCCGCACAGGAATGCTTATGGTAAAACTGAACCGCGATGCCATAAAGTATATCGTTATCGTCCTGATGACATTGAACCATGCCGCGTGGGCTTTCCTCCCGCGCGACATGGTTTTATTCTATGTGTTCTCGGACCTGGGGTATGCCACCTGCGTCACAATGTGCTTTTTCCTGGTGGAGGGGCTTAAGTACACCGGGTCTCAGGCGGCGTACAGGAAAAGGATGCTGGTCTTCGCGCTGATTGCCCAGCTCCCTTACCAGCTGGCGATTGCGGGGGAGATGTTCCGGTTTCAGGAGTTCAATGTGCTCTTCAACCTGCTGCTTTGCCAGTACCTGGTCTCCGTCCTGGAGGCCGGGGACGGGAGAATACCGCAGATGGAGCGGTCACTGAAGATCGCGGGAACAGTTTTTCTTTCTCTCTTCTGCGACTGGGGGCCGATGGCGCCGCTCTTCACCGCGCTTTTCTGGCGCGCGAACAGAAACGCGGCCGGAGTGATCGGTGGGAACGGAGAGACTGCTGAAACCGGAGCGGCCGGTGAGCCGGGGGGAACCCGGAGACAGAACCTGAAGGCCTATTCCGGGGCTGCCGCCGCATTTTTCCTGTACGAGATGCTGTTTCCGACGGACGGGTTGGAGTTTGCCTTTACGCGGTGGACCGGAGAGGGGCGCTTCGGAGGGACGTTTCTGCAGCTGAGGATCCTCTCCGCTGCTTTCGCCGCGTGCGGCGTGCTGATCTCCATGGCCCTTGTGATTTTTGGCTATAACGGAAAACGCGCGGCAGGAGGCCGCGCGTTTAACAAGTATTTCTTCTATGTCTATTATCCTCTGCATCTTCTGGTCATCGGTCTTATCCGTGCATGATTGCGATATTGTCCAGGGATTTCACGATGACGCCTGCAGGGATGACGCCGCGGACGCTGGTAAGCGGATAGACGCGGCTGCCCTTGCCGATTACGGTTCCGGGATTCAGCACCGAGTTGCAGCCCACATCCCCGTGGTCGCCGATCAGCGCGCCGATTTTTCTTAAGCCTGTCTCATAATCCTCGTCGCCGTGGATCACGATATTACTTCCCCCGGACTTTAAGTTGGAGCAGATCACGCCGGCCCCGGTGTGGGCGTAGTTGCCGAGCACCGAGTCGCCGATGTAATTGAAGTGAGGGCACTGCACGTGGTCCAAGAGGATCGCGTTCTTGAATTCGGAGGAGTTGCCGAGCACACAGTCCGCGCCGGTGAGGAGGCTTCCGCGGACGAAGGCGCCGGGACGGATCTCCGTGCGCGGGCCGATGATGCAGGGGCCGTTCAGGGACGCGGTCGGAGCGATGGTCACTCCCTCGCCGATCCAGACGTCCGGTGCGTATTCCGTATAACCCTCAAGCCCGCCGGCGATGAGGCTGCGGATGATCTCCTTAATCCGGGGAAGAAGCTCCCACGGATACTCCGCCTCCGCGAACCAGGAAGCAGCAAGGGAGGTGCTGTAGTCATAAAGCTCGTTAATTCTTACCTGTTTGGTCATGGGATTTCCCTTCTGAAGTTTATTTACTCCTCCGTCAGCCCGTTCTCCTTCATAACCTTGTAGAGCCGGTCAATATAGCTGTTGCACATCTCGACGGTCTCACACTCCAGCATGATGCGGATCTTGGGCTCGGTACCGGAGGCGCGGAGCAGTGCGCGGCCGTTGCCGCCGATCTCCTCGTTGATCTTCGCGTACTCCTCCTTGACGGCCTTGTTGTTCAGCGCGGCCTGCTTGTCGGAGACGCGCACGCTCTTCTGCTCCTGGGGATAGAGGAAGACTCCCTCGGTCAGTGCGGAGAAGAGGCCCTTGGAGGCGCACAGCGCCTCGGTCAGCATGATGGCGGTCAGGATGCCGTCACCGGTGGTTGCGTACTTCCTTAAAATGATGTGTCCGGACTGCTCGCCGCCCAGCATGTAGTCGCCAAGGGTCATTGCCTCGTAGACGTAGCGGTCGCCGACGTCGGTCTGCATGGTCTTGATGCCCTGCTTCTTGAAGCTGTTGTGCAGGCCGGAGTTGGACATGATCGTCGTGACGACCATGTTGGACTTTAAGGAGCCGAACTCCTTCATCCTTCTTGCAAGGATGTACATGATCTTGTCGCCGTCCACGACCTCGCCGCGCTCATCGACGGCAAGGCAGCGGTCCGCGTCGCCGTCGAAGGCGAAGCCGACGTCGAGATGCTGCTCCTTGACCAGACGGCTCAGCGCCTCGATGTGGGTGGAGCCGCAGTCCTTGTTGATATTGAGTCCGTTGGGGGTGTTGCCGATCACATAGGTCTGTGCGCCGAGCGCCTCGAAGACGTTGCGGGCGATGGACCAGGAGGCGCCGTTGGCACAGTCGAGGCCGATGCGCAGTCCTTTGTAGGAGTAGGAGGCCAGGGTGATCAGGTAGCCGACGTAGCGGTTGCGGCCGGAGGCGTAGTCCACGATGGAACCGATGCTTTCGCCTGTGGCGAGAGGGATGTCCTGGGTCTCGATGCCGATTGCCTCCATGTCGCCGTCCAGATAGTGCTCGATCAGGTCGGTGGTGCGGTCGTCAAGCTTCTCGCCGTAGCGGTTTAATACCTTGATGCCGTTGTCCATGTAAGGGTTGTGGCTCGCGGTGATCATGATTCCGCAGTCAAACTCGTCCTGGTGCGTGACAAAGGAGACGCTGGGAGTCGTGGTGACGTGCAGCATGTAGACGTCGGCGCCGGAGGCGGTGAGGCCTGCGACGATGGCGTACTCCAGCATGTAGCTGGACCGGCGGGTGTCCTTGCCGATGACGATGCGGGGGCGGTAGCCGACTCTTGTGCATCCGGAGAGAGGTGAACTGTAGTACCAGCCCAGGAAGCGCCCGACCTTGTAGGCCTGGTCGGAGGTCAGCACGACGTTCGCCTCGCCGCGGAAGCCGTCGGTGCCGAAGTAGTGCCTGCGGTAGGAGGTTGCGTCATTGGAGGCCTGCGCCATCGCGGATTTGAGCGGGATGTCCTCGCGCATCAGCTCGTCGAGGGATACGCCGAGCAGCTGGCTTAAGAGAAGCAGCTTGTCTGCCTGGGGGATAGCCTGGTCCATTTCCCACTTGCTGACGGACTGCCGGGATACGCCCAGCTTCTCTGCCAGCTGTTCCTGGGAGAGCAAAAGGTCGGTACGGAGCCTCTGAATCTTTTCGCCGGTTGTCATCTGGAAACCTCCTTATTAAGGGAATCGCTGATCCCCTGATCCCGAATGAAGAATGGCGGATCCGTGATCCGCATTATCGTGTCTGCGCATGCAGACCTAAGTAACATGATACTAATTCTACTTCTGGTTGCCAGCAAGCCGAATTGGAAGTTTTACGCAACCAAAAGTGGCGAGTCGCCCGAAGATGTGCCGGAGCCGGGAAGGAAACGGCAGGAAGCCGCGCCGGAAACAGGGCAGATGCGGATATGTTATAATAATAAGAATGCTGAAAGAAACCAGGGGAAGCCGGACCGGAAAAGACAGTCAGCCCACGGCTTCCGGAATCACAGGAGATCAATTGATGAACAGAATAGTAACCTTCGGCGAACTGATGCTTCGCCTCGCACCTGAGGGCTACCTCCGTTTCGTCCAGTCCGAGCGCCTTCAGGCGACCTTCGGAGGCGCGGAGGCCAACGTAGCGGTATCCCTCGCAAATTACGGCTTCGATGCTGCTTTTGTCACCAAGCTCCCTGCCCATGAGATCGGGCAGTGGACGGTCAATTCCCTCCGCCGCTACGGCGTGGACACCTCATTCATCACGAGGGGCGGGGACAGGGTCGGCGTCTACTACTGCGAGAAAGGCGCTTCCCAGCGCCCGTCCAAGGTGATTTATGACCGCGCGCACTCAGCGATTGCGGACGCATCCGCGGAGGATTTTGACTGGGACAGGATTTTTGACGGCGCGGTCTGGTTCCACTTCACCGGGATCACCCCCGCTTTGAGCGACGGGATGGCGGAGATCACCCTGGAAGCGGTGAAGGCGGCAAAGGAGCGCGGGATCACGGTTTCCTGTGATCTCAACTACAGGAACAAGCTCTGGTCGAAGGAGAAGGCCGGACAGGTCATGGGTGAGCTTTGCCGCTATGTGGACGTGTGCATTGCAAACGAGGAGGACGCGGCAGACGTGTTCGGCATCCGCGCGGAGAAGACGGACATAACGGCGGGCGAGCTTAACCGCGAGGGGTACGCGTCGGTTGCGGCGCAGCTGACGGAGCGCTTCGGCTTCCGCAGGGTGGCGATCACCTTAAGGGAATCGATCAACGCCAATATCAATAACTGGTCGGCGATGCTCTATGAGAACGGGGAGAGCTACTTAAGCCGCAGGTACCAGATGCAGATCGTGGACCGCGTGGGCGGCGGCGACAGTTTTGGCGCGGGACTCATCGCGTCGGAGCTTCTGGGATACGACCCGCAGAAGACGATCGAGTTCGCGGTGGCGGCATCCTGCCTCAAGCACTCCATCGAGGGCGATTACAACGTCGTCTCCCTGGACGAGGTGTTGAAGCTCTGCGGCGGTGACGGCTCGGGAAGAGTACAGCGCTGATGGGCAGCAGCAGAGATTACGAGCGCTACCGCAGGGCAGGGCAGCAGGCATACAGGAATTCCGAGGCTTACCGGAGAAGAATAGCCCAGATCAGGAGAAGGCGTCTCGCGCTCGTACTGGGAATTGCAGCGCTGTTTATCGGGCTCGTGGTATTCGGCGTGCGCGGGGCGGTGAGAGCCTTCCGGGGGTCCGGCATCGCGGAGGGCGGGAAAACCGTCCGGAGAGCGGAAGGACTGACAAATGCGTCAGATTCCGCCGAAGCAGGCACGGTCTCCGGAGAGGGGAGCCCGGAGAACTCCGCCAGTGTAAGTGCGCTCGACGGCTACATAACCCCGGCGGCGGAGCTTCCCCCGGAGGGGAGAGTTTTCTCCGCGAAATCGGAGGATGCGGCTTACTTCGTCCCCGGATACTCCGTGCAGAGGACGTCGGCGGCCCAGGTAATTCCGGAGGACTGGACGGACTGCAACAGCTCCTTCGCCATTCTGGTGGATCTCTCGTCGAACACGGTGGTTGCGGACAAGAACGCCGCGGAAGTGATTTCTCCCGCGTCGATGACCAAGATCCTGACGCTGCTCACCGCGGTGGACATGATCACCGATCTTCAGGATACCTTCACCGTGACCATAGAGGTGACGGACTACTGCTTCAGCAACGACTGCAGCGCGGCGGGATTCGCGCTCGATGAGACGGTCACCGTGGAGGACCTTCTCTACGGCCTGATCCTTCCCTCGGGCGGCGACGCGGCGTACGCGCTGGCACTCTACTGTTCGGGATCCATGGAAAGCTTTGCGGAGGCGATGAATGCCAAAGTGAGGGAGCTTGGCCTCTCGGAGCACGCTCATTTCACCAATTCCGCCGGCCTCTACGACGACGGGAACCACTGCACGGTGGCCGACATGGCGATGATCCTCAAGGCGGCGGTGGAGAACGAGCTCTGCAGGGAAGTGCTCTCCAGGCATATCTACACCACTTCCTCCACGGAACAGCACCCGGAGGGAATCGAGCTCTCCAACTGGTTCCTCCGCAAGATCGAGGACAAGGACTGCCACGGCGAGGTGGCGTGCGCCAAGACCGGTTTCGTCAATGAGTCGGGCTGCTGCGCGGCGAGCTACCAGATCTCAAACAGCGGAAAGCGCTACATCTGCGTCACCGGGAACGCATGGAGTTCCTGGCGCTGCATCTATGATCACGTTGCAATTTACGACAGATATACGAAATAAACCGGAGAGGACCGGGTAAGAGGCACCGGTCCGGTACGGTTCACCGGGAGAAAAATGAGACTGATCTGGCAGTACATGCAGAAGTACATAAAACGCATCGCCGGCGCGATGTCGCTCAAGCTGCTGTCCACGCTGACGGAGCTTTCTCTTCCGTACATTCTCGAGCACATCATCGATAACATTGTCCCTCTGGGGGAGCTGAAGCTGGTGCTGTACTGGGGCTTCCTCATGATATTCATGGCGCTGCTCACGAGGCAGATGAACGTGGCGGCCAACCGGACCGCGGTGTCCGTCTCCAGGGACGGCATTTTCGAGCTGAGGGACGATCTCTTCCGCAAGACGATCAATCTCTCCGGGGCAAGGTTCGACAGCTTCAGCCTGCCGTCCCTCACCTCAAGGATGACCTCCGACACCTACAACGTGCAGAATTTCATGACCAGGATACAGACGATCGGCATCCGCGGTCCCATCATGCTTCTCGGCGGGATCGCCCTGACGCTGACCATGGACGTGCCGCTCTCGCTCATCCTGATCACCATGGTCCCGATACTTCTGACGGTGGTGCTTACCGTCTCCATCCGGGGCATCCCGCTCTATGACCGGGTGCAGAAGAGCCTCGACGACGTGGTCCGCATCATGAGGGAGAACATCACCGGCATCCGGGTGGTCAAGGCCCTGTCCCGCGAGGACTACGAAATGCGGCGCTATGCCGGAGTCAACAAGACCTTTACGGACAATGACGTCTACGCCAACGAAATCATGGCACTTCCCGGGCCCTTCATGCAGCTGTGCCTGAACGTCGGCCTCACCCTGGTCATCATCGTCGGCGCAAAGCGCGTCAACGCCGGACACATGCAGCCCGGCGTGATCCTGGCCTTCCTCACCTACTTCAACCTGATCCTCCAGGCGGTGATGGGCTTAAACCGTATCTTCGTCATGAGCTCCAAGGCGACCGCCTCGGCGGACCGCATCGCGCTCATCCTCGCGGATCCCGACGACCAGCCGGTGATCGCGGATCCCCTTGCCGCAGATGCCGGCGGAGACGCCGCATCCGCCGGAGAGATACCGGAAGGCCGGAAGCAGGAGCCGGAAGTTATAACTGACGGGACCCCGCACATCCTTTTCGACCACGTAAGCTTCAGCTATAACGCGTCCGAGAGTGACAGGAAGGACAGGGAGAAGTGTCTCTATGACATCAGTTTTGCCTTAAAGCACGGGGAATCCCTGGGAATCATCGGCGCGACGGGCTGCGGCAAGACGACGGTGATCAATCTTCTCATGCGCTTCTACGGCACCGGCGAGGGAAGGGTCGCCGTGGACGGCAGGGATGTCCGCTCCTTCAACAAGGACGAACTGCGGCGGAAGTTCGGCGTGGTCTTCCAGAATGACATCATTTTCGCCGATACACTTTGGAACAATATCGACTTCGGGCGGGATCTGTCCGAGGAGAATGTGCGCCGCGCTACGGAGGACGCCGGTGCGGCGGAGTTCATCGACGCGCTTCCGGACGGGTACGAGCACATGGCGGCCATTAAGGGCGCCAACCTCTCCGGCGGCCAGAAGCAGCGCGTGCTGATTGCGAGGGCGCTCGCAGGGAAGCCGGAGATCCTCATTCTCGACGACGCCTCCAGCGCGCTCGACTACCAGACGGATGCCGCGGTGAGAAGGGCGATCCGGAGGGATTACGCGGATACGACCACGATTATGATCGCGCAGAGAATCAGCTCGGTGATGAACCTCACGCACATCATGGTGCTCGAGGACGGAAGGATGCTGGACTACGGCACCCACGAGGAACTGCTTTCGCGCTGCGCGCTGTACAAGGAAATCTATGATTCCCAGATGGGAGAACTCTGATGCCGCCAAGAGGGAGAGAAGGGAAAAAGGAAAGGCCGAAGGACGCCCGGGGCGCGCTGCGCCGGGTCTTTGACTATGCCATGGAATACCGGCGCACCCTGTTCTTTGCCGCGGTGCTCTGCCTCATCAGCAACAGCCTCGCGCTGTTCGGGCCTTCCCTCGCCGGCAAGGCGATCAACGAGGCGGCGGCAGGCCCGGGCAGGGTCAATTTTGACCGGGTCTACAGCTACGCGCTCCGCATGCTGGTGTTCTATGTCACCTCCGCGCTCTTAAGCTACGCCATCGCGGTAATCATGATGCGCGTCGGCCGCCTTCTCGGGAAGAAGATGCGCGAGGACGTATTCAACAAGCTGATGCGGATGCCGGTGGGATATTTCGACCGCAACCAGGCAGGAGACATCATCAGCCGCGTCTCCTACGACATCGATGTCATCTGCACCTCCTTTTCCACGGATCTTGTGCAGATCATGACCTCGGTGGTGACGGTCGTGGGTTCTTTCTTCATGATGCTCTTCATCAGCCCTCTGCTCGTTCTCGTGACGCTGATCACCATACCGATGGCGATCGCTTACACGCGCTTCATGGGGAAGAAGACGAGGCCGCTTTTCTCCCACCGCTCGGCGATGTACGGCAAGATGAACGGCTATGTGGAGGAAATGTTCTCCGGGCAGAAGACCATCGCGGCCTACGCCCATGAGGACGACGTGAGCAGGGATTTCTCCGGGATCAACCGCGAGGCGTCGGAAGCTTTCTACCGCGCGGAGTACTGGGGAATGACCACCGGTCCCTCCGTGAACTTCATTAACAACCTGGGGCTCTCGCTGATCTGCATACTGGGCTCCGTGCTTTACTTAAACGGCGCGGTCACGATAGGGCAGATCTCCTCCTTCGTTCTTTATTCCAGGAAATTCTCGGGACCGATCAATGA
>JAEEGL011304922.1_pt1 | contig 13669 bp, 5 predicted proteins | sample 9134231 | NCBI WGS metagenome assembly JAEEGL01 (sample SAMN16246548, study PRJNA631951) | gut metagenome | biome: gut microbiome; feature: rumen; material: fiber-attached | host: Bos | place: Iran: Karaj | collected 2018-10
GTGATTTCACCATTGACCACAGGACCGATGATACTCTTGCTCTCGTTGAGAACTTTGAGGTCGAAGGAGTGGTAGTAGTCACTTACCGAGTCGATGGGGAACTCAGAAGCATCGAGCGACTCGTAGATGTTGGCACGGAAGTCGAGCTTATGGTTCAGCAGGTGGAGCACACCGTTGGTACTGGGCAGGTTGGTCTTGGTCAGGTCAACACCATCCATGGTGTAGCTGCCATTGCCCACGAAGCCGAGGACCTTCTTGTTGAGCATAGTCACACGCTCGTTGATGGAACCGGAGGCAGGATAGTTGCTGCGGGCGATGTGATTCTGGACAAACTCCTTGAGCAACTTCTCATTGCCTTGGGCAGAGAGGGTGTTGAAGTCGAAAGTACCGTTGAGTGGAGCCCAGACGGTGTAGGTCTGTGAGGCATCGAGGATCTTGTCGTAGCCCGTCTTTCGTACCAGCTCGGCAAACTCTGAGAGCTCGGAGTTGGTCTGGATGTTACGCCAAAGGGTCGACGTGGCCGAACCTGATGTGGCGTCCGTGGGATCGTAATGGTCGTCCCAGTCGGAGCAAGCTGTTGTCATGGCGCCTGCTACGAAGGCTGCCATGACGACCAGTGCGTTTTTGAATATCATGTTTCTTTTCATATTCGTATGCTATAATTGGGGTTTAATACATGTCCTCTACATACTGTGTGTTGTTATAGACGTTCTCTGGGCAGAGCTCGATGTAGTCGAGGTGGAACTGCGTGGAGGCGTCGTTGGGCAACACCGTCTTGAAGCGGAGCCAGTAGTCGCCTTGCTCGAAAGACTGCTTGGTAATGATGCGGCGCAGGTCCTGAGCATTGGCACGGGCAACGGTGGAGCCACCCTTACCTACCGTGTAGTAGAGCGGGCCGCGCATCCAGCCGAGGTTGTGCATATCGGCATCGGTGGCAACACCTTGGTCGTCCTCACGTGTGTAGAGCGTCCAGCCTGTGATGGCATCGGGGATAGGTGTCTGCACACCAGCATTGCTGACGTAGTTGTCGGCAGGTACGTGGCGCATGTCAAGAGGAATGTCGAGGGCACGCATGCTGCCCAACGAAGAGCTACTACCCATATAGAATTGAAGCATACCGCGGTTACCGTTGGCGGTGTAGCCCATACGGAGTTCGTAGGTGCCATCGGGAACCGGTGGCAGACGGAAGGCAAAGTCGAAGGTGCCCTTGCTGTTGAACTCGTCACCCTGATAGTTGCTCCAGCCATTGCTCTGACCGGGCAGGTAGTAGAGACGAGTGTTTTCGCCATTATAGATGACCAGGTTGCGGAAGAAACCATTCGGGCAGCGGATATAGTTGCCACCAAGGTTACCATCGGTACCGGTCTTACCGTCGTTGAGGGCATTGACCTCAGCGTCGGAAATCATACGGAAATTGTTGGACATCATCTCTTCGAAGAGAGCGGTGTCGTCGAAACGCAGACGCTCGTTGAGCACGCCATGGGGCACATCAGCATCGTAAACAAGGATGTCACTGATGGGATGGATGTAGCCGTTGAGCGACTGGATGTTGTTGTTCTTCACCTCAATGCCGTCGCGCATGATGGTGGACATGGCATTGGAACCCATCTCGCCGACTCGGTCGGTCAACGTGTTGTTGGTGACCCAACGGTTGATGAGGCGCTTTCCACTGACACGGCTAACCTTCAGCAGGGTGTAGGGAAGCATGGTCTCGTAGTACTCGAAGAGCGTCACTTTGGAAACCTCGTTGAAAGTACGGATGAGCTTGTCGAACGGCACCTTGCACTTCAGGATGTGATAGCGCAGGAACATGTTCAATGCATTGTTGGGTTTAGCGTAGTCGTTGCCCGTGCTGACGGTGATGCCGTGGTTGCGGTAGTAATCGTACCAACCGGAACCGGCATCGGCACAGTGGGCATAGACCTCGTTAGCAAACTTGGCCAAGTCGTCCATGTTGTTGATACCCTTGGCACGAAGTGCCTCGTCGGTCTCTGCGAAGATAGTATAGCCCATGACGCACTCCTTGGGAACGTAGAACTTGTACTGGCCAGCCACATCGGCCTCATCGAAGTCAGTGCGCTTCTGGGCTGTCAGTGAGTCGGCCAGACCGGTCAACTTCAACGCCTGCGAGTAGATGGAGAAGAGATCGGCGTGCTGCTCCATCTCACCAGCCATGAGTCGATTGGAACGCTGGATGACGTGGTCGATCTCGTGGAGGATACCGTTCTCCAACTCGTTGTCCATCGTGACAATAGCTGAGTAGCGGTTAATCATGATGGAACCTGAAACGGAGTCGATACCGGTGTTGAGGTCGCGGCCTAACATGGTGCTGATGGTCTTACCGGAACTCATGTCGACGCCCATCCACTGCGTGGCAGAGAGATGGAAGAGGGCAATGTCACGGCATAGGGAGTCGGTGAGTCCCTCCAGGCCCTGGCCTGTCATACCGTTGTGAGGGTTGTCTACATTGACAGGGTCGTTGTAGAGACTGTCGAGATAATGACTGACAGCATCGTTGTTTGGCGCGAAGCACGTGTACTGTCCGTAGGCTGACAGAATCTTGTCGTAGCCGATACGTTTAAGGATGTAGTTGAAACTACTGTACTGATCGTCGCGATTGGCTAGGAAATCCTCGATGGTCTCACCAGTGAAAGTGTACAAGTTGGATTCATCGATATTCTCCTTACACCCCGTCAGCATAGAAAGTGTGACGAAGAACGTCGCGAAGACTACCAGTGCTTGATGATAAATAAAATGTCTTTTCATATAGTGTTACTTTTTTTATTTCCAAACACACTCAAAAGAGGTATATTTTAATACATGTCTTCTACGTACTGAGTATTGTTGTAGACAAACTCGGGACAGAACTCTATGTAATCCAGATGGAACTCCGTGGTCGTGTTGTTGGGCAACACGGTCTTGAAACGAATCCAATTCTCGCCCTGCAGGAACTGCCTCTTGGTAATGATGCGTCGCAAGTTGCCGGGATAGGCACGCGAAACCGTATTGCCATAGTTGAAGCTAAGGAGGCCGCGCATCCAGCCAAGGTTGTGCATATCGGCATCGGAAGCCACACCCTGATCGTCCTCACGCGTGTAGAGTGTCCAACCAGTGATGGCATCGGGGATGGGAGTCTGCACACCGCCGCTACTGACGTAGTCGTCAGAAGGTACATGGCGCATGTCGAGAGGAATGTCAATGGCCTGCATACTACCCAAAGTAGGGCTGTTGCCAAGGTAGAACTGCACCATTCCACGATTGCCGTTGGCCGAATAACCCATGCGAAGCTCGTAGGTTCCATCGGGTACGGGCGGCAGTCGGAAGGAAAAGTCGTAAGCTCCCTGACAAAGAATTTCGTCGCCTTGGAAGTTGGCCCAGGTACAGTCCTGGCCACCAAGATAGTAGATCTCGGTGTTGTCGCCATTGTAAACCTTCAAGTACTCGCAGAAATTCTCGGGTATACGCATATTACCACTACCGGCAAACGTGTCGTAGACACCTCCGACGATGGCTTTCACCTCGGCAGGGTTCTTGCAACGAAGTCCGCTCGACATCATTTCGGGAAGGAACGAGAGGTCGTCGAAACGCAGGCGCTCGTTGAGCACGCCGTGGGGAACATCATAGTCATAGACCAACATGTCGTTAATGGGATGGATGTAGCCATTCAGCGTCTGGATGTTGTCGCGCTCGATGAGGATTCCATCGCGTTTCACCGTGGAAATGGAACTGGAGGCCATCTCGCCGACGCGGTCGGTCAGGGTATTGTTGGTCACCCAACGGTTGAGATAGTACTTGCCACCAACTCGCGACACCTTCATCAGCGTGTAGGGCAGCATGGTCTCCAAATACTCGTAGACCTGAGCCTTCGACGTGTAGTCCTTGGTGTAGAACATCTTGGTGTAGGGAACGATGTAACCCAGAATGTGATAACGCAGGAACATGTTCAGCACGTTGTTCGACTTCTGATAGTCGTTGCCCGTGCTCACCTGAATATGGTTGTTGCGGTAGTAGTCGTACCAACCGGAGGAGGTTGCGCAGTTCTCGTAGACACGCTTGGCGTAGGCGGCGAGGTCGTCGAGGGAGTTGATGCCATTGGCTTTCAGTACCTCGTCGGTCTCAGCAAAGACGGTGTAACCCAACTTACAGACGTCGGGAGTATACATCTTGCTATTACCCTTGCCAGAATACTTGTGCGGCATAATCAGACCTGTGCGCTCCTGCTTAGTAAGCGTGTCGGCAAGGCCCGTGGCCGTAAGTGCCTGCAGGAAGATTTTGAATTCGGAGTGCTTCTCCATCTCTCCGGCAATGAGATTGTTAGAGCGTGTGAGCACGTGATCAATCTCATGAAGCACGCCATTCTCCAACTCATTGTCCATCGTGGTGATAAACGAGTAGTTGTTGAGCATGAGCTCACCTGAGATGGAGTCGATGGACGTGTTGATGTCGCGTCCGAGCATGGTGTTGATGGTCATACCATTGCTCATGTCGACACCCATCACTTCGGAGTAGAGGAGATGGAATAGAGCTATATCCCGACAAAGTGAGTCGGTAAGGCCCTCAAGGCCACGGGAAGTCATTCCGTTGTGGGGCAATTCCTTGTTTGACATGTCGTCGTAGAGGCTGTCGACATAGGCGATGACAGCATCGTTGTGCGGTGCGAAACAAGTGTATGTGCCATAAGCGGAGAGTACCTTGTCGTAGCCAATGCGACTAAGAATGTAATTGAAATTACTATACTGGTCGTCGCGGTTGACAAGAAAATCCTCGATCGTCTCGCCTGTAAACGTATACAGGTTGGACTCGTCGATGTGCTCGGTGCAACCAATACAAAGCAGCACCGGCATCATGACGACCATGAGGACTTTACTAACAGACTTTATCATGAACATACTACTCAAATTACGTAAAATATTGAAACTAATTCTTCGTTGAAGTCTTCTCCATGATGAACACGGGGTTCTGCTTCAGGAGTTTGTTGACGAGTTCCTCGCTATACTGGATAGGCCAGTAGAGATAGGGTTCACTCTTCATCTTGTAAGACACAGCATCGCCACCGTTGACATACTTGCGTACGACAAGACGAAGCATCGGAGAATAGAGAGCAGGCCAACTGGTGTCGTCAGCCATCTTGCGATTGATGTTGACACCTTCCATGTGGCGATAGCAATAACGTACAAGGTCGTACCAACGCTTGCCTTCGAAGCAGAGCTCGCGTTCGCGCTCGGCCAGAACGAGCAGTTCCATCTGTTCCTTGCTTGCAAAGTTGGTAGCCACAAGTGTATCGGTAGCCGTCTTGGCCATAGAACGCTTATTAACAACCTGAACGAGGTTGAAAGCCTGGTCGAGCACCACTTTATCACTGTCGTTGGCAGCGGTCTGCACGAGGGCTTCGGCCTTCATGAGCATCAGGTCGGTCAGACGATAGACTATCCAGTTCTGACTAAAGTTCTCCCATGCACGGCTGTTGCTCTTGGACTCACCAGTGTTCAGGTTCGTCGGATCGTTGCCAGTTGACTGTCCAGTACCACTGACGAAGTCACGCGTTGCGATAAACTTACGGATTTGCAAGCCTGTAGCTTCAGAAGCGGTCTTGCTCACACCATAGACATTCTGCCAGAAGCGATAGTCGTTGGAAGAGGCATAAACCTTTGTTCCCTGAAGATCATTGGCATGCTCGTCGGGCGACGAGAACAGCTGTGAAGCCTCCAGAACACCCGTGTTACGATGGCTGTCCTTGGAACCTTCCTCGTAATAGAGTTCACGAATACCGCCGTTAGCGATGTTGGTACCATCGTACTGCCACTCCAAGATGCTCTCGTGAGAGTTTCCTTCACCAAAGATGGTGGAGTACATCTGGTCGCGATCGGCGAGGTGGAACTCGTCGGCAAGGCTGGACACACGGTCGGTGTTGACAGTCTTGAAATATTCGTCCTTAGAACGGATGACCATATCAACATAGTCGATGCACTTCCGATAGTCGGCCTGATTATGCGTCATGGAAGCACGCCAGAGATAGATGTCGGCCAACAGAGCATGCACGGCATCGCGGGTAAAATAGCCCACATTGCGCCAGTTTCTGACGCCATAGCCACCAGACTTCATGATGTAGCGCTCGGCCTCCTCCAGGTCGCGGATGCAGAACTGCATGACGCTATCAGGGGTGGTCTGAGGAATAATCATGACTTGGTCGTCGTCCTCGTAGGACTGGGTAGTATAAGGAATGTCACGGAATGTCCTGACAAGATAGAAGTAGCAGAGACTACGCAGAGCCAGCATCTGAGCGCGGGTTTCATCGTAGTCGCCCTGTGTGAACTCAGGATCGAGAGCCATCACATCCTTGGCATGGTTGAGGACAATGTTGCAGCGGTTGATGACACCGTAGAAATCGCCCCAGGAGTTGTAGTAATTCGTAGGAAGAAGGTTGACAGCATTGATGTTGTCGAGTGCTGTGCTACTGTAGCTGGAGTACTTGTTCAGCTCATCTGAGCGGAATGAACCCCAGATGATGGCACGCTCCTGACAACCGTAGCTGACCATGCTGGCATAAGCACCGGTCACCATGCCCTTCACGTCGTCCTTCGTCTTCCAGAACTCCTCACCGATGGTCTTATCGGTAGGATAGATGGTCAGGAAGTCGGTGCAGGAACTGAAACCAGCTACTGCAACAGCCGACATGACAAATATCTTAAATATATTTTTGATTTTCATAACTGGTAACTGTTTTTAGAATCCGACATTTATATTAAGGGTGAGCGACTTGGCTCGCGGAGTCTGAGAGTTGTCATAGGCTATGCCCCATGCGCCAGCTGAATGCTCAGGATCGGTTCCGCTGTACTTCGAGAATACGAGCAGGTTCTGACCTGAGAGGCTGAGCTGAAGTTTGCGCAGGCCAATGGCCTTGAGAATCTTCTTGTTGAAGTTATAAGCCAATTGAATGTAGCTCATACGAACAAACGAAGCATCCTCGACATAGCGATCGCTACCCAACCAGTTATAACCAGTGTCGTACATAGCACGTGGAATTTCGGTCACGTCGCCATTCTTACGCCAACGCCAGTTCACTGCCGAACTTTGATTGTAGGCATTGAACATAGATTCCAGTCCCATGCGGGCAGTATTCACAATCTTCACACCTGCACGGTAGGTGAAACTGGTCTTCAGGGCCCAGTCGCCATACTTGAAGTTGACACCGAAACCACCGCTCACCTTCGGGTTGGAGTTGCCGAGGTAGACAATGTCGAGAGAGTTGATCTGTCCGTCGTTGTTGATATCTTCATAGATAGCATCACCACCCTGGAACTTGTAGGTTTGTGAACCGCTCTTGTAGTTGTAAACCTGCTGGATGGGGTTGCCGTGCGAATCCATCAGGACATGGCCCTCGTTGTCGATGGCAACAGGAGCAGTCTTGCCACTGGCAAGGAAGTCGTTAATGTAGTCGCGGAACTGCTCGGAATCCCAACCATGGCTGGCTTTCTGGTTGAGCAGGTATTCATAAGAGTACTGATAGACGCCCTTATAGCGCAGTCCATAGATAGAGCCGAGGGGGTTACCAGTCTGGATGCGATTCAGATAGGTACCGCGTCTGGTGGCATCCCATTCGGAGTTAATGGACTCGAGTACGCTCTCATCCATCTCAACAATCTCGTTAAAGTTCTGACAGATGTTGAAGTTTGCACTGACTTCGAACTTACCAATCTTCAGGAAGCGGTTGGCATTGACGTTCAATTCCCAACCCTTGTTGGTCATCTCGCCGACGTTGGTCCATGCCAACGAGCTGAAACCAGCCGATGAAGGAATGCGTACGCCTGACATAAGCAGGTCCTTTGTACGCTTGAAGTAGTAGTTGAAGTCACCAGTGATCAAGTCGTTGAAGAATCCGAAGTCACCGCCAAGGTTGTACTGCGCGGTACGCTCCCACTGCAGACGGTTGAGCTGCAGACCTTCAAGATAAATAATGTTGTCAAGTGAACCCGAGACACCGTAGTTGCCGCTGGGGTTGTAGCGGGCATACTGCAGATACTCGGAACCAGGCTGACGACCTACGATACCCCATGAGGGACGGAATGACAGCATGGAAAGCCATGAGTCGCTCCACTTCATCCAAGGCTCGTCGCTGATGTTCCAACGGGCAGATACACCGGGGAAGAAACCCCACTTCTTCTTATCACCAAACTTGGTGGTACCGTCGGCACGGACAGAGAAGTCGAAGGAGTAGCGGGTCTTGAAGGAGAAGTGTCCCTGATAGATACCTGACATAGAACGCCATTCGCCGTTGCTCGTACCAAGGTTGTTGTGGTAGGCATCAACGTTCGGCGACTCGGTGGGGTTATTCACGGCAGCGGTGGTCTGGCTGTTGTTGTTGCCAGAGGTCATCTCCCAGCGTCCCAGCATTGTGACGTACCAATCCTTATTACGGAAGTGCGGGGTAAAGGTCAGCGTGTGACGCGTCGTGAAGGCCAGTGAGTTGTAATCGTAGGTCTCGGCATAGTTGTAGTTGTTAGATGTCCAACCATCGGTAGTCAGCGATCCGGGGAACCACTTGGGCTCGCTCTTCGAGAAGATGTCGATGTAGACCAGACCGGTGTAGTCGAGGCGAGTCTTCTCGTCGTCCTTACCCAACAGATAGTAGTCGAGGCGGAACTCAGGCGAGATACGATAGGTCTTCTCGTCGTGCCAAGCCTGATTAGCAATGGCAACAGGGTTGCCCAGTCCACGGATAGCCGAAAGCATCGACGACGATGTACCTGGCACATAGGAACCGGCAGCATTGGCATTGCCGAAACCAGCTGCACGCCACTGCGACTCAGTGGGGTTGGGCAGCATGATGTAGAACTCATCGGTATCAGCACCGGTGAGGTAGTCCTGACGATAGACACTCATGTTAGGAGCCATCTTCTGTGCACGTCCCAGGATGTTGTCGTCGTAGTTCTTATGGTTGTTGGTATAGGTCAGCGGGAACGTTGTGCGGAACGTGATACGGTCGCTGACGAAGTAGTCAAGGGCAAGCTTCGTGGTGAAGCGGTCAAGGGTCTGCTTGATAATGGTACCGTTCTGGCGGTCGTAACCTGCAGAGATACGGAAGTTGGCCTTCTCACCACCACCGGCGATGGTCAGGTAGTGATACTGGCTCCAACCAGTCTGCTGGACTTCCTTCACCCAGTCGGTGTTGTTGTTCCAGTTCTCAAACTCAGCCCATTCCTTGTTATAGTTGATTTCGTTGATATTGGTAGTAGCTGTGGCACTCTGTGCAGGATTGTAATACATCTCCTTCAGCATCATCGTGTAGTCGTCACCATTCAGCAGGTTGTAGCCCTTGGGCTGCCAGTTGGCCTGCACACGCAACGAATAGTCTACACGCGTTGGTCCACGCGAACCACGCTTTGTGGTAATCGAGATTACACCATTGGCACCACGCGAACCCCAGATAGCGGTTGCGGCAGCGTCCTTCAGGACGTCGATCTTATCGATATCGGAGGGGTTCACCGAAAGCAGCGAAGCATAAGTTTCCTCGTTGGCCGACGTGAAGTCGAAGTTCTCGTCAGGATTATCGAAGATGTTACCATCGACAACAATCAGAGGCTCAGCAGAACCATTGATGGACGTCACACCACGAAGACGCATGGACGTACCGGAACCCAGGTTACCAGAGTTGGCCACGATGTCGAGACCGGCAATCTTACCCTGCAGGGCCTCATCGGCCGATGTGAAGGAAAGACCTTCCACCTCGCTCATGTTAAAGGTCTGCTTGGCTGCAGAGACTTCATTCTCAGGAATGACCAGACCACCCTGCTTGAACTTGGCCTTGGCCTTCACCACGACCTCCTTCAGGGTGTTCTCTTCTTCCAGCATAATGTCGAAAACGGTCCTATCGCCAATGGGAATCGTCACCTTCTTGTAACCCACATAGGAAATCTGAAGTTTGTTCTTCGTATTGACGATTTCCATCGAGAAGTTACCATTGATGTCTGTCTGCGAGTAAGACACGTTACGGTTGTTGGCATCGATCTCGACAACGTTACACATCATCACGGGGCCTTCAACATCGTTGACCGTACCCGAGATACGTGTTCCTTGCGCCATGGCTGCCGATGTAAAAAGGCAGCAGATCGCCAGTAACAAATATTTTATATTGCTTGTTTTCATATTCCAGAATGGTATTGATTCTAATACTGTTTATACAACCTGTTGTCATATAGTCGCCTGTAAGCAGACATCTTCTGGCGTGCTCCTGCACCCGTCCATAAGTCGTCGTAGCGATCGCTATCCTTATGACGATTGAGCGGAGTGCTGATTTGATGAACGACAGCAAATGACGAAGTGTTGATGGTATTAGCCTTTGTGGCTACAGCATTGAACACGTAATCGCGCGTCATCTGGTTCACCATCTTCGTGTTGCCGGCAGGATTGTAGGAAATGGAAATGTTCTGTCCACGGTTGTCAGTCACGACGAGGGTGTTGTTACCACCACTGACCGTGAGTTTCTCACGGATACCCAGCGTATCAGAGCAAGCAGAGCCGAAGGTACCACTTTCAATCACATTGTCGGCATAAACGGCATTGTCCTGGAAATGGTATCTGACGAATGCGTTGATTTCCTCAACCATGGCAAGAGCCTTGTTACGGGCATCCAGCACTTCCTGGCTGTAGCCTTGACCAGCTTCCTTCTCTGCCAGCCACTGTGCCTCGTATTGGTCATAAATTACCTGGATGTCGTTCCATGTGGGCAAACCCAATGCATAGGCTTTCTTCATAGCTTCGTTGTCGGGAGCATAAACAGTGTAGTTGTAGGAATTGAAGAACTTCACGTCGTAGTCAAGTCCATAGTGACCTACCTCGTTGACAAACATACGATAGCCTTCAATGCGCTCCTTCTTAGTCACTTGGTTAAGCTCAGACATACGATCACTTGCAAAGTAGCGCAGCGAGTCCTTTTCGGCACCAAAGCCGTTACAGAGGGTCATAAACTCTGAGAACTGGCTGTTCTCGTCGAGCACTGAATAGACCGACTTCTGCGGAGCTTGGATAACGTGATCGATAGAGAAGGTCGTACCGTTCTTCTGATTGTAGGTTTTGATCACACCCGAAACAGGGAGACCATTGTCAATCTGCGAACCGCTGCGAACCTCGTTGTTGGCAAGCATCAACTCGCCACCGTGCTTGGTCTTATAGAAGCGGTTCACACCCACCTGCTCACCCTCATTGAGCACCACCGTGTGGAAGTTCAGGATGTCGATGAGCTGTGAACGGAATTGCTGTGTACCGACCATACCCAGTGAGTCACCCACTTCGCCTGTCTGCGGGTTGTAATCCCACTGCGAACAGAACACGAACGGACGACGGTTCTGATAGTAGAACTTCAGGGCACGGGGTTTATCGTTCTTCAAATAGGTAGGATCGATATAGAATCTTGAGAAGGCCTCATCGGTAGGAATGAAGAATGCATAGTTGGCACCCATAGCGAGCAGATAGGCATAGAAGTTCTGGCCAAGGCTCACCGTAGTGTTGCCATTATAACCATCCTGTATGGCCGTGTTCATGATTCTCATGTTATCCGTGAGAAGGGCAGGTGCCGAGACAGCCACATAACGGTTAGGAGCAAAAACAGTGTTCAGCATGTAAGCCACACCGTTGTTGGCAATCTTCACGTCATAAGTACCGTCTGCATTCTTATTGATGACATCGAGCGAAAGACCCATGGGGTCAGAAGCATCGTCCATAACGTCATCAAACTTACTGGGTACGGTGGCAATGAACGAGGCTTTCATTAGGTTGTCAAGGAAAGCCTGAACAATGTCCTGAGGAATAGAGTCGATGTTTTCAGCCAGGTTGGCTTCGGTATTAGGCTTTGAGCCATATTGGTCGATGATGAACGAGCCGCTTCCACCAGGAAGGAAATAGGTCTTCATGGCCTCATCGGTAGGAACAAACATGGCAGCCAAGTCGCTCAAAGGATTGGATCCTGTCTGACCATTGGTATAAGCGTTCCATCCCGGATCATAAGGAAGGATGTCCTTTACGTCAGCACCGTTCGGATCAAGCACCAACTGGGATCCTTGTGAACGTGAACTGAAGTAGCGCTTCTGGTAGATGGAGTCGATGAGCGTTTCGCCACGAGCCAATGCAACGTCGTTGTAGCTGTTGGTGACCACTGCATCGTAGAAAGGAGCGCTGAAACGTTCCAACATGCGACTGAAGTAGTTGCTCTGGCCATTGGTACGGATGACCTCAGCCAGGTTACCTGGCGGCACGAGTACGTTCTCCAACTGATGGATGTAACCATTCTTACAGGTTACGTCGTTGTGAATAATCTTGTTGCGGAACACATAAGCCGAGTTCTCGGAATCGTTGTAGGGCGAACCCGTGATCACTTCGAAGTCACTGTTGGCACCCTGCGTGGTAATGTTGTTACCAATGAGCTGCTCTGCCGTGAAGTGCACCATCATGGGCTGAGTGGCATCCATCACCATATCAATGCCTGTGTTGTAGAACCGCTCCCAATACTTGTTGTTCTGGGGTAGTCCGGCAGCACCATAGACGTGGGTAATGGAGTCGATGATGTTGGCACCCGTGGTGTGCTTCATGGCTACACCTTGCGTGACGCTGGTGGCATCATACTGCACATTGGACAGCATCTCCACCAGAATAGCATTGTCGAGCATCGACGAATAAAGCAACTGCTTCTTCATTGCGTCGGTCAGGTCCGAATAACTCGACACTCCCCATGTGTTGTTTTTGAAGAAACGCTCAAATGCCTCATCGTTGGCAGGGAAGATGGTCTTTGAACCTGTCTTTCCCAACGTCTCGGCATAGCCCAGATCTTCAATGAGCCGCACATAGGTGTTGAAAGTACCGGTCAGCACTTCCTGGTTAGGATTCTTCAACTCGTCGTAAATGCTATTACCCAGCCAACTCGGGTAGTTACCCTCGTCGTCCAGGTCATAGTCATCTTTACAAGAAGTGAATCCGCCACAAACCACTGCCAGACATAGCCCATAAAAGGCTTTTCTGGTCAGTTCAAAAAAGCGGTAATTCATACATTTTGAGATTTAGTTATTACATTTATTGATTTATTATTATCGTTAGGTTCACATTATTCGGTCGCAAAATTAAAACATTTTTTTGAAAAAATAACTATTTTAACAGGATTTTTTTGCCATTTTTGATAAATACTCCCTTTTTATCTCCCAATATTGGCCGCCCCGACAAATCGTAAAGGCGATGGGACTCATTGCCGATGTCATCGTATTTTTTGTCCTTAACCGATGGAATGAGAATCCCATTGTAATGATTTTTCTCGATGAAACGGCCCATTTCTGATGCTGCAAGCAGGAAGGCTCCGGTGCCGAACTGCGTGACATTGGAAGGATAAAGTTGGGCATTTTCATTGGCGGCAGCTCCGATTGGCTGCATATAGCCCACTGTCCAATCGGGTTGGAGGGCAATCTGCGTGAGATAATGCCAGGCGCGACTGACGGTTGGCATGAAGTCGGCCTCTTCGAGAAGGCCGTTGTTCATGCCCCACAACATTCCATAGGTGAACAGGCAGGTTCCACTACTCTCGCGGCAACGCGCATAGAGCGAATCAGCAAGGCTTTCTGGCCAAAAGCCTTCGGACACCTGGCAATCAATGGCGGCCGTGCACATATCCTTGAACACCTCGCCATAATAA
>JAEEGL012009543.1_pt1 | contig 13669 bp, 12 predicted proteins | sample 9134231 | NCBI WGS metagenome assembly JAEEGL01 (sample SAMN16246548, study PRJNA631951) | gut metagenome | biome: gut microbiome; feature: rumen; material: fiber-attached | host: Bos | place: Iran: Karaj | collected 2018-10
ATTACTTTCTTTACAAAGGTTGGTACACTAGCTTTTAAATCTTCTTCTTTTCCACTTATGATAGCTTTAAAGATAGTCACAAACATTGTAATGATTATGATTACCGGCACTAAGATACAAGCTATCTTAAAGCAATACTTTAAGATTAGCATTACTCTTAAGAAAGCTGGTACTTCACATATATTTGTTAATGATCCCATACAATCACCCTTTATTCTTTTATATTATATCATATTATACTTGTAATGGATTGTTATCTATTTCAATATTGGCATTTTTATTTAACGCATATAATTCATCTAAGTCTTTTAAGGTTCTAGATAAGTTTGTATCTTTTTTATATTTTAAAATTATTTGAAAACGATAGATATTATTTATTTTAAAGACATTAGCTGTTGTAGGTCCAAGTATAATAGTTGTTTTATCTAAATTCTTTTGTAAATATGATTTTACTTTAGTTATTTCTTTAGAAGCAATGTCATAATCTTTGGATGCTATCTTAATACTAGTTAAAAAATAGTATGGCGGATAGTCTAATTTATGACGATTTTGCATCTCGTGTTGATAGAACTTTAAATAATCATTTTCTTTAACACATTCTAAAGTAAAATTATCTGGATTAAAGGTTTGGATTATTACTTCTCCTGGTAAGGTACTACGACCTGCACGACCAGCTACTTGATTTAGCAAAGAAAAAGTTCTTTCACTACTTCTAAAGTCAGAGATATTTAATGTTGCATCGGCATTTATTACTCCTACTAAGGTAACTAAAGGGAAATCTAAACCTTTAGATATCATTTGGGTACCTAGGAGAATATCATATTCATGATTCTTAAATCTCTTTATTATATCTTCATGTGATCCTTTATTTCTTGTTGTATCAGCATCCATTCTAATTATTCTAGCTTCTGGATATTCTTTAGTTATTTCTTGTTCTAATTTTTCGGTTCCTGTTCCATAATCGGATAAAGCTTTTTCATTACAATTTGGACACAATTCTTCTTTAAAGACTGTATAACCACAATAATGACAACGAAGATTATTAGTTGTTTTATGATAAGTTAAGGTAATATCACAATTAGGGCATTTATAAGTATATCCACAAGATTTACAACTAATAACTGTTGAATATCCTCTTCTATTTAATAAAAGGATAGTTTGTTCTTTTTTGATTAAGCGATCAGCTATTTTTAGTTTTAGTTTTTCGGAAAGGATGACATTCCTTTTTTTCATTTCTTCAGCCATATCGACAATGGTAACGGTTGGTAAATGAGAATTACCTATTCTATTTGGCATAGAGATATATTTATATACTCCTTTTTGAGCACGAGCCATTGTTTCTAGAGATGGTGTTGCACTACCTAAAACTAGCGGGCAATTATTATAATGAGAACGAAATTTTGCCATATCAATAGCATGATATCTTGGGTTAGTATCTTGCTTAAAGGTTTCCGAATGTTCTTCATCAATGATAATGATACCTAAATTACTAATTGGCGTAAAAATAGCACTACGGGTTCCAACTACAATATGGACTTCATCTCTTAGTATTTTTAAATATTCATCATATTTTTCACCATCAGATAAAGCGCTATGGAATACTGCTACATCATCACCAAAATGGTAATAGAATTTATTGATTACCTGAGCAGTTAATGATATTTCTGGCACTAAAAGAATGGCTTTTTTACCTTCTTTTACTACTCTTTTTATAAGTTCTATATAGACTTCAGTTTTACCACTACCTGTTACACCATGAAGAAGATAAGTATCTTCTTCATTTAAGATAATACTATTTAAAGCATTCTTTTGATCATCAGTGAATTCAACATTTAAATCACCTTGTTTTTCATTATGTAAACGATAAATTTGTTCTTTTGTTTCTTTTATTAATCCTTTATCTAACAGGGTTTTCAGAGAAGATTTAGCTTCTATAGAGCTTTTAAGAATTCTTTTTTCTTCTAATAATAGTTTTAATAATTCATTTTGTTTTAAACTTCTCTTGTTATTGTTTATATAATTATCAATTGCGTCTTGATTAGCATTTAATTCAATATATGTTAAATATTTAGAATAGTTACTCTTTTGATCTTTTACTTTAAGAGAACTAGGTAACATTGTTTGATAAGCTGCAATCTTAGTACATAAGGTTTTACTTTGAAGAAAAGAACCCATTTCCATTAATTCTTCATTTAAGCAAAAGTATTCATCGACAATTTTATTGATTTCTTTTAGTTCATACTCAGAATCATTTGTTTCTTTAATATTAGTTACGAAACCATTGATGATACGATTAGCAAATGGTACTAAGACTTTCATACCTACTTTTATTTGATTTAACAAGTTCTCGGGTATTATATAAGTAAATGTTTTATCTATAGACTTAGCATTATATTCAATTAAAACATCTGCATACATATAATCACCCTCCTACATGATAGTATAACAATTTTTAGACAAAATAAAAAGGACTTGCGTAGTCCTTTTTACTTAGTGAAGCAAATTGATGCCGTACCACTAAAACCCTTTTTATTATCTATCCATAGCACCAGAGTAGCGATTCCAATGCTAGAAAGATCATATAATTAGAGAAGCAAGACAATTAGGATAAATACATATAGAAATATGTATCGGCAACATGGATAACTGCAGTTCATCCAATTATCCTTGAGGACGTATAAACCATTGTGAATATTCAAGAATAACTTGACCACCCACAAGTGAAGTCCAAATGTCAAATGTCACTAATATGTTTTTATACACTTCAATATTGAATATCTAAAACTACCGATAAATGAATTACTCCGTCAGATATTGATATAACAATATAATTGAAATAAAACATTATGAATCAAATAAATCAATTCACAAAATAGTTAATGAAATTCAACTAACAACTACATAATTCCAATGGTAATAGTCCTATGGCAATGTAGATAAATAATTGAAATGCATAAAAACTCATAGATGGCATACCATACTAAACCTATACAAGTTATAATGCTTTTGTATGTTCCCACCTATCATAACTCATTAGATAAAATTGATACCTCCTATGACGTCTCATAAAAGAAAATCAAAAGTAAATAACGAAAGAATGATAAATAGGCATTAAGACGATATCCGCAAGTTCGTCTTTCGTAGCACCATTTTGTATAGAAGATTTGCACTCTCTTAGTATGCTCTCCTCTATGTTAATATTATACACCTTTTATACATAAATGTTGTAAACAAAAACATCTATTTACATTTTTGTTTGTAAATAGATGTTGACGCTTTTACATTTGCTTTTTATTACGATAGGTGCCCCACCAATCTGGCAGTAATTCTTTTATAGTCTTTGTTTCTTGAGTATCATAGTTAATTAATACTTCGATACTACCAAACTCTACTCCTAATTCTAATAAGTATTCTAAGCAATCAATTGATGGTGTCATTAGTTCTTCTAATTCATTTAGAATAACCATTTTGGTTATTTTATTCTCATAGTTATTAAGCATGTTGGTAACAGCACTTTTTTCAGCACTACTACTTAGATTAGAATTAGTGGTTATACTAACTCCTGTATAGATGTTATTGCTATCAGTTAGTATTGCACACGAGTTGTTTCCATATTCAATAAATGGAGGGATTCGTTTTGTATTTACTTTCTTTTTAGCTTCTTTAATAAGACTATACCAAACTCTTTCCATAATAACACCTCTCTAATTAGTTATTTATAATAACATATTATAGTTTATTTTGCTATTATTTTATTTCGTTATCGTAATCGTTAGTAAAATCATTAGTAAATGAATATACTATTCTCTCTTTAGTCTTATCATATTTTTTACTATTTTTATCTAATTCAGAAATAATAATAAAGGATATTGAGAATTTATTTACCTTTTTTATATCATCCTTAGGAATCGTTATATAAGCAATTGTCTTGGCACGAGTACCAACGCTTTTAGAAAAATCCTTAACGTTGTATATTTTATCATTTATCAATAATTTCTTAATTTTAAAAGTTGATGTATAATCGGTTCCAGCTCTTTCTTCAAAAATAAAGTAAAGATAAGTGTTGTCAGCATCTTCTTTAGTATCATAATAGAAAGCTAAGACTTCTAGATTGGCAAACGGAATAATATCATCTATTTGAACACCGCTGATATTATTTTTAGGATGTTTGATATTTTTAAATTCGATACCAATATAGGCAGTTGATGGATTTGATCTATTTTTTTCTTCCCACTTATAATATAAAGCTGCATTGGTCATTCCTCTTAAGTCTTGTGATTCTAGTTCGGGAAGAAGAAGTTTTACTTCACCTTTTTTGGTTTCGCCACCTTTGATGCTAACTTTACTATTTCCTGATATTTGAAAGCCATCAATTACGTAACGATTGATACTAATAGAACATACTTCTTCATCAGGGTAAGCATTTCCTTTTTCAGTTGAAGAAACTTTATAAGGTAAAATAACATAATTGTCTTTTTCTTCTATTGCATCTTCAAATTCCATTTGACAAAAATCAGAAACACCTTCTTTGGAATTTTGTAAGTTGAAGTTAACAGATACATATCCGTCTGGTTTGGTAAATGCAACATTGCTATTTTTACCAGATTTTTTCTTTTTCTCTTCTTGTTTTTTTTCACTGTTTTTATCCCAAGGAACAGAAAAATTCCAGTCGATTTTAAGACTGTCTTTATGTTTCAATAAGTAGTATCCACCGCCAGCTAAGGCTGAAACTACTAGTAGTATTAATAAAACTAAACCAACTTTATTAGTTGCTCTTTTTTCGATACGCATACTAACACACCCTTATTATATATAACATTATATCAAATTTAATTAAATTATGGTACTTATTTAAATATTATTATATAATTTAGATGATAGAGGTATGTATGAAAAAAATATGTTTAATAATTTTTTTATTATGTAGTTTTATTATCAGAGTAAATGCTTTAATTAGTTTTGAATTAAAGGATCCTTTTATCAGTTTTGATAAGGAAGAAGATTTTAATCTACAAGGATTTACAACCGTTGATAATAAACTTTTTTGTGTGTTTATAGATCCTAATGATAGTAAGTCAAGGATTAAAATATTTGATTTAGATACGAATAAACTTATCAAAAGTTTTGATTATACTTCTTTAGGACATGCTAATGATGTGGCATACAATAGCAAAGAAAATAAAATTTATGTTTTACATGGCGCTGGTAAAAAAGAGTTACATGTCTTTGATGGAAAAACTTTTGAATATATAGAAGATAAACAAACCTCAATTCCTCTTAGAAGTTTTACTTATATTGATGATAAAGATTTGTATGCAGGAAGATCAATATCAGTTGGTTTCTATTTCGATAATAATTATCAAATGGTTCAAAAGGTTCCCTTTATTATGGGATTGAATTTTACTAGTGATGTTGCTAAACAAGGATGGACATATCATAAAGGAATGCTTTACTACTCTACTTGGTCTTGGATAAGAAAAGGTGGTAATGGTACTAATACCATTTACGTTTATTCTTTAAGCGGAGATGCAAGAGATAAGATTATAACTGAAGGAAATATTGGGGAGTTAGAAGATGTTGATTTCTATGATGAAAAAATTATTTTAGGTATTAATACATATGATAATCATGTTCAGTTTTATAAATATGATATTCCAGAAATAAAAAAAATAGTTAAAGAAGAAATAGAAGATGTTCAAGAACAAAAAAAGAACTATCTTCCTATCATAGTTTTAGTTATTAGTTGCTGTTTATTACTAATATTATTAATTATAAGAATAAGAAAAAAGGTGTAATTAACACCTTTTTATATTTGATAATAATTAATTCTTTGATTTCTATTTTCTTCAGAAAGAATTATATCATTAAAATCACTAAGAGATATATCTAAGTGGAACGCACGATGATAATCTTTTTTACTATAGACATCAAAGACTAATAAAGTAGTTCTAGGATCATATGTATATGTTCCACTAATGATTGATTCTTTAATGTATTTAATCTTTGTTTTATTAACATTATTCTTTTCGTGATTTTCATCTTTAACATCTTCTAATTCTTCTCTTAGAAGTTTTATTTCTTCGATAGTTTTTTCTAATTCTTTACAATAACGATATACAACACTACTATTCTCTTCGACTGCTTCTTTGTCTTTCTTATTTAAGACACGAGCTATATTAAGATTGATATTAATCTTACGGTTAATATCAACCATCTTTTTATTTAAATGAGATAGTTTCTTGATGATATCTTTATATTCTGTTGTTTCATAATCAATAATAGATGGTTTAACTTTGTCGATATTTAGAGTTGCATAATTGAAATGACGATTGATATTAGTTTCATCATAAATATAATTAATGTAGAAATTAGCTATTGATAAAGCTTTATTAATCTCTTCTTTTTTATGATTTAAATCAAATAGTTTACGACATTCTTCTAAAGTATAATTACACTTATAAGCTCTAGATAAATCTAGTAATAATTCGTAAGTATTGATTAATTCTCTTCTCTTTGATTCTGAATCGCTATTATAACAATTTAAAGTATTTTTGATGTATTCAGCTAAGACGAATTCATAACCATCTTCATTTAGGAATTTATTAATTTGTTTTTTATTTTCCTTATTGAATATAGGATTCTTTTTATTAACTGATAGAACAAAGCCATCTTTAGATAACTTACTATTAATATCTTTTAATTCTTTAAAATTATAATCATCGATTACTGATAAAGTGTTTATTAGATATTTAACATTGTCATATGTTAAACGTTTATTATCTTTTCTTTTAACGTCATATTCATATAAACGAACATCCCTTAAGTAGTTTTTACTATTTGTTTCTGGTAATAAAACGACATTAAAATAATATTTCTTTCCATCAACAGAAACATTCTTATTGTTATTAAAAGATGTAACTAAGAAACGAGAAAAGTCTACTAACCAATCAGAATCGACTATTAAACCATTATCAAATCTAACAGTACTGTTATGATTACATATATAAGATCCAGATGCTAGAGCCTTCATTAGATAAGAAATTAGGGATTCGTTATCTTTAATCGAAGGTACTTGGTTTTTAAAGAAGTTAATTCCTCTAGTTTTATCTAAATAAAATTTAAGTTCTTTTTTATCTATTTTGTTATATTCATCTTCATGGAAATTATTACTATTCATAATTTGCAAAGATGTATATAATAAATCCAATGCTATATAGTCAAAATCATTTACAAACTTAAGATTTTTACTCTTATTATTAGTTATTTTTTCAATATAAAGAGCCAATAACTCGTTTGACTTAGTCATATGAATAAAAGTTTTAAGTTTGGCAATATTTTCAAGTACTTTATTATCCCTCATTATTCTCACCCTATTCTAATTATAACATAGTTAATCTTGGTTTGCTAAAAATCTTTTTCAGTAATTATTTCGATGCCGTTTTTTAAAAGTAATTCGGCAGTAATTCCATTACCATCAATCAAGTTATTATTAAATGATCCATCATATATTTTTTTGTAGCCACAGGATGGACTTTTAGCTTTTAATAAAGCTTTTTTTACCCCAAATAATTTAGCTAGTTTTAAAGTCTCTTCGGCTCCCTTTTGAAATTCTTTGGTAACATCTTCTCCATTTTTCGAATATACCTTACCATTTTTTATTTCCGAAGCTACTCTTGGTGTTGGTAAACCACCCATTATTTCTGGACAGATTGGAATTACTTCTTTATCTTGCAAATAAGCTATGACTTTTTCATTGTAATTGTTTTCACCATTATACTTACAGTTAATTCCTAGTAAACAAGCACTAACGAGTATCTTTTCCATATTATCACCTATTATATTATAACAAAAAAAGTAACTAGTTATAGTTACTTTTGATTTGGATTATTAATTCGACTTATTAATAAAACTTCATTTTTATCATTAATAATTAAGAAGACGAATGGTCGATTTAAAACGATTTTTCTTTTGCCTTCATCAATTGTTCTCGTTGATAGATTCTCCGTTTTGTTTAAAGAGATACTAGTACCGTATTCACCAATACTAATGGTTTCTTTTTGAATTAAACTGGAAACAAGAGAATCTTTATTATTCATTCGATGAAGATTAGCTTTAGTATCAAATATTTCTTTAATATCATATTTTTTATACATTTTTTGTAAATCATTAGTAGAAGATATTGTCATTTTAGGGATTCCTACATAGACACTTGTTTCTCTAACTCCCATTAATAAACTATCTAAGTTTAAATGACTAAGTGCAAAGTCGCCTTCTTTTTTAGGTAGAACGGCTATAAAGAAATATTTGTTTCCTTCAAATGGTTTAGCAAAACCGATAGCTTGTTCATTTTCGAGATAATAACTTTCTTCACTATACATTATTTCAACCATTGAATGATTGCCATCTAAGTCAACAAATTCTTCATCTGCTATATCTTCACTAATAAAGTTATTCTCCCAACCATAATTAAATGATAAGCTATTGATCATTATTAAGTCTTTATCGATTAAGTCTTCTTCTGTTACTACTCGATTAATTTTATTTAAAGTATTGTTATAAAGATTTGTATTAATAGTTGTTTTAGCATCTTTAGCATTATAATCTAATTTTGTCATATTGCATTTATATGTATCGTTTAGTGTCTTTAGATAATCATTGTTGATAGTATATTTCTTATTAGTATCATAATATAATTCATTGTAGTTAATAACTTTATTTTCTAAAGTATATGTTTCGTATTGAGCCACAATATTATCAATCATACTTTTTATGGTATAGCCATTATACTTTCTTTCTTTATCTGATAATTTGTATTTTTCAATATCTTTAGTTTTGATTTTATTCTGTGCTTGTTTGGAATATAAATCAATCTTTATTAACAATAAGATTAAACTATCTTTTTCTTTTTGACTAAGTTTATTGATACTCTTTACTTTTAATTCATTGTATTTGTTGTTATAAAATTCCTTGATATATTTTTCATAATTAGCATTAGTATCTTTTTTGTTCTCATATAAACTAGCAATTATGGTATTCATTTTTTCATTAATGATTTGTTCGTCGTTATTAAAATATTTTTTTATTTCTTTATAAGAGTTATTGTCTGTACCATTATAAAGTATTGCTAATGAAATGTTAGCATTCAAAGGAGATAGTAATATATTATTACCATTGTATAAATAATCTAGCATATTAGCGCTAGCATTAGGACTATAAAGATCTCCCTTTTCGTATTTTAATTCTTCAACTGGTTTTTCCTTTTTGCTACTACTATAATTAGAATAGTAAACAATTAGTAAGCCAAGCAAAAGAATAATAATACTTAAGAATAGAAAATAGTTGGTATTTTTTTGTTTCTTTTTTTTACTTCTTTTTTTCATACAAACCACTCTCTTTTGGCTGTAGTTTTATTATAACATAATAAAAAAAATTAGGAATGTATTTTTTCATTCCTAATTAAAATGATTATTTCTCTAAATATTAAAGTATGAAGTAAAATCCAAACAACTATGGATATAGCAAGCAAAGTATAACGTTCTTTGTTAACACATAAGATAATATCAAGAATCATTACCGTTGTTAAGAAAGTTATAAACAATGCTATTAAAGAATATTTAGTAAATTTATTTATTTGTATTAATGCTTTATCAGCTCCATCATTTACTTCATCATTACCATTTTTACCAAAGACTGATGATAAAATGATTAAACACATTTTACTAAATGTAGACAAGAATAAAATCAAGAATAATAGTAATAAAGGTATTATGATAAATAAGAAATATGGACGAATGGAAATCATTAACTTATAACATATAGCTGTTGTTAAGCAATATAATAAGATGCAAACAACATAAAATGTCATCATCAAAGCCTTACTTCTTTTCATAATACTCACCTATTTTATTCTAATCTATTATCATTATAACATAAAATTGTTTTTTACCTAAAAAAATTATTTAATTTTTGATTATTATATAATATAATAGATTTGAAAGAAAGGTGTGTTTGAGATGGCAAAATATTGTCAAAATTGTGGAAAAGAAATTGAAGAAAATGCTCAATTTTGTGGAAGTTGTGGTGCTAGTCAAGTAGCTGGAAATCAAGCTCCTGCTGCTAGTACTGGATCATATACAAAAGTTCCAAATAGAAACATTGTAACACAAATTATTTTATCATTAGTTACTTGTGGTCTTTATGGTATTTATTGGTTAATTACTTTACAAGATGATTCTAACTTAGTAGCTGATGAAGATAATACTACTTCAGGTGTTACAGTATTCTTATTATCTTTGATAACTTGTGGTATTTATGAATTCTTCTGGTTCTACAAGATGGGTCAAAAATTGTATAAAGCTGGCCAAAAACATGGAAAAGCTATTTCTGATAATAGTGTTATTTACTTAGTTCTTCCATTCTTTGGTTTAAGTATAGTAAGTTACTGCTTAATTCAATCTGACTTAAATAAATTTAGTGAATAATTATGAAGAAAAGAATATTTAAAGTAATATTCTTTTTAATTCTAGCAATTTTATTACTAATTGGATATTATTTTCTAAATAAAAAAACAGGCTTTTATATTCCATGTGCAATTCATGAATTAACTGGATTCTATTGCCCTGGTTGTGGTCTTACAAGGATGATATTTGCTTTAGGCCATTTTAGAATTGCTGAAGCTTTTGGCTATAATCAATTAATGTTTATTGGTTTTCCTATTTTGCTATTCTACTTTGGCTATCAAATATATCTTTATATATTTGCTAAGAAGGACAAAGTATTATCTAAGTTTCCTAAATGGATACCAATTGTTTTGTTGATAATTGTTATAGCTTGGGGAATTGTTAGAAATTTGTCAATGTTTCCGTATTTAAGACCTTAAAAGATACTCTATTATAGAGTATCTTTTTTTTACCAGTTTCCAGACCAGGATGCTTCTGCATATGGTATATCATCATAATAAGAAATTATAGAAGATTGTAAATATAAACCACCGACTTCCATCGAATGTTTTTTAGCATTATTATAACTAATACTTTTAACAGCATGAGCATAATCGCCTACTGCTTTTTGAGAAATGATAGTAGAATTAGCATTCTTTTTCCTCATAACTGCTGATAGTGTTTGATCTAACGATGTTAAATTCCCACTTGGTAAATAGAATAATGCACTAAAGCCACCATCAATAATCTTACTATAGTTAGTTTGACTAGTATAACAATTGCCATCAACATTGCAGTATTCTTGTAAAAAGACTGGAGCTAAACCAGGAGTTACACTTGCATAGTGACCGATACCAATAATGTCATAACTTCTTACTTTAGGAATATTTTTCCAATGCAAATGAGTTTGATATTTATAATAATTACCATAAGTAGATATTGATACTGTTAATCTTTTGTAAGCGGTTTCAACAGTTGTATCATAACGATTAGGATTTGCATTGTTATATTCTTCGGCGGATATTTCTTCTGTTCTTGTAATTATAGTATTATTAAGATCGTTATATATCCCATCGTTTAGTGCCGTAATTGTTTTATAATATTTAACATTCTCGGCTACTATTTCATCTGCTTTAACAAAGATAGGAATTAATAACAATAAAGTGAAGATAATCTTTTTCATTTGGCACCTCCTTTCTACTTGCATCTTATCATTGGGCAAAGAAAAAACTACTTTCCAATTTGGAAAATAGCTTGAAAATTCAGCAAGTTTTTAAGCAAAAAATAAGCAACATATATATTATAAATGTTGCTTATTTTTAAATATTATGTTGGTTTATATTTACTGGTATTTTTATCTCTTTTGTTTCGTTGTTATATAGATAGCGAAAATAAATTGTTATCGGTTCATTGTGATAAGTCTTTCGATATCTAAAGGTCATTTCATACTTAGATATGATTTCGGATAAAGTTTCATTTTCGTTATTTTTATATTCTTTATTCATTATAGAGTCTTCCCCTAGTTTTATTTCGGTTTGAAATTCTTCAGGGATAATATCTTCTTTGGTACCTGTATAATCATTGTTTCTTTGTAAGTCATAGATATTAAATAGCATTAGTTCCTTATGGGTAATGAGATAGCCATGCAGTTTTATTTCTGGATTATTAGTTTTCATTTCATATAAGATTTCTTTTTTATTCTTTTGATTGATGAGACAACAAAATAAGGCGATAGTTTCTAAAATAATAATAGAAATAAGCAAAAAATCTTTTTTAGGTTTCTTTTTAAATATTGGTGTATCTTTAAGAAGAGAATCTAAATTGGTATTAAAGATTTCACTTATTCTTTTTAAGTAATATAGATCTGGCATGCCAACATTGTTTTCCCATTTACTAATTGTTGTGTTTGTACAACCAAGAAGATCTGCTAGTTCGTCTTGTCGTAGATTTTTTTGTTTTCTTAATTCTTTGAGTCTTTTGCCAAAATCGATTGCTTTCATAAAACCTCCTAAAATAAAAAGTACTCTTTGCGAGTACTTAATATATCTTTTCGATATCGATAATGTCTTTTTCTATATCATAGTAACCGACTTTTATAACATCGCCAGGATTGATAAATGGTAGTTTATCGCTGGTACTAATTGATACTTTAAATTTTGTTTCACCAGATTTGATATAGTAGTTTGTGTAGCCATTAATTGTAGCACTTGTAATGCTATCTACTTTTATTTCTTTTACTACTAATTCTTCATCTTTAGCTTCTTTTTTGATTGATAATAGATAATTATCTTTAGCAGCAATGATTCCTTTTGATGAATCAGTTACAGATACTTTTTGATAGTCTTTAACATCAACAAATCCATACATTTTTACTAAACCATTTGAATCTTTTAAGCTTACTAAGTATGTTGGACGATTATTTAAGTTGATTAATAGTGGGAAAGTTGATTCATATCCCATATCTTGTACTTGGCCTTCAGCACTTGCCATTGCACTATACTCTTCTGCTCCTGGAACATTATAGTAAGTAGTTTTTCCTGTACGCATGTTAGTTAAGATGAAACCTAAATTAGATTCATCACTTACGACACTAGTGATACCAGTGTATAAGTATACATCGTCATTCATGGCTAGATAGTTATAACCTTCAGTTGTATTTACAACATTCTTTTGACCAAAGATACTGTTCCAGAAACCATTTTTGTAAGTTCCCCAGTCATCTACTTGTTCAATTATCAATGATGCTGAATAAGCAATATCAACCCATGTTGGTACATCTTCTAATTTATATTTATTAGATTCTCCTGTTACAGGATCAAAGATGATTACTCCTGTTACTTTAGCTTTTAATCCTAAAGCTGTATATTTAATAGTTGGAACAATGTAATATGGTTTTCCTTCATTATCGATTTCAAAAGAAATCTTACCAAAGTTTTCGGTTGGATAACTAAATCTTAGTTTTCTTTCTAGATTATCATTAAAGAAAGCACTAGATACATATTTCATTCCTTTATCTAATCTTGTAAGTTTAGATTCTCCATTAACACTATTAACAGTTATATAACCTACAACACCATTCTTTTTGTTTGATAACCATTTAAAGATATCGGCATATTCAAGTGGTGTTACACGTAAGATGTCATTGTTATAATTAATTTGCGTATATAAATCAGATACATAGTATTGACTTACTAATTCACTAATTTCACCCATTACACGATCACCTAATA